>TARA_R100000656_G_scaffold9290_2_pt1 | contig 13836 bp, 17 predicted proteins | sample TARA_R100000656 | Tara Oceans TARA_R100000656 (sample SAMEA2622517) | marine metagenome | biome: marine biome (ENVO:00000447); feature: mesopelagic zone (ENVO:00000213); material: "saline water (ENVO:00002010), including plankton (ENVO:xxxxxxxx)" | depth 350 m
ACCCCCGTTGGCCGCGTTGATCAGGGCGCTGCCGCCGCTCAGCTTGAACCAGTTGCGGGAAAATTCATTGTAGTAACCGGTGGCCGTCATCCGCACGCTGTCGGTCAGATCCAGATTGTAGATGGCGCTGTAGCCCTTGTGACGCAGACTCATTTCATCCGGCAGGGACAGTCCGTAACGACGTTTCGGGTTGTCTCTGAAATCGGCATCGGTGAGTCCGAGGTAGGTCTCATCGGACACTTCCTCGGAATACTGGGCTTTTAACAGCAGACTCTGCCCCTCGATTTCCCACAATAATTTGCCCATGTAGTCTTCGATGTCATAACCGGTATCGCGACCGCTGCGGTCAATTTTTTTGAAGCCGTCTGCATCGCGCTGCACGGTTTCCAGCAGCCAACCGAAGTTCCCCAGTGCGCCGCCACCGAACCTGCCGCCATAGTTCAGATGCAAGTCCCGCATGCCGTCCTCACCGGCAGCCAGCCGCAACTTGCCGCTATTCTCCTCGGGGATCGGTGTGGATCTCAGGTTGACGATGCCGCCGGTGGTCTGGGGGCCATAGCGCAGCAGGGGCGCCCCTTTCAATACTTCAATGGAATCCATGCGCATTGTGGTGGGGAAGTAGTAGGCAGCTGGTCCCGCATAGGGCGCGGGTGCGATCATAATACCGTCTTCCAGCAGGGTGATTTTTGAGGAGCGCTCCGAGGTGGCACCGCGGATACCGATATTCGGGCGCAGACCGAAACCATCCTCTTCGCGGATATAGATGCCGGGAACTGTTTTCAACAGCTGGTTGATGTCAGTGGACGCCTCGATAGCGATCTGCTCCTGATCAATCAGGGCGCCGGAGCCGGCGAGTTCCTGGACGTCTTCCCTGGAGCCGATGATAGAGATGGTTTCAATGTCGGTTCTTGTCTCGTCCACTGCCATTGCCACCAAGGGCAGTGTCAGTGAAGCGGTGAAAATAGAGAGAGAGAGTTTGTTGGCCATGGGTGATTCCGAAAATGATTTGGTTGTTAAAGTGCGCTTGTCTCGAAGTGTGATAATGCTAATCCAAATGGTAACCATTATCAATTATAATCTGTCGAGAGGGCCCAGATTTTGAGAGCAGGGGTAAAAAGCAGGATTATTTTCGGTGTCAATTATTCAGTAGGGTTGAATGAGAACCCGCCTGGAAAAACAGCAAAAACCCGGTAGAACCCGGGTTGATGGCGGGGTGAAGGACGTCTATCAGTCAGTGGGTTTCCTAGTCGAGCAGGTATTAAAGCCCAGCAAGCTATAGACCGGACAATTACCTGCCAGTGCCGTGACAAGGGGAATGACACCTATCCAGCCCCAGGCCGTTTGTGGTCCAACAAATACCAGGCCGATTAAGACCAGTCCCACCACAAGCCGAAGCAGGCGATCTACGATACCCAGATTAATTTTCATAATAATGTTCTCCACGTTGTGTTCTATTGAGTATGGATGTCACGGGGCAATTCTGATTTGATGGTGATCAATCAGAGGGCAGGTATTCTCATGCCGGTCCGAACCCTCGTGTCGGTTGTGTGATTAAAGGATAGACCATGACGCGTTTTCGTTCGTTTCTTTGCCTGACGCTTCTCGGCGGACTGACCGTCGTGTTGCCCATTGCACTGCTGGCAATGATCTTCCTGTGGCTGTTCGATCTGGTGGCAGGTCTGATCAGTCCCCTCACCGGCCTGTTGCGGGAGCAGGCCACGATCAGCGAATTTCTGGCTTTGCTGGTGGTGCTGCTGTTGATCCTGGGCAGTTGTTTTGCGGTCGGGCTGTTGATCAGAACCCGTCTGGGTAACTGGATGCACGGCCATATGGAGATCTGGCTGACCCGGCTGGCCCCGGGTTATCGCACTATCCGGGCGATCGTAACGCAGTTGCTCGGCGGTAGGGGTGAAACCACCTTGCTCAGCGGTCAGACCGCACTGGCAAAAATCTACGGCGCGGATTCACCGGTCACGGTAACGGCGATTGTGACCAGCCGTCACGGGGATGGTGCCTATACGGTATTCGTGCCCACTGCCCCGATTCCGACGTCCGGGATGACCTACCACCTGCCCGCTGACTGTGTGCAGATACTGGCGCATGTCTCCGTGGAGGAGGCTATGCGTACCATTATCGCCTGTGGGTCGGGTTCCGCTGAAATGCTGGTCAGAAATGCGCGGGAAGCGTCGGAAAAAGTCAGAGATTACGAGGAGTAACAGACAGTTCTAACGGAGTGACCTATGCTGGGAGGTGTAGGAAACCATGATATGGCATCAGGTACTGGGGCGGAATAATGATAGATAACAGTAACCCCGTTCGGGGCGGGCACCCGTGGTTGGCCCTGCTGGTGATGTCGATGTTTTTGCAGGCCTCTTGCTCTTCCGTCTCGCAAACCCGGGATGCCCTGCGCACGGCAGAGGTCTGCTGCGATGACTTTGCGGCGATGTCCTTTCCCGTCATCCACTCGGTCAACCCATCGGATACCCCGGTCGTGGTCGAGCTGAATGATCGTTCACCGGTATACCCGTTCAGAACGGGCAAGAGCTATTTTTCGGCATATGCCCTCAGTCACGGCCAGCCGGGCAGCGATCTGCTGTTGATGTTCGCGCCGGGTCGGTTCAATGCCCTCAACAGCGGGACCTTTTGCCCGATAGTGACTTACCTGAACAGCCAGCACGAACCGATTGCAAGCGAGGATCTGGTGATCCGCTGGGTCTCGAGCGATAAATCCAGGACCGGCTATTGGACAGCAGCACAAACGGTACCTGCGGCAGCGAGTTACCTGATTGTCCATACTTCGGATGAGATGCTGTCGCGTCAATTATCGATCGACGCCGTGACAGAAAATCAGACCATTATGGTGGGTTATGCGGTGGCGACCATACCTGTGACCCGCGCGGCGGGCTATCGGTGTCTGCCGGTTGGTGAGGTGCAAGTGATTCTGTTGGGCTGACTGTTACAGCCGGACGATAACCTGAACAATGTCAGGTGATGCTAGCAATGTCATATACGTTATTTGCCGATCTGATACTGATACTTCACGTGGGGTTTGTTCTGTTTGTAGTGGGAGGGCTGCTGCTGATTGTGCTGGGCAACCTGTGCCACTGGCGATGGGTGAACCGGTGGTGGTTCCGGTTGGCGCATCTCGGTGCGATCGCCGTGGTGGTGGCTGAATCCTGGGCCGGGTGGGTCTGTCCGTTGACGACCTTTGAGCAGTGGTTGCGGGCCAGGGCAGGGGATATCAGTTACAGTGGCAGTTTTATTGAACACTGGTTGCAGGAGTTGCTTTATTACGATGCGCCTAACTGGGTGTTTCTACTGATTTACTCCCTGTTCGGGTTACTGGTGTTGGCCAGTTGGTGGCTTTTCCCTCCGACTCCTCGCACTGGCAAAAAATAGCTGAGCGGGATTTACCGGTTGCTGTGATTAAAAAAAGAAAAGGATTCCCTGTGATTACCGTTGCCACATTTTCCTTTCCCCATGAGGCACACATTGCCAAGTTGAAACTGGATGCCAAGGGAATTCCTGCATTTGTCGCCGATGAGCACACCATCAATATGCAGTGGTTGTATTCTTCTGCCATAGGCGGGGTGAAACTGCAGGTGCCGGCACCATTTGTCGAGCAGGCGACCCAGGCATTGGCGGAAGATTTCTCCGACCTGTTCGACAGCGACGAAGAGAATGACCGGGACCAGCTGAGCTGCCCGGCCTGTGGCGGTCAGAAGCTGACACCATTCATTCGCGGCAAAAAACCGGCCTTTGTGGTGTTTCTGTTGTTGGGGTTCCCGCTGTTTTTTTACCGGCGCGGTTTCAGATGCGATGTCTGCGGAACCTTTGTGGCGTCGCCATGAGAGCTGCTGTGCTCACTGTTTGCCGCGCTTCATGTCTCTGATGATAAAGCGACCCGGGTGTATCGCCTGACGCAAATCCTGCTCCAGTGGTGGAACCTCACCGCAAATCTGACTGGCCAGCAATTCTGCGCACAGCGGTGCGTAACTCATGCCCCGGGAACCGTGGCCGCAGTTCAGGTACAGGCCCGGCCAGCAGGCGCCCGCCACCGGGATGTGGGCCCGGGCATTCTTTCGCAACAGGGCATAATCCAGCCGGTAGTGTTCGGCAATCGGTGCCGGTCCGGCGATAGGCAGGTAGTCCGGGGTGGTGCAGCGGAAGGCGGCACGGCCGTCGAGGTGGTTTGCATCCACAGGGTCAAACAGGGCAGCGGCTTCCGGGGCTGTTTTCTGCAACTGGGCCAGGTTGTCCCGATGATCCTCCTCACGCAGCGTGGTGCAGGTTTCGCCAATATTGTAGGTGGCCCCCAGGGTATGGATCCCCTCACTGGCCGGGGCCAGATAGCCTTCGCCGCAGATCACCGCTTTGAGTTGATTGCTGTCCGCGGTGGCGGGCAGGCAGCTGATTTGACCGCGAATCGGTTTTAACGGCAGGTGTGCCGTCTGGGTAAATGCCGCACTGCCTGTGCCACTGGCAATCACGGCCACTGACGCAGTGGCTGACAGGGTGCCGTGTTGGTCATATGCCTGCCACTGATGCTGTTCATGGTGGAGAGTGGCGATAGTAGCCGTCTGGCGACGGATCAGTGGGTGGTCAGTCAGTGCCCGGCAGACAGCGACGGGTTTGATCCAGCCCAATTGGGGAAAGAACAGCCCAGCTCCAATGCCGAGTGATATACCGGCGATCTCATTCAGTTGACTCCCGGTCACCAGTGCAACCAGTTCCGCCGGATGTTGCCGGGCGAGCGCTTCAAACAGCGGCAACTCATGCTGATCCTTCGGCAGAACCAGCACACCGCATGGGCTGCCGGTGGCTTCCTCCCCGAGAAAACGTTGGTGATAACGGCTGGCATGGAGTAATGCCATTAGGCCAAACCGGCTCAGAGGTGAGCGTTGGCTGGACAATTTGGGATAGAGAATAGCCTGCGGGTTTCCCGAACCTTCACTGGCCAGTTGGGGATGTTGTTCGATCAGGGTGACACTGATACCCCGATCGGCCAGTGATCTGGCTGTGGTGCACCCGGCAATGCCGCCACCAATCACCAGGGCAGATGACGGAGGACTGAGTTGGGGAGGTAGATACCAGGGTGGTTGGAATTCCGCATTGTGGCTGGCTGGTTGCCAGTCAATGTCCGATACGTCTGGTGCGATGGGTTCTGCCATATGCCCGCACAGCATGTGCAGTTTTTGGCCGAATCCCGACACTTTCTGCACTTCGAAACCGGCGGCCTGAAGGCCGCGACGAACCGAGCCGGCGGCGGTAAAGGTACTGAATGTGGTTCCCGGGACGCTCAGCCTGGCGAGGGTCTGAAACAGATCGTCTGTCCACATTTGCGGGTTCTTTGCCGGGGCAAAACCATCCAGGAACCAGGCGTCCACAACAGGGTTGTTCCGGGATGAAAAAAGTGGATGATCGCTCCCTGACAGACTGGCGAACATGGTGTTGGCATCGCCGTAAAGCAGGGTAAGTACAATGCGCTTGTTGGCCAGGTAAAGCCGATGAATGCCCGGAGTCGGTGGTGGGTACTGTTCGATAAGTGCATTGGCCAGCCCCGACAGCGTCGGCCAGAGGGATAAAGCCTGTTGTAGATCTGACCGGGATAAGGGATATTTTTCCGCAGAGATAAAATGCAGTGTGCCGCTGCTGATTTGATCCAGCCAGAGACTGGCGGCCGTAAGGAAGTTCAGGCCGGTGCCAAACCCGGTTTCACCGATGGTAAAAAAGGGGCGTGTAGAGATTGTCCAGCGCTGTGGCAGCCCGTTATGGTGCAGGAAGACATGGCGGGCTTCCGACAGGCCGCTGGTGCGGGAAAAGTACCTGTCATCAAAATCTGTGGCGTGCGGCTGGCCCTCTGCATCCCAGTTTATGGTCGCCCGTTGTAGCATATCTGCGGTAGGTTCAGGCATTGATAGGTCCGTAGCTGTGGCAGCGGCCATATTATCAGTAGATCAAGCCCTTGGCTTGATCGGTATTTTTCAAACAGGAGAGCCAGATGACGCAGGGTTTAAGTATGGATATTTCGATGATTTATATCGCTCTCAGCGGTCTGCTAATGGTAGGGCTGGCTGTGGATGTGGTGCGTGGACGTCTTAAATATCAGGTGGGTCTGGGGGATGGAGGCCACGAAGCCCTCGGTCGCCGTATCCGGGTTCACGGCAATGCCGTAGAATATCTGCCCATCGGGCTGTTGTTGCTGCTGGCGGTCGAGAACTCCGTCTCCAGTGGTTTGCTGGTACATCTGCTCGGCGGTCTGTTGGTCTTCTGTCGGCTGTTGCATGCGTTTGGTTTGCGCAAGAGTGCCGGCACATCCCTGCCGCGCTTTATTGGCACGGCCGGTACCTGGAGCATGATGCTGGTTTCAGTCGGATTGATTCTGGCGAACAGCTTTTAGTCCCGGATAGAGTGGCAATGCTGTGAATTCGTGACTGTTAGTCAGCCGGGTGCACTGTCCTAACAGCGCCATCATCACTTTGTAGGTCATTTGCTATCGAGGTGAAATTCCCGGAGGATCTGGGCGCACCAGCGTTCAATGCGCTGGTCGGTGAGTTCAAACTGATTTTCCTCGTCTATTGCCAGGCCGACGAAGTGTGTGCCGTCAGCTGTGAGCGCCTTGGAATCGCTGAACTGAAATCCTTCCACCGGCCAGAACCCCACGGTGGTTGCGCCCAGCGTGCAGACTTTTGCCCAGAGAAATCCCAGTGCGTCGAGAAACCATTCCGGGTAGCCGATCTGGTCGCCCAGACCGAACAGTGCCACTGTTTTATCGGAAAAATCGACGTTGTCCAGGGCCTCCCAGCAGTTTTCCCAGTCCTCCTGCAGCTCGCCGTAATCCCAGGTGGGAATGCCGAGTATCAACAGCGGGTAGTTTTCCATCAAGCTGACGGGGGTCTCTGCCACGTTGTACACATCCACCCGGTCTTCACCGAGGCGGGCCGCTATTGTCTCGGCCGCCATTTCGGTATAGCAGGTGGATGAGCCATAGAACAGGCCGATAGGTGCTTGAGTCATGGGATACATGTAATTGACGTTGAACAGGGTTCGATTCTACGGATTTTGTTATCACTGTGCATGCCCGGTCGACAAGTCAGTGGTTTTCCAGACCGCTGTGCAATCCCCGGCGGTACGCGCTAATGGCGGGAATAAGTGCGATGACCAAAGTAGTGACAAATGCCAGTCCCAATGCGTTCAGGGTCGTGACGGTAATGATCTGGTCGCTGAGAAACAGGCCGTACCGCTCGCCGAGCATTGGTCCGGCTACCGTGAGAGCCCCCTTCAACAGGCCGACGGCAACGACGGCTCCGGCGGCTACCAGCAGCAGTGCCTCCAGTTCCAGCAACATCAACAGAGTCAGTGGCCGCAATCCGAGAATCCGCAACAGGGCAATCTCCCGCTCTCGCTGTTGCAGCGTCGATAACAGCATGGTTGCCAGCCCCAATAGGGATGCAAACAGTACCAGCAGGGCGATAAAACCGAGGGTTTTTTCTACCCAGGACATCAGTTGCCACAATTCCGAAAGCGCCACACCGGGCAGAATGGCCATCAGTGGTTCGTCTGGGTAACGATTGATTTCACGTTGTAAGCGAAAGGTGGATAACCGGTTGTTCACGCCGACCAGGATTGCCGTGACGGAGTCTGGCTCAAGGTCTTGCTCCTGCCCGGGGTTTGTGTGTTGGTGAGTGGCCACCCGTGTGCCGCTCTGCCAGTCGCGGTGGATACTGTCCAGGTCCTTTAGATTAATGTGCAGTGTGCGATCTACGGGGGTGCCTGTGGGTTTGAGAATACCGGTCACCTGAAAAGGAGAATCCCTGTGCAGGGAAAAACTGGTGGCCGCCATGCCGTGGGCCAGCACCAGACTCTCGCCAATCCGGTAGTTGAGCTGACTGGCGACCTCAGCGCCAATCACCACATCAAAAGGTTGTTCAAAGGGCTCCCCCTCGGCAAACCCCAGTGGTTGCCGATGGCCATAGCGGAAGTGCTGAAAGTAGGCATCGGTGGTGCCGAGTACCGGATATCCCCGGTGGGAGTCCCCCAGTGACAGGGGAATTGCCCAGGCTACATCCGGTTTTTTTGCCAGTGTTTGAAAACTGTGCCAGTCGATATTGTTGGTGGCACCACCGAGACGGAACACCGAGTACAACAGCAGGTTCAGCTGCCCGGTGCGCGGACCGACGATCAGATCCACACCGGAGACAGCCTGGCTGAAACTGTGTTTTGCCTCTTGGCGGATATGACCGATACCGAGCAGTACGAACAGGCAGATGGCAATGGAAAACACGGTGATCAGTGCCGTGGTGCGGCGACTCGCCAAACTGTGCAGGGCAATTTTAATCAGCATGTTTGTCTCCTGACCGATTTATCTCAGCCAGCGCTGTCACCCGCTGAAATTGCCGACCGAGGCTGTCGTCGTGACTGACAAAAATCAGCGTACTCTGCCATTCACGGGTCAGGGCCAGCAGATGCTGTACAAAGCTGTCGCGGAGTTGGCTGTCCAGTGCCGAGGTGGGTTCATCGGCAATCAGGATTTCCGGGGCATTGACCAGTGCCCGGACAATCGCAACACGCTGTTGCTGACCTGCACTGAGTCGTGTGGGGTGCTCGGACAGCAATTGCTCGTCCAGTTTTAGTGTGTCGAATAATAGGCCAGAGCGCTCCAGAGCCGCGGCTGTTGTCGTCCCGCCGAGCTTTGCCGCCAGTAACAGGTTATCCCTCACACTGAGGTAGGGAATGAGATTGAACTGCTGAAACACCACCCCGATATGGGCGGCTCGAAAATGATCCCTCTGGCGGGCACTGCGCTGAGCCAGGTTGACCCCGAGCACTTGCAGTGTGCCGGATCGGGCACAGAGCGTGCCACTCAACAGATTTAGCAGGGTGGTTTTGCCGGAGCCCGAGGGTCCTTTCAGGAAAATCTGTTCACCTCGGGCAATTTGCCAGTGAGGAATATCCAGCACGGCAGTACGCCTGTTACCGGGATACTGGAAAGTCAATTGGTCAATGGAAACTGCATGGGTCTTGTCTGTGGAATTTTGCATCGTTTTTTGGTGTCTGGGTGACGGCTTTACTGGTTTGTTCAGGCTATAAATGATACAACATATCTCTTTTCGTTTTGCCAAAAATTTACCGAATAAGCAAAAAGGATTTACAGGATGAAAAGTGGGCACCGCTTTGCACGTTTAGCGTTACCTGTCGGTAGTGTGTGGTTATACATGGTCTTATGCGTTATCGGCCCCCTGGCGATGGCTGATAAGGGCGCGGTGTTTGAAAAGGAGGATTTCAGGACTGTCGAGTGGACCGAGCTGATGCCCGATGGCGACCTGAATGCATTGATGAATCCCCCTGATTATCTGTCCGATATCGAAGACGGGGGCGAGGAGGATGTGCTGGAAAGTCCCATTCGAGGCACCGGAGACCCTGCCGGGGATCGTTACCAGCAGGCATTGACCTCCACCGAGATAAGGCCGGAATTTGATGGTCAACTGATACGCATTCCCGGGTTTGTGGTGCCGCTGGATTTTGATGAGCGGCAGCGGGTGACGCGGTTTTTCCTGGTGCCATTTTTCGGTGCCTGTATCCATGTGCCACCGCCTCCACCCAATCAGATAGTCTACGCAGAGAGCGAGAAGGGCTTTGAGCAGGCGTCTCTCTATGACGCTTTCTGGCTGAGTGGCCGGATCAGTACCACCATGACGGAGAATGACATGGCCGTTTCAGCCTATGCCATGGAGGTAATGGTGGTTGAGGTCTATCAAGAATAGCTCGGGATTGGCAGCTGTTAAGGCAGCAGACAGTGGGTCAGCCACTGTTCCATCTGTTGCTCATCCCCCTGTCGCCGGGTTATCCGCTCCACGCGACTGTCGGCGGTTTCGTCTATAAAGTCACTGGTGGTTTCGCCATCGGTCCGGTTGAAACGCAAAATACCTCGATTGGTGATAAACACACCTTTCAATCTGATGGCAGGGGTCTGGTTGAGCAGCGCCATCAATTTACGGTAGTCGAATACATGGTTGGGTTCGAAAATCCAGCCGTTGCTGAAGTAACCTTCTCCCTGGTGGTCAATTCGCAAATACCCTTGCTCCGGCATGGGAGGCAGTCCCTCCTCATAGTCCATGCTCGGGGTGTTGTGCCGTTGGGTGTGTGTGGGGACAGCAACGGCACGGCTGGGTCGATCCAGCAGGCCGGGTTCCATCGCCCCCCTGGTCAGGGGTATCACTGGCTGTGACAGGCCGTTTTTGTCCAGAAAGGAGTGCAGTTGTGGTAGGTCTTTGGCACTGTACAGGTCCGCTTTATTGGCCAGGATGATATCAGCTGCCTGCAGTTGCTGATTGAATACCGCGTGGTCGTGGTAGCGTTTATCAGTGATATGGCGGGCATCTACCAGGGTCAGAGTGGCATGTAGTGACAGCACCTCGCGGTAATATTCCCCACTCAATAATTCCAGTAATTCGCGGGGGTGCCCCAATCCTGTGGGTTCGATCAGCAGCCGCTGTGGTCGAGCACGGCTCAATAACAGGTTGAGGGCAATCTGGAGGTTTAACTGGTTGGTGCAGCACAGGCAGCCGCCAGGCACTTCCCGAACAAAGATGTTGTTGGTCTCTCCGCTCTGATTCAGTAACGCGGCATCGATACCCACTTCGCCGAATTCATTGATCAGTAATGCCCAGCGTTGTTGCGGTGGTTTGTGAGCCAGCAGATGTCGTATGGCGGTGGTTTTTCCGGCACCGAGAAATCCGGTGATGATATTGGTGGGAATCTGTTTCAGGGGGGCAGCCTGGCTACCCGTGCAATCAGGCGGCACTTGTCTGGCTGCATTCGTCGCAGAGGCAATGCAGTTCCAGTTGGTGGTTGATCAGGTGGTAACCTGCTTTGGTGACATTAATGTTCAGTGCGTCAATGATCTCCTTGCCAATCGCAATTTCCTTGACCTTATTGCAGTGGTCACAGATCAGGAACTGGGGCACCTGGTGTTGGTGGTTACAGGCAATGTGGGAGCAGGCAATAAACTTGTTTTCCGATACCAGTTTGTGGGCCAGGTTTTCAGTCATCAGGAAATCCAGCATTCGGTACACAGACATGGGCGGGACGGATTCGTGAAACTGTTGTTGATAGCGCTCGGCCAATTCGTAGGCGGACAGGGGACTGCCAGAACGCAATAACAGAATCAGAATATTTTTGCGCTTGGGTGTCAGTTTGGCACCTGGATGGTTGCAGTGCTCTTCCGCTTTTTTGATCACTTGATCCAGTGTCGATATGCCCATGGCTAGTCCACTTCCAGTTGCGAGTGTGAGGGGGTCATTGTGGCAGCGCCCTGGCTCCCGGGCAAAACCCACGAAGCCTGGATTCTACGGATACCGGGGAAGCGGGAAAAGAGGTCTGTAACGATCCTGGTGAGTTTTTCCGATAGCTGGCAGTGGAACAGGTAGCGGGCCGTGAACTCGGTGTGCTGCTGATGTTCCTCTATATCGTGCTCGTGCTCGTGCTCGTGCTCGTGTTGGTAGTTATCACGGTCATCACTGGTGTGGCGGAGGTGGTCGTAGGGCTGTTCAACCTGCACCCTGATAGCCCGGCATTCAGTGCCCGGAAAGGTAAACCGCGCCTGTGGCGAGCTGAGTAATTTCCCCGCCCGTTCAATGGCGGCCTGTTGTCGATGGTCGCGGGGTGGGTGTTCAAAGCCCACCAGGTTCATGGCCGGGCTGCGAAATTCCAGAAGCAGCCGGTCATTATCCAGGGCGGCCTGCAGTTCTGCTTCGCCATGCACATGGGGGCTGTGCTGTTGCGACGAGCGGTCGGCGGTACTCTGTGCCGTAACGTTGCTGGTGATTAATGCACACAGCGGTACCGACAGAGTGATGAAAAGAACTTTGACATTAATCATAGCCTGGCCAGTTGTTTGATGGCGCGTTGTTGTAAAAAAGGCCCCCGAAGGGGCCGAAGGACCCTCGACTATTCAGGTTGGATGGATTACCCAAAGTCCAGTGATAGCATCAATCTGGCTGCGCCGGAGGGCATGGGAGGAGATCGGTGGACGGCTCCCCGGCCTTCGTTGCCATGCCATGACTCACCTTTTAGCAGGGCAACATCGCCGACAGTGAGTTGACTGATATGCCGGGGTGAGTGGAATACATCTGATTGGTCATCGGATTTTGCTTTTCCGCCTTTGCCGAGTCTGGTGCGGTCGACCCGGTTGTTTTCAAGCCATTCGGTGGCCGGGCCTCCGTAGGTCGTCACCATTCGGCAGGGAATATGATCCACATGGAATCGCGGGCACATAGCCTGACTCAGCAGGGCCATGCGCAGGCCGATTCGCTCCAGGTCAAACAGCACCGAAAACATCTCGCACAGCCGGGAAATATCCGCAATCAATGCGGGTTTCCCCCGACGGTTAGGCAGGTGGGCGGAGAGCCATGGCGCTATTTCTCCCTCCTGCATGACGGCCTGTAATGTCTGGAAAACAGGCGGACTTTTTATCAGCGACGCCACATAAACCTGCATCGGCAGATTGAGGGTTCTCTGCCAGATAGTCATGTTGATATCGGCATTGTAGATACTTGAGAACACACCCGGGTCTGTGCCGGTGACGCTACCGCTATCCTCCATGGCCAGCAGTTTCAGGGCAGAATTATCGGACATGATCATTGTTCCTCAGGGGAAGCCCACGCCTGGAACGGGTCCGGTAGAGACAGCCAGTGTTCTTTGCCCGCAAACAGTTCTTCTTCAGACAGGAGGCAATCGTCCAGTTGTTGGTAAACCTGGTCGCGATCGAGTCCCTGACCGATAAACACAAGTTCCTGCCGCATATCACCAAATGGCTCTTCCCACTGCTTTAAAATGGCTTCTCTTGTTGCCGGATCCTGGGGCCACTGATCCTTGGGTACCGCCCTCCAGAATATGCCGCCAACGCCACACCGGGCGATGCCACCCGCCTGATTCCAGCTGCCGATATGTGCCGGGCGTGTGGCCAGCCAGAAGCAGCCTTTCGAGCGAATGAGCTTGCCGTGCAATTGTGGGTTGTGGAGAAAGTCGTGGAATTTCTTGGGGTGGAACGGGCGACGTGCCTTGTACACAAAACTGCTGATGCCATATTCTTCGGTTTCAGGCACGTGCTCGCCGCGCATTTCCTTCAACCAGCCCGGTGCCTGTCGTGCCCGCTCAAAACTGAATCTGCCAGTGCCCAGCACCTTACTCAAATCTATCTGGCCGTTTTCAATGGCGACGATATCCGCTTCGGTATTGAGTGTTTTCAGCACACCTTTGAGTTTGTTTAGTGCTTCGGCTGACACCAGATCGGTTTTGCTGATGAGGATCACATCACTGAATTCCACCTGGTCGACCAGCAGGTCGGCGACACTTCGGTGGTCGTCCTCGCCAAGGCTTTCGCCGGTCTCCTGTAGCTGCTTTGCTTCGATATAGTCATGCATGAAATTGACCGCATCCACGACGGTTACCATGGTATCCAGTTGTGCGGCATCGGACAGGCTTCGACCCTGCTCATCGGCGAATGTAAAGGTTTCTGCCACTGGCAGGGGTTCCGAAATACCGGTGGATTCGATCACCAGATAATCGAAACGGTTTTCAGCGGCAAGCCGGCCGACCTCCTCGAGTAAATCCTCTCTCAGCGTGCAGCAGATACAGCCATTGCTCATTTCTACCAGACGCTCTTCGCTGCGGTTCAGTTGTACTTCATTTTGAATAGTGGCGGCATCGATGTTGACTTCGCTCATGTCGTTGACAATGACAGCGACCCGACGGCCATCCCGGTTGTGCAGGATATGGTTTAGCACAGTGGTTTTTCCTGCGCCCAGGAACCCGGACAACACGGTGACGGGCAGT
>TARA_R100000656_G_scaffold104176_4_pt1 | contig 13828 bp, 29 predicted proteins | sample TARA_R100000656 | Tara Oceans TARA_R100000656 (sample SAMEA2622517) | marine metagenome | biome: marine biome (ENVO:00000447); feature: mesopelagic zone (ENVO:00000213); material: "saline water (ENVO:00002010), including plankton (ENVO:xxxxxxxx)" | depth 350 m
CTACACGAAGTTACCCAAAGTTCCTGAAAGAAAGGCAACCAATCATGGATTTTCGACGTAAGTACGAGCGCACCGAAGACGGCAACAATGGGTTCGAGGAGAACCACGAGGCTTTCGGTATGGTACAGTTCTCTCGCTGCTCTGGCAGTACCAAGCTGTTCGGATCACACCTGAGCAGCCACCCCGGCTACATCTCGCTGCGCATCTATCCCGGAGTTAGGCGTCATTCTCACAGCCGGGACTGGTACGCTGCCAAGAGCCTGAAGCCCTACATCGAGGTGATGCTCTCGGCTGCACAGTTTGCCGAGCTGGTCACTTCCATGAACGTGGGGAGCGGTGTTCCTTGCACGATCAACTCGATCCTGGGTGAGCGGCTGGACGCAGTGCCCGACCATATCAAGGCCGAGAACGCCGAGATCCTCGCGGGCTTCAAGGACAAGCTTCAGGACCTGGCCAGTGTGGTGACGCGCAGCGCTCTGGAGATGGAAAAGATCGTCAACGACAAGGGAAACATCACCAAGAGCAAAGCCCGTGGTATGCTGGGGATCATGCGGGGGGTTGCGATGGAAGTTTCTTCCAACATCCCGTACGTTCTCACTGCGTTCCAGGAGGCAGCAGGGGAGGTGGTTACTCACTCCAAGGCGGAGGTCGAGTCTTTCACCAACATGATTCTGACCCGTGCAGGAATGGAGCACATGCGACTCCAGAAGAACGGCATGCTGGAGCTGGCCGGGGACTTCGACGGCGACAACGAGGGAGAGCAGTGATGGAAAAGAACGAGAGCGAGAGCGAACAGAGCGAACAGAGCGAGCACGAGGGAAGGCCCGTCGTGAACGGGCACGAATGGAAGCCTGCTCTCGAAGGCGGAGGAATCTACTTCATGAGCCAGATGCCCATGGAAGATGGGAGAACTCTCCGCGAACACAACATGGAGAAAGAGCACAAGTTCCCGCTTGGGTCTTTGGTGGAGGTGGAAGTCCACCACCTCGGCGGAGGCTACGGCGAAGGCCCGATAAAGTCCGACGTGGACATGAAGGGAACGTGCCGACTGTTCGTCGTGGACCAGTTTCGCGACTGTGACGGCACCCCCCTGTACACGCTAAGTGACATCCCGGTGCTCCACGCAGAGTATGCCTCCCAGGAGAGCTTTCGGGAGAAGTATTTCACCACATACTGTGGTGGGGGATACTCTGAAGATTCCATGAAGGACCTTGGTGTTCGCCAGGAACTCTTCCCCACTGTGGCCGCCTGGATGGATTGGTCCAGTAGATAGGAGAAACCAATGGGATTCAATAGCGTAGTTCTGATCAACAACGACTGTATCTCGGACGTCGAGCGGGACCCCAAGAGCTGGTGGTCGAGAGCGTGGGGTGCTCTCTCCAACCTTCAAGGGCCAGCCATGACCTACGAGGAAGCCAAGAAGGCCATCGCAGAGATGGGAGAGAAGCCCTGGGCTTCGGTCAACGATCTCACGGGAAGATTCGGTAACTTCCAGGCTGTGTGGAATCGACACGCGGATGAAGTGGGGCTGATTCTAGTAGGGTGGAACCGGGCCCAAGTTGTGCTACACAGCTTTCATGCACCTGTACGTGGACAGTCGGGGCCCCATTCCGAAGAGGCACAGGTGAAGTTCCTGAAACAGTGGGCGGATAAGTTGGGGTACAGGGTCTCGAAGAAGCCAAAGCCCAGGAATTCCAAGGCCGAGTAAGGCTCAGAGGCCAAGGTCTTTTAACACGACAGGGGAAACAATGACCACAAAGTACAAGATGACGCTGATCTTCGGGATGCGTAAGATGAACTACGAAGGCGAGTATGCCCCGGAGCTACTCGACGCGTGGGACGAATACACCATGACCGAGAACTACGAGGGCTTCAACGAGAAGTTCAACAAGTTCAAGCGGGACCCCGAGTTTTCGGAGGTTCGACTCATGGAGATCGCAATCCCCGAGGCAGCTGTGTATGGGCTTTTCGAGGTTCCCACGCTGGAAGCAAGCGTAAAGCCCGTGAAAGACCCGGCCACCAGCGAAAAGGTATCGGGCTGAATTCCTTGGAGGACTAGATGACACTAGAAGCTGACGTGAGCGAGCAGAGATTGCGAACCACACTCGAATCGGTTCTATCGAAGATCGAAACCAAGTTCCAGGGGGAGACACACCTACAGGCGGCGGCCCATATACAGGATGGTAGATATGGGGACATGGCGCTACGCCTAACTGTCAACCCGGGGCTAAAGTTGTCCCTGGCCAAATGGAATGGCCATGAGTTCGACCGAGAGATCGTGTGGGGAGAGTTCTCGCATGACCAACTACTGCTGGTGAGTGAGTACCTGCAACCTTTGGTGGAGAAACTCTCCCACCAGCAGAAGGAAAAGAAGGACAAGAGTCAATCCGCCATCGATGAGCTGAAGAAGGTCTCGTCATGGTTGGACGAGCTATAGGAGCAAAGAACAGTGGAAGACATCAGCATCAGTAAGATCCGCGCAGAGGCCAAGAAGGAGCGCGCCAATCAGGAGCGTGCGAAGAAAGCGGCTGCGGAGGAGAAGGCGAAGTATGTTCGGGAGCAGGAGGAAATCCAGAAAGCTGACGCTGAGCTGTGGGTTCGCGAGGATTTCCCCGCTATCCTCAAAAAGCATCTGACCCGTGATCCCGACGCCACAATGATCACCTTTGTGCGTGACCGGATCTCCCCCGGCAGCCTCCCCGTTCGCGCTGTCCGCTTTGTCGTGGAGGCCCTCAAGCAGGTGAAGGGTGTGCGGAAGGTAGAGTATGAATGTTCCACTAGTATCGATCCGGACTACGGGGAGATCGATTCCCATCTGGTCAGGGTCCACATCTGAGCTGTTAAGCCCAACCCTGGCCACACTAAAGCTTAGGCTGGTGGGGTGACGTTACCGCCCTCCCCTCAAGGTAGCGTCACTCTGCCGGCCTATTTTACTGAGGGTCCGTAGCTCAATTGGTTAGAGCCTCCGTCTCATAAACGGATCGTTGTCGGTTCGAGTCCGGCCGGACCTACTCAATCATTCATCATTCATAGAGAAAGGAAACCACCATGCGTGACGACATCATGAAGAAGATCTGCGAGCGTGGTAAGCGTGGGAAGGTGAGCGCTGCGACGCAGAAGCAACAGCGCGCTGCCCGACGCAAGCTTGCCCGTGGCGACATGGAGAACCTTCCCAAGCGGGAGGGTATCCGTTCGAAGAAGCTCCTGAGCCAGACTTCCAGCTACACCAAGGAGTTCGACGACTTCCTGGCTCCGCTCCAACGCTACCTGGAGAGGCAGGTTGGTCGACGCTGGAACGATGTTCACGCCGAGATCAGTCAGGGTATCGACCGTCGCAAGGTCACCGGTCAGCACGTCTTCGACCACATCAAGTACATGGTTCAGACCAAGGTCGTCGAGAAGGACGGACAGCTCTGGGCCATGAGAGACACTGGTGGTCCCCATCTCCTCTCCAACTCCTCCGTTAGTCTCTACGTGGACCCGGACGGGTTCCTGCGGAAGAAGCCGGAGAGCGGCCGTCGCCGCTTTAGCCGCCACCAGCGAACCCCCAAACTGCCCTTGGTTCGGAGTCCCCGCCGAGAGCTGCCCAACATCGGTCGCTACTACGAGGGCAAGTTTAGTGGTAACTGGTACTTCGTCAAGTACGAGAACGTGTGGTACGAGTGTTTCTTGGCTCGTCCCCTGAAGTACACCACCACGGAGGAACGCAGCTCCAAGTACATGGCGGGTGCCACCACCTTCAAGGTCACGGACACGGCCTACTACATCCTGCCCGAGAAGCTTCTGCCTTCGGAGAAGTGGGACATGGTCAAGCCGTTCTGGCGTCACCAGGAAGGCAAGTCTCTGAGCCGGTACCAGGCGTACGGCCGGGATGTCTTCGCCGTCTGCAAGAGGCAGCTCAACAGTCGCGAGATCAAGAAGCACCAGCTGAACAAGGGGGAGTAGAACCATGTGGCCTTTCACCAAGAAGATCCGGGACGATGACATCATGCGGATTCGTGTCATCGTTCACACGAAGTCAGGTCGGGTTCACAAATCCTCGTGGAAAGACGTCAGCTCCACGAAATTCCGGGAACTCACCGATAAGTACTCCTTCCTTGGGTTCGGCCTGACCGATCTCTCGCTCTTTCTTGGCCAACACCTCAAGCTCCAACTTCCGCAGCTTCTTCAGGGTCTTGCGGTGAGCGGTCTCTAGGGCTGCGTGCTGACCGTGCAGGTTCTGCCACTTCTCCCTGTGGACAGACTCCTCGCGCTCTCTGCGCTCGGCATCTTCCTTCTGTTCCCGGTTGATCTCGTGGAGCATGGCAGTGACAGTTTTCTCTGCCCTTTCTGCACACGCCTTTCGATCCCCGACGAGCTTGGCTTTGACACAAGCTTCCAGGTGGCGCTTCATCTCCAACATGAGCACCCCAGGTGTCATGTACTCGTCGCTCGCCTCGGTGATGTCTTCGTAGGTCTTTCGCTTAAGTTGGCGCATTTCGTAGTCCTCTTTCTTAGCCGTCGCTCTGTAGCCAAGCGATCAGTTGCTCGTTCCATTCATCGCTGTCCATGGACTCTGGCCAGTATTTCTCCCGGGAAGTTCCGGCGGTTCTCTCCTGCCCCCTTCGGTACGAGTCTTGAAACTCCCTCAGCTGGTTGATCTTGTCCTCTACGAACTCATCCAGTGTCATTCAATGATCTCCTCTGCGGGGATACCCCGCTCCATGAGCCTCACGTACCACTTGTACCGCTGGGTTGCTTCCTTGATGCGATCGTGGTGTGGCCGGTACTTCGTGATTGATCCCGACTTAGTCGGGTCGTTGTAGGTAAACAGCGGAGTGTAGTGCGTCCATGTAGTGAACCCAGAAGACACCATCCTCTCGGGTGACGTACCACTTGTTGCTGTGGTGCGGGTTCTTCTGGCTTCCCGCTTCGACGCAGATGGCGTCCTTGGGATCGTTGTCGCAGTACGGGTCGAAACCCTTCCTGAGGCTGACGGCGATATCGACGTCGGGAAACGTCAGGTCCAGTGCGGTCTGGAATCCCTGGAGTTCGTTGCGGGTAATGATGCTGTTCATGTTCTCATCCTCTCGCGATGTAGGTTCCGACCTTGAACTGTTCGCCGTCGTCGCTCAGCTTGACGACGACGCCACAGAAGAATCCATCGGCGTGGGCCCCGTCCCACTTGTCGAGCATGTCGCTCCCCTTCGGGATTCGCGTGAACTGGTCCAGGTGGTACCAGTGACCGCGGTAGCAGAAGTATCCGTCGTGGACCTCCTCGGGGTCGTGGTAGTCGAACTGATCGGCGAGAACTTCCGCGGGCACATCGTAGTGGTAGACGAAGTCTCGCCACTGGTGGTTGGTGGTGATCTCGGTGGTGGTCATGTCTTTTCCTTTCGGGGTGGTTCCGTGGGGTTCGGGGCTAGTCCAGGCTCAGCAGCCACTCGGTGCAGGCTTCGCGTCCCTCGTTGCACTTATGACTTGCGTCTATCTCCGCGTCTTCCCAGACGTCGTCGGGGTCACGGTCGCCTTCGTTGGCCTCTCCCTCGGACTTGTCGTAGTGCATGTCGAGGACCAGATCGTAGATCTCGTCGTCGGTCATCTTTTCCAGCTCTTCAGCGGTGAATCCTGCGGGCATGTCTTTTCCTTTCGGGGTTGTGGGGTTTCACGGGCCTTAGGCCCCGGGCTATAGCCCGGGGCGGTTGAGTAGTTCTCACATGTCGGGGCGGTCGCCGCGGTTGTAGACGTCGACCGTGTAGAAGCCCTCCTCGTCGATCCAGACCGACACCGGTCCGGGGCCCAGCGTGGTGCACGTGTTCGTCTCGCGGATCTTCGTGAGAACCGACTCGACGTTCAGGTGCTCGGCCATGTCGTCACCCATGCCGAAGATGTCCATCGCGATGTCTCGCCAGGTCTCGTCGTCGAGGGCTCGCAGCGCTCCGAGCACGCTGTACGGCTCGTCGCCGTGCGGGTACTCCGCCCCGTCGTACAGCTCGCCGGGAAGCATGAAGAACTCGTGGCCGAAGCTGAGATCGAATGCCATGTTGTCTCTCTTTCTGATTCTCTGAATCGTGTTCGTGATTGTTTGGTGGTCGAAAGCGAACAGCTCTCTCCGGTAGAAGCCATAGTCGCTAAAGGCTATGGCCACCGCTGATCTGTACCTTATATCGAAGTCGACGGGATGCCGGTAGCGCTGTGCAACGACGACACCCCACGACCACAGGGCGTGATACAGGGTCGTCCGCTCCTGGTTATCCATCTTTTGCTTCATGCTGCACGCTCCACTTGCCTGGTGATGGGATCGGTGAAGAGATCTACTCTTCGGTCTTCGTGGTGTATCCGGAGCGGAAGAGGGCCGTGTACACGTCCGAGGCAACCTTTCGGTAGCCGGCGGGAGCGGTGAAGGAGCACCACCCCGCAGCACTCTGGTCGTCGCTGTCCGAGAGCGTCATGGCGCTTTCCATGATAGCCCTCACAGACACGACGCTGAGCACCACATTCCCCCTGTCGGAGAAGTCTTTCTGCGCCTCTTCGGCCGAGCTGAACTTCTGCACTCGGACCTGGACCTCGTTGTTGTAGCCGGGGCACAGTGCCAGAGTGCAAGAACACTTCGGCAAGTATGTGATACAGTACTGCATTTCTTACTCCTGCCCCGAAAGGTGCTCGTTGGCGATCATCTCTTCGATCTCATCCCAGCGGGAGGCGATGATGCCCAGCGCCTTCTGACCCGAAACCGTGCGGGTTCCGCTGGAGTCGTGACGAAGAACCTCGAAAACCTTGACCCGGGTTTCGATGAGACCCGGGAGACCGGTATCGTCGTAGTCCCCGCTGTAGTAGCTAACCGAGAAGAAGCACTCGAACTCCGCACTTCCGTCGGAGAAGATGTACTCCTGGTCGGCCTCCTGGCCCGCTCGGGTCGGGTTGATGTCGAAGATGAGGCGCTCCGTGATTCCGATCTCACTCATAGTATCTCTCCCCTCAGCGTTTTGCTGGGTTAGTCGTTGCTGCCGAGCCTTCCTCGGCCTCCCTACCTAGTATGGCCAGGGTTGGGGCCCTTAACCAAGGGGCCTGACGGTCTCCCGGTGGCCTGCTCACGGTTAAAAGACCTCGGGCTGTCGGCCCTGAGACTGCCACATGTATCCAAACATGGGGCTTAAACGTCAAAATGCCGACCACCCCGAAGGGCAGCCGGCATCTTGTTGGGTTGGGAGTTAGTCGTTTCCTTCCGCGGGCGCCACCGTCCAGGCGGTACCCGCATCTTCCGCGGCTTCGTCCCACGAGAAGGCCCCGTCGGAGTCTTCCAGGGCCGTCTCCACCAGGTCCACGAACTCCGAAGGGTCGTGACGCTCTTCGTCCACTTCGATCAACAGGGTCACCTTGTATCGTCCGATGGTCATTCGTTTCCTTCTTTCTTCTTGGGTTGTGGTTGGGTGTGGTCTGTTCGGAATGTCTATTACTGCCTGATCTTCTCCACGCGCTCGCCCGTGATTAGGTCGAGTATGTCCCATCCCTTGCCCCTTGGAAGCTCCCTCATGGCAACGACGATGCCGGCCGGGCCGAGGGTCCGCGCCTTCTCAGCACTTCTTTTGCCGTGGCGGGAATCGAGCGCGTACTCGTAGCCGGCCAGCTCGGACGCGGCGACTCTGTAAGCGGTGATCCCATCGACTACCGCGGGGGAGCCCGGCGTGTAGCGGGGTGAGACGTTGAAGTAGAAGCGGCTTCGAGGATGCTTCTTGCGCCACTCATCCAGCCGCTTGTCACGAGCATCGTTGGTCTTCAACATCATTTCTTCTTTCTTCTTGGGTTGGGGTGGGGTGTCCTAAACTCGGCGACGAGAGCAGCTCTTGAGATGCTCCTGCATCTTCTTTCCACATTCCGGGCAGAAGTGGCTCTTGAGAATCTTCATGGGATCTCCTTCTCTTGCTCAGTATTTGGCTTCCACAACGACTTTGAAGTCGTCCACGCTGGTCTTGGCACTGGCGTTGTAGTTGTCCAGGTACCCCTTCCACTCATCCCACAGCCAGGTCTCGCAGGTCTTTCCGTAACCTCAAATGAAAGAATGTCACAGCATTCTAGTCAGCCGACTACGGGAGTACGAAGTAAGGGACGACCCGTGGAGTGCAGAGTTTGAGTGGTCTTTGCTTCACGAGGTAACCCACGAGGAGGTTGCCAAAGCGAATGTCCCGTTCGATAAGATCTACACCGAGAGATATAGTTGTCGTGACCCTCGGTGCGGTGACGCTCGATGGCACGCGGCTCGTATCCTGTACTTGGTCGACCACCCGGACCAGTTGAGTACGCCCATAAGCGTTGACAACCTTTGCATGGGAGACATCATCTATGCCGTCCCCGAGATTATCGATGGATGGCATCGCTTCTTCGCTCATCTGTTCCTGAATCGAGAAAGGATACTGTGTACCTATGGTGGGCACATTGACCTTTTGGATTACTTGAAGGGGGAAACTTTCACACCCCCGCCCTCCTGCTAAACCAACCACAGAAAGAAATCACCATGACCACTACGACTACTTACACCGTGCAGATGTCCTACGCCCTCAAGGGCTGGCGCGATCGTGCCGACCACTATGGGATTCGAACCTTCATCTGCCACTGCGACGTGGCTTCGAAAGAGGAGGCCGCGCTCTTCGCAGTCAAGCAGCTGAAGAACGAAGAGGGGGTTGATTGGGAGACGGACGTCGACCATTCCATGTCGGACCTACAGGTGAACGAGACGCCCGTCCTCACGATCAACCATCTCCTGGAGCTGCCCTACACTTTGAACGATTCCACGCACAGCATGCGGGATCACGAGGTTCTGGGCTCACTCGTCCACAGTGTGTGCTGGCGCAAGGTCAAAAAGCACATGAAGGTTAGCAGAGACTGCAACGACAAGGCTCCTCTGGAGCTTCGTGAGTACGTCCATGAGCCGACAAATAACGGCTTCCTGTGCCTGGACGGGGTGTTCTTCGAGGGGGAACTCGCCTACGTCGTGCAGTCATGGGACCATGGAGGTCACGAGTGGGTCGTGTCCAAGGCACGCTTGGAGCAGCTGAGAGAATGGCTGTCGCATCCTCGGTTCCAGGAGGACACGCACTACGACAGCTACGAGGAAGTGGATCCCGACCAGGTCATCTACGACCTGGGCATCATCGGCGGGCAGTCCTGGTACGACGTGCAGAACGAGAAGTAGCACTCACCTCTCACCCTCACCCGAAAGCGGGCACGTGGTATGATACCACGTGCCCGCTTTCCGTTAAGGGGCCAACCCTGGCCATACTAGGAGCTAAGCCGGGGAGCCCCTGGCCAAACCACCAACCATCGGAGCTGAACATGACCACCCGTACCCTCGCCGCTCACATCGCCTCGACCCTCCTGGCCCGCCACAACTGCATGCTCAACGGCAACACCGACTGGCAGGAGAAGCACGAAGATCGCCTCAAGGAGATGGAGAACCTTCTCCCCTCCGGCAGCGGCTTCGACATGGGGACCAAGATCCCCCGTGATCTCTCCGACGACCCGGAGACGTTCCTGGAGTTCGTGGTCGACTACCACCTGATGAACGGCAACGGCTGCTACTGTGGCTGGGTGCAGTTCAAGGTCAGCGTCAACGCGACCTTCGACGGCATCCACGTCTCCGCCACCATGACCGGCCACGAGGATCTCCCCCGCGACGAGTTCGAGGACCTGGGCGGTGAGGGCTTTGTCGACCACACGGAGGAGTACGTGGCGGAGACGTTCCACCAGTTCCTCACCACGCAGTACACCCTGAAGGTGACGGGTCTGAAGAAGACCGCCGCCTGAACACTCACTGATCCTCCCCTACCTGATCCGCAAAACAACCACGAAAAGAAAGAGAAGAAACACCATGGACACCAAGACCGTCATCAAGAAGATTCAGATCGTCAAAGCGTTTATACTCGGTGTCACTGACGCTATGGACCCGGAGATTTCGTTGGGCATGACGTTCGATGACGACGCCGAGAGCCCCCGTTCGAGAGCCTACGACAGAGGCTGCAACTTGGGGGAAAGGATTACCCTCACCTGCGAACTGTGGGGGGGCGGTCCGCTCTCCCCCATTCCTGAATGGCTCACGGCCTAAACCCAGATCCGATCCGCAAACCAACCACGAAAAGAAAGAGAAGAAACACCATGGACACCAAGACCGTCATCAAGAAGATCATCCACGGGGTCACCGTCAAGGGCTCCCGCTCGGTGCGGCAGTTCACCCTGGCCCTCGTCTCGTCGGCCGAGGAGTACTGGCGCCAGCAGCTCCAGAAGGCGACCGACCGGATGCAGACCGAGGGCACCGAGGAGGCGAAGACTCGTCACTCGGAAGTGTTCAACGAGTGGCACCACATCAGCATCCTCCTGAACTCGGTCCGGAAGGGCTGCGAGGTCGAGAGCTTCAACGTCCGCAACGCCCCGAAGGTCAAGGTCAACATCGAGCACACCGAGACCGCCGAGCAGAGCGCGTGACTCACCTCGTTGAAGTGGGCGGGGATACCCTCGAAAGTATCCTCGTCCGCATCAGCGAGGGCTGCGACCGAGCCCTCTCCCACCCACAAACAACTCAAGCCCAGAAGTCCTACATCGAAGGGATCCAAGAGATGACCGACACACTCATCACCGCAAACAAGCAGCCGGGAAACAAGACCTGCGTCACCCCCATTGGTGGCAAGCTCCCCAACGGAGCGACGCTCCTGGCGCGGCGCACCAAGGACGCGAGCCGAGAGATCGTCCTCGCCCTGAACGGCGACGAGTTCGTCACCTGGTCGGTGTTCCACGGCGACGACGAGAGCACCAGCCACGGTCACTACTTCGCCGATAACCTGACCGCTGCGGCGAAGGACTTCGAGGAGCGATGAAGAGCGGACGCGAGAATGAGGTCGAGAACGAAGATCTCAAGGTCCCTGAGAACCTGAGCCTGGATGGCATCGTGGCATGTGGTGCGATCATCAGGCTGGCTCAGCGTCACAGGATGACCTTCACCGGAGGGTGTAAGGCGTTCTATTCGCCCAAGGAGTGGGAGGAGCGAGGCGAGTCGTACGGCTGTGACAGCGAACTGGTCGTGGTCTACGACGGCAGCGAGCTGAGCCAGCTGTGCCGGTTTGATGGAGACCTCTACGGAGAGATGCGCCGGGAGCTGGAAAAGCTGGGCTTGTGGATCGACGAGTGCATGAGCTGGTACGCCGCGGTCTACAAGCTGTAGGCCGTTCGAACCTGAGGGCTCCAAGCGCTGGCTGGACATGAGCGACCCGGAGGGTTTCCGGCAGTGGCTTTGCAGAGTCCATGGGACATGAGCGACCCGGGCTTCACGGCGTGGGTGCAGCGGTGCAAAGAGTACGACGACAAGGAAAGAGAAAGACAGCCCCGATGACGCCTGACTTCTACCCCGCGTATGTCCCTCATGATTTGTTCGAAGAGCTGCGCGAGAACGTGCAGTGGACGAACCGATCATCACCGCGAGACGAATGTTTCATGGCGACGGACACGAGCCTCACGTACAGCTACGGCAACAACAACGCAATCCGTGAGGCTCGGCACACCTACAACGCGGTCGAGATGCACCCGGAAGTCCTCCGCCTCATGGAGAGGATGAACGAAGAGTTCGGCACGGAGTACAACGTCTGCGTGCTGAACTACTACCAGGGACCGCACCAGCACCTTGGGTGGCACGCCGACGACAGCCCCGAGCAGGACCTACAGCACCCCATTGCAGTGGTCTCGTTCGGGGCCGAGCGGTACATCTACGTCAAGGAGAAGTCCTACAAGGGGATTGTTCCTGACGAGAACAAGTTCCTACTGACGCGAGGCTCACTGTTTGTGATGCCCGGTGGCTACCAGGACGGACACTACCACAAGATCCCGAAGCACCACACCTCTTGCGGTGGTCGGATCTCACTGACCTTCCGCAAACTCGACAAGTAACCAGAAATACCAACCACTACCCCAGAAAGAAAACCACCATGGACTACAAATCAGGACAGATCCTCGCCCGAACCCTTCAGGTTCTCTACCGTCACACCGAGATCATGTCGGGGGCGTACAAGCTCCCCAGGTCCCAGCAGGGAGTGAGCCCGGAGGACGTCGACAAGCTGCGCAACAGCGGGGTGAACGTCATGGAAGCGAACGGTAGCTTCTGGCGTGACCTCACCGACGATGAGAAGCTGGCGAACTCGATGGACATCATGCGTCGACAGATCCAAATCGTCCATGACTGCGTCGATGGTCTGTACGAAGGCGGCAGCGCCGAAGACAACGAAGACCAGGAGTGACATGCAAACAACATTTGGAGCCAGCACTAAACATCTGACTCAGAAGGTGAGTGCCTCTGGGTGGGTTGTACTGACTTCTATCTTCCACGGTCACAGGGATTGCCCGGGACGGGTCTTCGAGTGTTGCCGGGTTGATGGGATCTGGACGATGGTGGAAGTCACCGTCAAGATTCACCCGCGAGAGTGGACCCAAGAGCTACTCCGCTGGGCCCACCCGTCTCTCCTGGACACGGACAGACTGTCTGACTACTGGGTTGATTCGAAGGATGCACTGTGCACGGTGTGCAACCTCCCTCAGCCAGATGTCTGTGAACGGGTCGACATGTACTTGGTCGAAGTATACGAGTACTACCCCGAGGAGGCCAAGCGAAAGATGTGCGCGGACTGCGAGAAACAAAGAAGGGAGGATGTATGAGCGAGTACGAGTACAACGACTACGTCGTAATGCTGCGGTTCGGGGACAACGATTTCAGTAGCACTTTCCGGCTGGTCTTTGCGTCGCTGCGCGAAGTACTCCAGTACTCAGGGGAGTGGGAGGAGTACAAGGACAAGACGAACCTTGCGCAGTTCATCAACAGCATCTCTTTCCCGATGTATGTACACGGTCAGGTAGGTCAGGTCCGGAAGAATTACACCTCCAAGGAGGACCTCGCTTCCACACAGAAGTCTATTCTAGTGGAGGTGGACCGCCTCTACGTGGGGAGTGAGGTCGACACGTTCTTGCAGAACCACGACTCGCAGAGAAACTGCGAGTGGTTTGGCCTGGACATGAGGCTTCCCCGGGACCAGCAGATCTTCGTGGTCTGAGAGGGCACCATGAGAAAGAAACCACCGGCAACCATTGAGGATTGGTTCTCAGGAACCAAACTTCGCCAGGACCGCAAAGTCTCCGGCGAAAGCAATCGCTGGGAAGGGGGGGAGGGCTGATCCCGTCTTTCAGGGTAGGACCCTGGGATGGATGTCCGCCACCGAGGTCAGCGCGTACGCCCTCGCTCACGAAATGGGGCATGTTGTTGAGCAGAGCGAAGATCGTTTCCTCCTGCCCAGCTACGACATGAAACCCACGAGGGTACAAATCATCGGAGGAAGGTCATACCCGGAAGTGAGCACGGCACAAGCCACGGAACGAGAGCTGAGGGTCCACGCCATTCAGCATCTGATTCAAGACCACTGCGGTCTACACGAGGAGCCAGGCCCTGAGTATTCGGCTGTGCTGTGGCAGTACATGGTGGATCATTGGGCCTTTGCCGAGAAGGCCGGGGGATCGTGGACAGAAAAAGAGAAGGTCAGTTACTACGCGGAAGAGCGCATCCGTGCCCTGATGGCAGAGACCACCATCGATGAGGTCTGGGCTGAGTGGGTTCGGAAGTGTGAGATCCATGACAGTGTCGTGGGCCTTCGTCTCTCCGAGATCGAGAAGCTGGGTTACTGGAACCCCAAGCCCGTCCTGGCGATGTGGTTTGAAGAGAACGACGAGGGCGAAGAAGTGATGACGTGGATCCCCGAGTGGGAATGGTGGGAGCGCGAGGAAAAGCGGCTCAACGAGGCAACATGACCGGAAAAGCGGGCGTGGG
>TARA_R100000656_G_scaffold4694_2_pt1 | contig 13675 bp, 10 predicted proteins | sample TARA_R100000656 | Tara Oceans TARA_R100000656 (sample SAMEA2622517) | marine metagenome | biome: marine biome (ENVO:00000447); feature: mesopelagic zone (ENVO:00000213); material: "saline water (ENVO:00002010), including plankton (ENVO:xxxxxxxx)" | depth 350 m
CTGATACTGGTTTTCGATATTCTTGCGTGCACTACTGATATGGCGACGCATCAAAAGCTCGGCCATTTCGCCATCACGAGCCTCAATAGCTTCGACAATTCGACGATGTTCATTGAGGGCTTTCTGGGGCCGGTTGGCCACGGTGCTGAACTGGTAACGGTACATACGCACCAAGTGATACAGCTCACCGATCAGGAGCTGACTCAGAGTGGCATTGTGGCTGCCCTGGATAATGCGGTAATGGAAATCCAAATCCCCTTCACGCTGGAAATAGGCGACATCTTCGCGAAGGTCTTGCTGCTGCTCGTGCTGGGCCAGCACGTCGTAAAGGCCTCGCACTTCCTCAGGAGTCATATGTTCGGCGGCAAGCCGGGCGGCCATACCTTCAAGGGCCTCGCGAACATGGTAGATTTCGATCAGGTCATTGACGCTGAGGGACGCCACGCGAGTGCCCACATGCACCACTCTCTCAAGCAGTTTGCGGGATTCCAGACGGCGGATAGCTTCACGAAGGGGGCCACGGCTGACACCGTAGCGGCTGGCCAGCTCGGTTTCGCTGACCTTGGAACCGGGAAGGATTTCCCCGCGCACAATATCGTCCTGCAGCCGGGCGAAGACCCGATCTGCCAGTGTGCGTGTGTTTTCGGGTACGGAACCCGCGGGAGCAGCAGTCATAAAATAGCCCGATTGTTGACAATCCGAACAACCGGGCTGGACCTTACGCCCCTAAACAGGATGTTTCAAGGGGCATTGTTGACAATTTGGCTCAAGATTAAGGCGCCATGGGGTCACAGGCTGGGTCTCCCGGGGCACCTTTGAAAAATTGCACTGCCCCACTGCGCAGGGAATTGAATCGGCGAGCTTCGGGGTCACTTGGTTCATCCCCGAAACCTGCCAGAACAATGCGGGGTAAAAAAGTCTCTTCTACCCATCGAGCTCGGAGACCAATATCGAAGTTTTCATCAGACAGCCGGTAGAGTGGCGCACAATTATTAGCATCAGCCGTCAGATCAACTCGCCCTTCAATGGTGGCATTAAAATGAGGAGTGTCAGCCCTGAGATCCATGCCCGGCGCTAAACGAATTGATAGGTTGGCACTTTTGGGATCGTCAAAACTGCGTGTCACCAAACCAACGCCATAAGCATTCCCGCAAGCGCCGCCCGCACCAGTGGTTACGAGTCCATCCGCATTAATTCTCAAACAGAATTCGCCGATATCATTCTCGTCCATGCGAACACGCTCACGGATTACGGTTTCGCCACCCAATGTCTCTGGATAATTGCCCCCGGAATTACTGATTTCTTCATTCTCATCCGTATCTTCGTTCGGGTCCACGATATCCATACACACGCCGGTGTCATCATCGTCGCCAAGATCATCGTCAACACAGGCACGCATTAAACGAATGGTGTAATCACCAACCAATTCTGTGGCGACAACAGGTTGGGCCTGGACAAAGCCAGTTTTCGTGGCCCGGAATGGAAGAGGCTGACCGGTCAGCTGTGCATCCAGCAACTTCTCCGTGATTTTCCCTTTTTCTTGCTCCTGCAAGCTTGTGTCGGCGCTCGGGAAATCAAGTTTGAAATCGCTATTACCGTCGATTTCCACACCCGCATAAAGGCTGGACCCAAGGAACCGACCGGCAACCTGGGCATCAGTATTGTTAGCTGGAGCATCACCAATGCCTGCACTTAGCAGATTGACTGAAAGCGAGTCGTCATCCTGATTCTGAAGTTCAAGAAGAGCCGATAGTCCTGCAGTAGATCTGAACCCCAGGTAATCCAGCACCTCGTCACCGCCCTCTGACGCCCTCACACCCAAGCCGCCGCCAAGGATATCGCCATCAGGGAGTACCAGGGCATTAAGCGTGAACGATACCGTCGAGCCATCAACACCACCGAAGTCACAGCCATCCAGGATGATGCACTCACCCGCAATTTCAAAGGCATAGAGGCCGGCGCGAGTTCGGTTATTCCCTTCTACAAGACGATCCTCATAAGCACCGGTGTCGTTGGCGAATCCATCAATAGGTGTTTCCGTATTTACCCGGTCAATGAAACCCTGCCAAGCCGACTTGAATTCGTCGAAATCGCTGTAATCAAAGCCGTTTCCTGCAGCGAGCTCAGGCTGGGCATCGAGTATGGTATTCGGATCCCCGGAATCAGCAGGAAGATCCTGCTCACCCGGAATGATAATCTTCGCGTCAGGATTATTGCCCTGCTGATTAAGGGCATGCAATAACGCAGACCGGTTCAATGCCGGGCTTGCCGTGCCCGCCGCGCCATCTTGAACCTCTGTCCTGCGAGGTGACTCAATCAAATCCGCAAGGGTAAGCTGATAAGTCCCCTTACGCAGTTGCTGCGGCAACTGGTAGCTGCCCAGCGTGACCCGGTTACCCTCAAAAATGGCGCTGCCGATATAAAACTCAACGCTGCGCGAGTTAGCCGGGCACAGTGCATGAAAAGCAGGAACTTCGATATTCAGGCCAGCAGGGGTATAAGCCTCGTCACGGGTATAACCGTTCGAGTTTCCACATCGATAGCCCAGGTTCGCCACACGCGGGCCCTGTAGTTCGATCAGAGAATCCCCACGAGGATTAATGTCACAGTTCGCCCCTAGCGGGCAACCTGGAACCGTGGCATCAGAAAAATCCTCGCCGCCATTACAGCCAGCCAGCGCCAAGGCGGCAAAAGCCATCAATGTAAGGTGTCGCATAGTTCGTTACCTGTAATAGCAAGCCGGGCTCTAACCGGCTGAATTCATTGGGCGGAAAGCAGCAATTCGCCTTTCAGCACCGCTTGCAGCCCATCAGTACTCGATTGCTCTTGTAAGTAAGGCAGGAAAACCACCAAATGACGTTGACCGGATTCATGCGGCAAGGTTCCTTGTAAATAGCCGTATCGGTACCAAGTCTCCGGGTATTTTCGACTGAACGGTTGATCGATCAGAAGCAGCGGTCGGCCAGCTTCATCTAGCCACAGCAGTTGTGCGGCTACGTAGTCCTGTTTTCGAATGAAGGCCTTCAATTCAAGGGTAGTCACATTCTTGTTTACCGTCAGGGCCATTGCCTTGAGTGGCTCATCGCCCAGCATGACCGGGCTATCCTGGTCAAAACTAATCAGAGTTTCGGTACCTGGCGCAAGCTCGACTGCTTCCTCAAGGAGATGCTGGCAGCAATCCTGCCGTATTGTGCGGTAAGTTTCCAGAAAACCGCTTTCAGCAACCTCCGAATACTCCGGTTCGACCTTGGACAGCGCCTCCTTTTCAGCCACCATATCCACTGGTCGACTGGTTAGCTGCCCACTTTCGTCCACATAGGTAATAAACCGATCCCGCTCTTTATCCTCAAGCTCCTGGTCTATCTCTTCGCTGGGCCGGTAGTCTTCCAGCGGCTCACCAAGAGAAAGCCCACCAGTACTACCATCAGCCTCAATTAGTTTTTTGTCTTCAGGTTTCTCAATAGTGACCAGGTTACCTTGAGCATCCGTGTAGACGTACAGATCGCCCTGCCCTGGTTGCCCCTGGCAGGCAGCAAGCAACAGTATCAGCGCATAGAGAAATAAGTATTTTTGCATTAGAAGCGAGTTCTGAACGCCAGGCCCATGATAGTTACCGTAGCTTCAGTTTTTATATCAAGCCCGGCATAGGGGTTATAGACCACATTGTCGATACCCGTGCAGTTAGCCGCACAGCTTGAATTTGCAGGAATTTCATCCTTGCTACGCAGCTGGGCAATACCAAGATCGATATCCGTGTCTTTATCCCATTTATAGCCAAGGCCAAGGCTGTAGTACTTGGCCTCGTTGATCGGAACCATTGGGCTACGACGGTCTTCCGGAATTGCCGATGCCCGAGGCTCGTAACCAGCACGAAGCTGAATACGGCCAGTGAGATCGTAGGAAGCACCAAACGCCAGGTTCCAGGTGGACTGATAATTCAACGGGTAACTTAACCGGGACGAGGTAGAGCCAGGTGAAAACAGGCGTGCAAGGCTGAGTACTGCAGAGCTGCGGTCAAAAGTAAAATCAAAGGAGTCCCATTCTTTGTAATCTGCCCATACCGCATCCACATTGAATTGCAATCTTTCTGTTGGCCGAATCTTGATGCCCGTCTGGAAAGAGGCAGGCATGGTCAGATCCATGCTTACACGCCCGACTTCTTCTGCTGCGACACGGGAAGGTATGCCAAGCACCGCCAAGGCAATAGCCCCCGTTGCGGAGCCGCCAATCCCATTAATAGTTTCCTGGGCAGCATTGGAATAGCTGATCTTGTAGTCACCTCGCATATGCGTTTTGGCAGCAGAGCGATACACAGCGCCCCAGGCAAAACGCTCATGAGGCTCCCACAGCACACCCAGGTTGTAGGAAGGACTAAAACGCTGATCCATTTTAACATCGAGAGACGCCAGATTCTTGAACGGACCCAAGCCCTCTTCCGGGCGGCAAATACCGAAAAGAATCAGATCTAGAGCGATATTGGATTCGCCCTTGAAAGGCGCACAAATACTTTCATCCAGCACCCTGGCAAACCCCAGCAGCTCATTGGGGGCACGAAAATCTTGCTCCAGGGCCACAGCCTGGAAGCTCATGCCGATGGAAGCACCAATTGAGAGTTCGTCGTTGACCCGGTAACCAACCGAAGGTGAGAGATAGGTTATACGTTCCAGCGCTACCCGCTCACCCATAAAGTTGCCGACATCATCTTCATCACGGTAAAAGCCTGCAGCCATGGGCAGATACGTGGCGGTACCAAAAGTGAACTTGGAACCTGCTGGACGAATGGAAAAAGCAGGTAGCGGACCTGCAATCAAAGGGCCGGGAGGCAAATCCACAGTATCGTTAATAAACGGCACATAGAGAGAAATGCCCTCAATCGTACTGTTGGCGGTTTTGAAATCACGGCAGAAATCCACACCATCATTCGGCGCATCGTTACAGACAACCGGATCATCAGAAAAACCAAAAACATTATAGTCCGGGGGCGCAGAAAACTCGGAGTTCAAGCTGAAGTCCGCAGCCAAAAACTGTAAGTCGACCCTGCGTCCGTCTAGCTTGGCCAACCCTGCTGGATTGAAATGGATTGCCATAATGCCTGGGGGATCAGCGGTTACCGCATGGCCCATACTCATGGCACGCACATCAATCGCCAAGTTGTTAGCCAGCTGGGCTCTGCTGCTTGTCGCAAACAAGCCCGCCAGCAAAGCCGCCAGGCCGCAGACCAAAGCCTTATTATTGTTCTTCATGGCATGCCTCTCACAACTGCAAATATCGGCTTAGGCACCGGGTTTCAGGCCGCTGAAATCAATCGGCATGGACAACCCAAGCAGCACGTCGGGAGAGTCTTCGGTCAGACCGAAGCCGAAACTCAGGTTAATGATTCGGTTCTTGGAAGAGCGCAAACCAATAGAGGTATTCACAACACTGGATGTAGAGTCTTCGGAGCGGGCAATACGCCCACCATCAAAGAAAAACTCGGTATCGAAATTATAGGATTGCTGATAGCTGGCGCTCAGAGACACCTCGTAGGACAGCGCATAAGCTAACCCCATGGAAAAGTTGATGCTGTCCCCCGGGTTCACCTCTTCGAGGGTATCCGAGCCACGCCGCTGATTGATACCAGTAATGTCAAACGCCATTGAATAACCCAATGAGCCATACAACACCACCGGATCAACAACCTTGCTCATACTGACGCCGCCGCCCAGTGAATAGAAACCGGAGCCGCTGGACACCTCAGTGTTAACGTTGATGTCGTAAGGGCTGTCCCCGGTCGGCGTCGTCAGTGTGGTATAAAGTGTGGTGTTCACCGCGCCGGGACGCACCGGGAACGGCTGATAACGTAACCCAAAAGACACATCACCCAGGGCTGCCTGGGAGACATCCTTTTCAGTATCGTACTTGTAGGAAACCGGCAGCCGAGTATTGAATGTCAGGTTGTTCCAGATACCATAATCAAAAGACAGCGAGGAGCCGAAGGAGTGCTGGGCATCCTGCTCAATACGGAATCGGCTGATATTGCCACTATCCTCATCCAGAGCAATATCAATTCTATCATCACGATAATAGTTATAGTTCGCCGAGAAATTCAGTGACATCTGTCCACTGGGCAATAAGGAGTACTGTTTTTCCGCCGCCTGGAAAACTTCTTCCAGGTTCTTTTCTTCGGTCACATCATCTTCTTTGGTCTGCAGGGCATCGCGTGCTTCTTCAACGCTTTCGGCCGCCCAGACATAGGGCTGGGCAAGCAGGAGTGCAGCAATCGCTGCCACTTTTCCAGACTTCATATTCATGCAAAGCCGTCCTTTATTCTGTTTTTTATTTGCCACTGCAGGCTCTTATTTTCTGAAATAGGTGCGGGTTGGCACATTGATCACACGCTCTGTACCGTCCTCTTCCTCAATCAATACTCGACGAAGCGTACTGGCCTTATCCGCCCAGTTTTCGATGGTATTGGTAAACACCGGAAACTCCTGGAAAGCCAATCGATTAATAGTACGTTCATCCAGCAAACGGAGGTCATAATCAGTCAATTCGAGACCATCCTGTGGCTCAAAGCCGTTAGGAAATACAATGAACAGGACATTCTGGACCCAAACTTCAAGAAACTTGGATTCAGTAAAGCTGATATTGCCCAACGCCGGGTCAGCCACATAGATATGGCCGTCCTGATATTTTTTCAGCACAACGAAATGCTTAAAGCCGCCATAAGCGATAGGAACGATTGCCGGGTGGTCAAGGCTCTCGATATCTTTCATCTCCGCCTTGAACCCACCACTAGGGTGACCCAGGGCAGTTGCCAAACGTTTCATATCCAGTAGCGAAAAGCCACGGCGCTGGACAATCTTTTCGGTTTCACCAAACCGCAAGAGGCCCTCCATGATCTGGCGCTCCTGGAACTGTCGTCCAAGATATTGATTCAATACGGTAGTCAGAGCAGCGGAGCCACAGGAATAGTCGTACGCCTGCCGCGTAACGTTGTGATAACGGAATTCAGAAACTGGTTTAACAGCAACCCCCCTCTCACGCAGAGGCCCGTCACCAGTGGAGTGCTCGTAATAGATCACGCCTTTCTCGGGGGGCTCGACCACTACCGACTCATTGGCGGCAAAGTAGATCAGCGCTACACCCAGCATGGACGTCAGCATGGCAAGTTATCCGCTGTTATTGTTATTGTTTGTTTCAAACATAGGCAGACATGTTAACCATGTCCCAGTAGGCAGGCAACCACCTATTCTGACAGACTCAGGTGGCGTTCCAGCCAATCTTGTTGGCACCCGAATGAAGCTTATTGCTTATAATTCCGTCCATAAGCGCTTGTTTTTAAAGGAAAGTCCAACGAAGCACCCCTTAGTCCCTTAATGGCTCCAGTCCATGTGACCTCAGGGCATCCATCATAGGCCCTAGATACGCCTCATATTTTTTCCATCGAGCAACGCCCTGAGTAAAGAGCCCCTGGCTTACCTGGTTGATGCTTGCAGTACTCACCTTACCCTTGGCGCGTTGAAACTCCAGGCAGCGCGGATCCCATGAAAGCGCACAATAAGCAAGAAGCTCTCTGACCTGTGGCTCAAAATTATTGACGAGGGTCTCATAATACAAGGAGTGGAACTCTTGAGCGGGCAACTGGTTATACCAAAAGGCCATATTGTCATAGAAAAGCGCCACTTCGCGGGCACACCCGTCCATGGAAAAGCTGAATAACTGACTAGCAAAATTTTGCCGATAACAGCCAAAGGCTACATCCATGATATTCCGCCGAAGATCGATAAAACTGGCCTCGGGAAAGGCTGCTTTTAGTAATCCGGCAAATTTATGATTGTTAATTCCTTTATTTACCAAACGCTTACGCGTATCAAAGCCGGCCTCTGCCGCCGCTGCAAGATAATACTGACGGAATTTTTCGACCTTTTCTGCTGACATTTGACGGTGTAATTCAGGGGCAGAAAACAAAGACCGCTCACCAGTCAATGCAAACCAGGCCTGCTCGGCAAAGTCTGATTCCCCCGTTGCTTCAGCATCTTCATGCACTCCCAGGATCTGCTCTACCAGAGTACTTCCTGAACGAGGGAGACTGAGAATGAAAATTGGCGCGGGACAAGGTCGGGCTTTCGAGTCTGCCGACCATTCATGGATATTTTCCGCGGAATAGCACTCACGCGAGGGCTGTACTCGTGAAAGATAGTTATCAAAATCGAAGCGGATCAAACCATGCTTTAAATTGTTACCCTTTTCAAGAGATTGAAACTCCAGCTCCCTTTCCCCCGTAAGCTCGAAGTGAAAAGCCAACGCGAAATGAAAGTCCGCGGCGGTCGATTGACGCCCAAATTTGCTCGCTAAGCGGGCCTGCTCCTTAAGACAGCTTAACTCTCCATCACTAAGAGGGCTTTTGGTGAGCTCCATAAGCTGCTTCCAACCATTAGCAATTCCCGGCTCGCTTTGCAGGAGAAAACGCAAACGCTCACAGGCCTCTGCATTGCGGCCATAAATGTTATCCAGACGCACACGCTGCAAAATCCAGTCAGGCTCTTTCTGATGCACCTCATCCATACCATCCAGAAATTGTTCAGCAAGATCATATTCACCGGTATGCAAGTACACATCAACGAGCCGTCTCCGAGCCAGCGCCCCAACAACCGGGTGGTCTTGAAGCTTTTCCAACTCCTGCTGGGCTTGCCGATAACGATTTGCCTGACGCAAGGCTTCGCCATAATCAACTTTGGGGCCAACCGCGTCCGGAAAATCTGAAATCAATTTCTCAAGTAGACGAAGCGCCTTCAATGCCTCGCCTTTTTCGAGAAAACACACGGCAAGGCGCTGGCGAGCCTCAGGGAAATCAGGCTCACGCTCTAAAGCCCCGCTAAAACAACGCAACGCTCGTTCGACATCCTTGGTGCCAAGCAAACTCTCGCCCAGGCCAAACCATGCCTTGGCCTGACTGTCATCCTGTTGAATAACCTGCTGATAAATATTTGCAGCGTCCTGCCATTGTCCAGCCCGGACCAGCATTTGCCCCAATAAAAGGGCACGGTCGAGCCGCCCTCCGTCCAGAGAAATAGCTTTCTTTAGACCGAGAATCGCAGGTTGCACCTGGTTTAAATTCGCACATGCCTGGGCGTAGATATCCCACGCCACGCCGGATGTAGCCCCCTGCTGAAAGGCAAGATTGATAGCCTGCTGCGCCTTTTGAGAAAAGCCCTGTTGCAGCAATGAGGCAGCCTGGCGCACCAGTACTTGGGCTTTCGGGGTTTGATTCATGGTCATGAAATCATAGATATAAAATGAATTGACTGTATATCGTTAAAAAAAATAAAAAAACCCGGCCTGAAAAGGCCGGGTTTTCGTTTGCAAGCCATACGGCAAGCTTCAGCTTTAGTGGCCAGAAATTTCCAGGCTACCAGTCAGCTGCAGGCCAACCAGCTCGATATCACCGACGTTACCGCCAGTACCATCACCGATGTTCAGGTTAGCCAGACGTACATCCATGCCACCACCGTTACCGATGCCCGCAAGGCCGATATTCAGAGAGTCAGCATCAACGTTGATACCAGTAGCCACGGTCAGATCAGTACCACCGTTATCCACAATGCTTACGTCCTGGGTAATACCACCACCGCTGTCAGCATCATTAATAGCGAAGCCGCTAATGGAGATACCATTAGAGATGGTCGTGTCGATAGCGATCATGTCACCTTGAGCTTCATTACCCAGCTGGATGTTCAGGGAAGTCCCCGCACCCAGAGTCAGGGAGCCCAGGCTGATCACGCTGTCTACGCGGTTGGTGCCAACGGAAGTGCCAACCGTCCAACCTGCACTAATCGTGGAGGCAGTAGTTCGGCCAGAATCCGCCACGTCCAGATCACCCATGTTCACATCAATACCGTTAGCCAGATCCACATTGATGTTCAAAGTCGGATCATTACCCGCGTTGGTACCAGCATCAATTTCCAGATCGATCTGAGCAGCACCACCACCGATAGCAGTAATGGCAAAGTCCTGGAAGATAAGTGCCGCAGAATCAGTGCGGTCATTTGCAGTGACACCAGCAGGATCTACAAAGCCGTCAGCATCGTGAATACGCAGTTCAGCACTCAGTGCAGTGTTAAGGCCAATGGTGATACCGTCCTGACCAGTTACACTGGACAAAGCGCTATCTTCCATAGCTTCCATGGAAAAACCGGTAGCCGGAAGGGCTGCAACGGCGGCCGCCAGAGCAAGCTTCTTGAATTTCATTGTTATCTCCTCGTGTGCACAACGTTTTGTTGTAATCGTTCGGGTGCCACGTTTGATCGGCACGCATCTAAGTTAACACAATGGTTACAAAAACAAATGCATCCGTTACAAAAGTCGAAATCACAGCATTTCAAACATAGGTCATTGTTTTTATTTGCTTTTATAGCCTTACATACACCAGCATCAATCGAACAAAGATGTAAACACAGCCAATGTTAAAGTCTACCTGTTACGCTCAGTAACAGAGTTAGGCAAGTTTCACCTCGACGGGTAGACTACCTGCTCCTGAATCTGGTTGCCCATGATGTCATCGAGCTGTCTCTTCAGTAATACAAATGGACTAGTCGCCCTAAACAGGCCCGATCTAACGCTGTCTGCGGATAACGCCGCGGATCTGGTGCGCTGTACTGTGGAAGCGGAAAAGGCCCTGGCTGGGGGCTATGCTTTTGCGGCCGGCGTGTTGCCTTATGAGGCCGGGGCGTGGCTGAGAGGGGTTAACCGTTCCTGTACCGTGAAAGGGAGGGGCTTGCATAACCATTCTGTGATGCCTGCGGTAATTCATCTCTATAAGACGCACCCTAAACCCTTTCGCGGCTCGAGCGCCGCTCGTACAGGGGGATTTATCCTCGGCGGAGCGTTTCGGGCCGAGCAACGCAGGGAGGAATATCTGCATAGTCTCGCGCGGATCAAGGACTATCTGTCTGCCGGTGACTGCTATCAGGTGAACTTGGCCCAGCGTTTCAGCTCCCACTTCGAGGGCGATCCCCTTACCGCCTGGCTTGCGTTACAGGAGGCTCACCCTGCCCCGCACAGTTGCTACTTTGATACGGGCGACAGCCAGATCTTCGGAGTATCGCCGGAGCGTTTTCTGTCTATCCGCGACCGGAGGGTGGTGACCGAGCCGATCAAGGGCTCGCGACCGCGTGGCAACAGTCCTGAAGAAGATCAGGCTTTTGGCGACGAGCTGCTCTCCAACCCCAAGGATCGCGCGGAAAACCTGATGATCGTGGACCTACTGCGCAATGATCTGGGGGCCTGCTGTGAACCCGGCAGCATTCAGGCATATCCATTGTTCGAGTTACGACGTTTCAGCAATGTGCAACATCTGGTCAGCACAGTGACAGGCACCCTCCGCCGGGATCTCTCACCACTGGACGCCCTGCTCGGCGCTTTTCCTGGGGGCTCCATCACTGGCGCCCCGAAGAAACGGGCCATGGAGATTATTGCCGAGCTAGAACCGTCGCCCCGCGGCGCCTACTGCGGCAGCTTCTTCTGGATGGATAACCAGGGCAATCTGGACAGCAACATTCTGATTCGCACCCTGCAAACCGAGGGTGACCGGCTCTATTGTCATGGCGGGGGCGGTATTGTGTTCGATTCCGTGCCGGAAGCGGAATATGAGGAGAGCCGCTTTAAAGTTGCCAAGTTGATGGGGGCGCTGGAAGAGCGGTTTCTTTCATTGTAGGAGCTTGCTTGCAAGCGAACCCACACCTGGCCGAACGAAAAGCATTCGCTTGCAAGCAAGCTCCTACAGGGGGTTCTCCTACAGTATATTCCGAGCATTGCTGGCACGGGCTGAAGCGAGGGGCTTACAACCATGTAAATGAGGCCATGTCAGGCTTTTTCCATGAATCAAGTTTTCATGGCAAGGCCCTTCGGCGTGGCCGACATAGTGCGCCGGGTAATATTTACATTGTTACGATAGTCACCAAACAGCGTCACTTCTGGTTCCAGCGCTTTGACAGTGCTCGAGTGGTGGTTCGGGCTCTTCTTAATAGTGACCGGCAGGGGTTTTCCAGCACTTATGCCTTTGTGGTGATGCCTGATCACCTTCATTGGCTGGTTTAACTGGAAAATAAAGAACCGTTGTCTCGTGTTGTGCAGAGGGTCAAGTCAGAAGTCACTCGCGGGCTGAGACAACAAGAGACCAACATTCATAATCAGGTCTGGCAGGCTGGCTTCCATGATCATGCCATGCGAAATGAGGAGAGTTTGATCCGTGCTGCTCGCTATATCGTGGCCAATCCGTTAAGAGCGGGGCTGTGTCGTAGTGTTCGCGAGTATCCGCATTGGGATTGTGTTTGGGTGTAGCGCGGGTTCGCGTGCAAGCACGCTCCTACAGCACGCTGTCCTGTAGGAGGCTGCTTGCAGGCGAACCGGGTTGGCAGATCTAGGCCGGTGTTCGCGTTCGCTTGCAAGCAAGCTCCTACAGGGGGCTTGGCCCAAGTTGATTACAGCGGGATATCGCGCGGGCTGGCTTTGACGATTTCCTTTTTCAGGTCGTCGTAGCTAAACACGGCGGGGAACTGGGGGAATTCCGCAATCACGTTGTCCGGGGCATGGAACAGGATGCCCTGCTCGGCTTCTGACAGCATGGTGGTGTCGTTGTAGGAATCACCTGCCGCGATGCAGTGGTAGTTCAGGGAATGGAATGCCTTGATCGATGCCCGCTTGGGATCCTTCTGGCGCAGCTTGTAGTCGGTGATCCTGCCGTTCTCGTCCACTTCCAGGCGATGGCAAAACAGGGTCGGCCAACCCAGCTTCTTCATCAGCGGCCTGGCAAACTCGTAGAAGGTGTCAGAAAGGATGATCAGCTGGAAGTTCTCACGCGCCCACTCGACAAACTCTTTGGCACCCTCCATGGGGTCCAGGGTATCGATGACTTCCTGGATGTCGGGTAGTCCGTAGCCATGCTCATCCAAAATGCGCAGGCGCATGCGCATCAGCTCGTCATAGTCCGGAATGTCCCGGGTAGTGGCACGCAGCTCGTCGATACCGGTCTTTTCCGCAAAGTTGATCCAGATTTCGGGGATCAACACCCCTTCCAGGTCCAGGCACAGCAATTCCACGGTTTTCCCCTTTGGGTTAATAAGGCGCGCACAATGTAGCGGCGCCCCGGGGGCTTTGCAATGGCTGACAGACGCTCAGGCTTGGCGGAACCCGTGGGAGCCTTGCTTGCAAGGCGAAGGGCCTGAGAAAGCGCCACTGCTCCCGAGACTCTTCGCCTTGCAAGCAAGGCTCCAACGAGGTCGCAACGGAGGAACTAGCGGATGGGCAGCTCAATGCCCTCGAACAGGGCTTCACGCTCCTCCCGGTTGGGGGCCTTGATGGCAGCATCCACCTGATCCCGGGTCAGGTGTGGCGCGAAAGCCTCCAGGAAGTCATACATGAAGCCGCGCAGGAAGGTCCCTTTGCGGAAACCGATACGCGTGGTGCTGGATTCGAATAAATGGCCGGCATCCAACGCCACCAGCCCCTTGTCTTCCACCGGATCCACGGCCATGTGGGCGATGATTCCTACCCCCATGCCAAGACGGACATAGGTTTTGATCACATCCGCATCGGCGGCGGTAAACACCACTTTCGGCTCCAGCCCCTTGTCGACAAAGGCATCATCCAGCTTGCTGCGGCCAGTAAAGCCGAACACGTAGGTGACAAGGGGGTA
>TARA_R100000656_G_scaffold122630_1_pt1 | contig 13310 bp, 8 predicted proteins | sample TARA_R100000656 | Tara Oceans TARA_R100000656 (sample SAMEA2622517) | marine metagenome | biome: marine biome (ENVO:00000447); feature: mesopelagic zone (ENVO:00000213); material: "saline water (ENVO:00002010), including plankton (ENVO:xxxxxxxx)" | depth 350 m
CTGTCCGTTGAGGTTCATTGTGATGCATTGTCATCCAGTGTTTTTGACGGTATCTTTGACGGTACCTTGGTTCAATTTTGGTTTGATACCGTCAAATGGCTACTCAACAGCTTACCGATACCGCAGTAAAGCAGGCTGCTATCAAGGAGAAGCAATACAAGCTCTCTGACGGGGGTGGCCTGTATCTCCTGATAAAGCCTAACGGCTCCAAGTACTGGCGATTTGATTACCGATTTGCCGGAAAAAGAAAAACCCTATCATTGGGGACATACCCCCTGATAAGTCTCAAAGCAGCCAGGCTAAAACTACTTGAGGCGAAGACCCTGTTATCTGATAACAAAGATCCTGCCAGTGAGAAACAGCGAGAGAAGCGTCAGGCGGACCTTGATCAAGGAAGTTTGTTCTCTCTATTGGCTGAGGAATGGTGGAGTCATCAGAAGGGTACATGGAAGGATTTCCATGCTGACCGTGTTTGGGGGCGCATTAGGGATGATGTCTTGCCTTATATTGGTCATATGAGCATCACTGACATACAACCTCCGGACATCATTTCAGTCATTCGAAAGATTGAAAGCAGAGATGCGCTGGATGTGGCTTCCAGGGTGCTACAGGATATTGGGCGAATCTGTCGCTATGCCGTTCAGACTGGACGGCTAATGCACAACCCGGCAGCAGACTTGAAAGGAATCCTGAAAGGGCGAAAAACCAAGCATAGAGATTCTCTTCCAAGAGAAGAGTTACCGGGATTTCTTGAAGCGCTGAGTGGGTATGAGAACCAAGGGAGGCTTCTCACTAAATTAGCAATACAGTTGTTGTTGCTTACATTCGTTCGCTCAGGCGAATTAAGGGGGGCAAAATGGGAAGAGTTCGACCTTGATCAACAACTTTGGCGCATACCTGGTGATCGGATGAAAATGAAGACAGATCACTTAGTTCCGCTATCTGACCAAGCATTGGCTGTTATAAAACAGATCAAGGAAATTAGTGGCCAGTACGAGCTCGTTTTCCCATCTGAGCGCAACCGCTTTGAGGCGATGAGCGATAACACGATGCGTCGAGCTATCTTCAAACTAGGGTATGACGGGACTACACCAGGCAAGAGTAAAGCGGTTCCGCATGGCTTTCGAGCAACCGCGTCATCTATCCTGAATGAAGAGGGGTTCAACCCTGATGCCATAGAGAGGCAGTTGGCTCACCAAGAAAGAAATGGCGTAAGGGCGGCCTACACTCACCATGCTCGATATTTAGATGATCGAAAAGAGATGATGCAGTGGTGGGCGGACTATCTGGACGATCTAAAAACTGACACTAAAGTTATACCCTTATAGATCCAGCAATTGATATGACGGCGGTAGCAGGACGATCCAGCTCAGGACAACGACATGGTACTCAAGGAAGGCAATCTCACCCGCAATCTGCCGAACACCCGCTATGGGTTATCGGCGCACCGTCTGTGGGAGCACACCCAACACCGGCAAATCAACCCTTTGCGTGACTCATCATAATACCCCGCGTTTTTGCCGGATCAAACACCGCATCAAAGCACCATTGGCCAAAGCCACCCTTGTTCGTTAACGGCCTACACCCAGATTTGCATTGCTGCTGCGCTTGGCGCGGTTTTGTTCGCTATCAACACCCTTAACTTCCAGCACCAGCATCTTGCCGTTGTTCAGGCGGAGCAGATAATCCGATAGAAACTATATAATGAGCAGGTAACAGCTAATGGCTTTAGAGCAACGGCACGCACATTGGTGGATGAAGTGCTAGGATGCCGTGTGGACTGGGTTGATCAGCAGTTGGCACACGCGGTCAAGGATGGCAACGGCCCAGCCTACAACCGTACCAGGCACTTGGAGCAGCGCCGCCGCATGATGCAGACATGGGCTGATTACTTGGACAGATTACGGCGGGAAGGCGTCAACAACATGGTGCCGTTCAAGGCCGCCGCTGAATAACTGGAATTGCCACTCCTAGGCCGACGGGCCGAAAGCCGGGAAACTCTTGCCCGGCCGGGGTGGCTACTTTACAAGGGAGCGTAGACGGGAGCGCAACAGTGGCCAGTTTAAAACTGCCGGAAAAAACCTTTTTCACCTTCGACGAGATAACCGACCGATGGAATTGTGATCATATGCTTGTCAGGCACTATTTGGATGAAGGGCTATTGAGACCATCCATTGAAACCAAGTCGCTCCCGGCGAATGCCTTATTTTTTGCCTTTGAAGAAACCGCCAAAAGGCTCAGAAAGGAAAAGAAAGTTCTGTCTGTCGAGCATTGGCGAGAGGCTACAACTGTAATAATTCCAGATAATTGTTGTGACTTCATTTTTGATAGTCAAGTTGCTGCCAACGCCCTTCCGAGGTTTTTGTATGTCAATCCAGCGCACTTGTTTGAGCAAGCGCTTGAGCAAGGGGTAACGACGGTCGTCGCAACTTTGGAAGGTCTCGACGGTGCACTTTACGGCTTGGCTGACTGGGCATTTGAAGACGAGTTTAAGCCATACCTATTAAATATTGGCTATCTGCACCGCTGGGCATTGGACCCCTACACTTTCGAAGTAATTGAAAGGATTTGGGATACTCAGGCAGTGGTCATTAGCCGCGAAGAACGCGATCGCTTCGAGCGGGAGCACGGCATGAGCACCACCGATCCGGCTGATTACTCAACCCCGCACCTGGAAGTATTGCGGGACGCCATCAACCACTTTTATAACCCCCGCCGCGATTTAGACCCAAAGCGGGACGAGGTGGTGGAATGGATCAGCGACCGCCTTAGGGAACGCGGGCAAAGCGACCCCGGAAGCATCGCTCGAGCCATGTTCACCATTATTAAGCCGCCTGACCACAACCCAAGACGGCGAAGGGGTCAAACCTAAAAAGCCAGCAATACCAAGGGTTCCGCAAAGGGTTCAACCCTTTGCCAGATATTTGGTTACACCCGTTAAATCTATTACCAAGCAATTCGTGCTGCCATGCTTTCTCCCGTACACCACTGGACGTTACGGGAGCAACACATGCAACACCTACCTACCTCAGGTTTTCTCAGGTTACCGGACATCATCGGCGACCTGAAATCCGATCCACCCAAGCCAGCCATCATTCCCATCAGCAAGAGCAACTGGTGGGCCGGAGTTAAATCGGGCCGATACCCTCAACCGGTAAAGATCAGCTCTCGCTGTACTGCCTGGAGAATCGAAGATATACATGCCCTAGTGCAAGAACTGGGTGGCTAACGGTGGAACTGTCGCTGACTTATCGGTATTCATTGAGCACAGGGCACCGGATAAAGATCGTTCAGACTGGGGCACAGATCGCTTTAACGATCTTCCAGCACATTAGTGATACCACCAGCTTCGATCTCATACTGTGCAGTTCGTCCCATGTTTGACGCTCCCTCACCCCTTTCCAAAACACCCGAATTCCCTAGGGATCTTCAGGAGGCTGCCCTGATCTATGCTAGGCTGGGATGGCGAGTGATGCCCGTCAACGGCAAGCAACCCAGTATCAAGAATTGGCCGAACAATGCCACCACCAGTGAAGCAACAATCAGCTATTGGTTCGGCAATCACAAAGGCATCGGCATTCTGACTGGGCCGGAGTCCGGACTGGTCGCACTCGACATTGACCCCCGAAATGGTGGGGAATTGAGCTTAAAGCGGCTGGAAGAAGAGCTGGGAAAACTCCCAACAACAGTCACAGCGGCCACGGGGGGTGGCGGCTGGCATTACCTATTTCGTTGGTTCCCCGGTAGTCAGAAATGTAAACCGGCGAAGGGAATCGACTTCCAGCATTCGGCGGGGCGAATGATCGTAGCCGCACCCTCTGCACACCCTGATACTGGAGTATTGTATAAATGGATAATATCGCCATTAGAGGCTCAGCTAGCTGATCTTCCATCCGCGTGGCGGGACTATCTTTCCAATAATACAGGAGCGTCAGAAAGAACTGCAGAACTGACAAAGCAAGATAACCTGTACTCCGCTGCGATACCCGAAGGCCTGCGCAATGAAACCTTGTTCCGGCTGGGATGTGCCTTGAGATACCGAGGACAATCCGCAGCTATCATCACCACTGCCATACATGAGGCCAATTTAGAGCGATGCCAGCCTCCCTTATCCGACGAAGAAGCATTCGAGATTGTCCAAAATGTGCTACGAACCTTCACCGAGGGAAAATCATTGAAAACTCAATGGCAAGAGGGGATAGCGTCTGATCCCACCCTAGCCCCGAGAGCCAAAATGGTGGCGTTTGGGCTGTCTATGTTTGCCGACGTAAACGGCAAAAGCTGCTTTCCCAATCAGAAACAAATAGGTGACAAGGTATGTCTTGACCCTAAGACGGTCCGCAACCACCTGGAAACTCTACACGAAACTGGATGGTTAAAACGATACACTAGAGAACGTGAAGGTGCCGGATACTCCTACGGTTACGTTCTAACCCTGAAAGATGGGGAAAAATGACCGCGCACCCCCTCAAAACTCCCCACTACCATTAGAGAACATTATTACAGTTGGGGTGGCGGGGTTTATAGGCGCATCGGTTTTCAATTTCATTTGGCTGATAAACTCAGGAGTGCAACAACGACGGTCACCAGGGGCAGAATGTAGGTTATAAACCAAAGAACTACGCTAATTCCACGGACGTTTTAAAAATGTCATGTCATGTTTGGCAAAACTTTGCAGCACTCGTGGATTATAGAAATAGCCAATATAATTAAACTGATCGGCGCTACCAACCAATGTGCGGTAACTTGTATCACTTGAGTCTCCTAAAGAAGCCTCCTCAGGCTACGTCACAGCCAAGAGCAGAGAGTAACGATAGAAAGTTTGATCAACCAATATACAAATACCCCGCGGTCAGCAGGCGGCTTCTACGAGAAAGTCCACGGCCCTAACACTACTAACACGTTAGTAAACCTGACTTCAGCAGCGACCACGCAATTGACACGGTCATTTACGGTGGCTAATCTTCGACGTGTAGCCTCGCCGTTCTCGAGCATCCCTGGGCAATCGGAGCCCAGACCGTTCGCTGAATGCGGGGCTTCTTTTTTTGGTTAATATGGTGATTCTGTGAATCTAGATGCAAAGCGCGAAAAAGCATGCCATGCCTATGTGCTGAATGGTGGAAACAGGAGTGAAGCATTTCGTGTAGGGTTTCCTCATTCAAAGAAATGGAAGCCTGAAACGGTAAATGTTCGTGCCTCTCAATTGTTCAAAGAAGATAAGGTTCAGATAAGGGTTACAGAGATTCAAGTCAAAGCCAAAGAAATCGCTGAGACAAAGCTAAATATCACCTTTGAACGAAAGCAGAGGTGGCTAAAATCGGTTATAGAGCGCAGCTTGCAGCATGAACAGGCAAGAGATAACGACGGCAACCCGATAGGTGATTTCAAATTCAACGCTGTTGCGGTTATTTCAGCCATTAACGAGCTGAACAAGATGGACGGCGATCACGCTGCCAGCAAAGTGGATATGACAGCAACTGTCAGCTTGGCGGATTTTGCTGATCATCTGCCTGATAATGTGTGATTGACAATGAATAGAATCGACCGAATGGTGATGAACATTACTAAGCTGAAAACGTTTGAGCTAGAGGGGAGCAGGTCAGTTTCTGTGTTATAAACCTGTGCTTGTAAATTTACTGTTATGTTTTCGGGTCTCTAAGCCGCTTAGTCATGATCGACGAACTGATAAAATTTATACCGCCAATCCTGCAAAGCAGGTCAGGAAAGGTTTTTTACTCTGGACGAAACGCATATACCAGACGTTCTCCCGTCTATATTCTCGGAGTGAATCCAGGCGGAGCACCGGACGAACATGCTACTGAAACGGTTCAATCTCACACAGAATTGGTTCTGCGCTCGCTGTCAGCAGATTGGAGCGCCTATCGAGATGAATCATGGAAAGGGAAAGCTCCTGGCAAGGCAGGAATGCAGCCGAGAATACTGCACCTTATCGATGTGCTTGGACTTACACCTGGTATTGTTCCAGCAAGCAATCTTGTATTTGCTCGTTCGTCTCGTGAATCCACTTTTGATGGAGATATTCTCCAGATGGCAAGAGAGTGCTGGCCTTTTCACTCAAAGGTGATTGAGTTGCTTCGTCCAAGAATAATTGTTTGCCTTGGATCTACTGCTGGAAATTATGTCTGTGGGAAGATAGGTGCCACCAAGCAGATAGACCAATTTGTAGAGAAGAACAAGCGTCAATGGACGAGCCGCTTATACTCTAACGGCTTGGGTGCGAGTGTAGCCGTGCTCACTCACCCAAGTATTGCAAATTGGTGCTCGGAGGCGACTGATCCTTCGGGTCTCGTGGTGAGAGCCATCCAGAATGCTGCCTAATAAGGTCATGCAATCGGGTGCGTGTCCTTGTTGGTGGCGTTACGTTTTGGTGCTCTCGCGACCCGATTTCTAGCCAATGGCAATTTTAAACAGGAAAACTCAATGACAAGTTCCCAACAACGCGCCGCCCTGCAACGCCAAATCTGGGCTATTGCCAATGATGTACGCGGTTCAGTGGATGGCTGGGATTTCAAGCAGTATGTACTTGGCACCCTGTTTTACCGCTTTATCAGCGAAAACTTTGTCAGCTACATTGAAGGTGGTGACGAAAGCATCAATTACGCAACGCTTGGCGATGAGGTGATTACCGACGACATCAAAGACGATGCCATTAAAACCAAGGGCTACTTTATTTATCCCAGTCAGCTGTTTGCCAACATCGCCAAAGGCGCAAACACCAACGAAAGTTTGAACACGGATCTCGCCACCATCTTTGCAGCCATTGAGAGCTCTGCCAACGGCTACCCCTCCGAGCCTGACATCAAAGGCCTGTTTGCCGATTTTGACACCACCAGCAACCGACTCGGTAACACAGTAAAGGATAAAAACTTCCGGTTGGCCGCTGTACTCAAAGGCGTGGCTGGTCTGGATTTTGGTGATTTTGAAGGTAATCAGATCGACCTTTTTGGCGATGCCTACGAATTCCTTATCTCCAATTATGCCGCCAATGCCGGTAAATCCGGCGGTGAGTTTTTCACCCCCACGCACGTTTCCAGGCTGATTGCCCAGCTCGCCATGCACAAGCAAACCGGCGTCAATAAAATTTATGACCCGGCCTGTGGCTCCGGCTCGCTGCTGCTGCAAGCCAAAAAGCACTTTGACGCCCATATTATAGAAGACGGCTTCTGGGGGCAGGAGATCAACCACACCACCTACAACCTGGCTCGCATGAACATGTTTTTGCACAACATCAACTACGACAAGTTCAATATCCAGCTGGGTAACACTCTGACCGACCCACATTTTGGCGACGACAAACCCTTTGATGCCATCGTCTCCAACCCGCCTTACTCAGTAAAATGGATAGGCTCAGACGACCCAACCCTGATTAACGATGAACGCTTTGCCCCCGCAGGCGTATTAGCGCCCAAATCCAAAGCCGATTTTGCCTTTGTGCTGCATGCACTCAGTTACCTCTCCAGCAAAGGCCGCGCGGCAATTGTCTGCTTCCCCGGCATTTTCTACCGGGGCGGTGCCGAACAGAAAATCCGCAAATATTTGGTCGATAACAACTATGTGGAGGCGGTGATATCGTTAGCGCCCAACCTGTTTTTTGGCACAACCATCGCCGTGAATATTCTGGTTCTCTCTAAACACAAAATTGACACCAATACCCAGTTTATTGATGCCAGCGCTCTGTTTAAAAAAGAAACCAATAACAATTTACTAACTGATAAACATATCGAAGACATCATGCAGGTGTTCGACAGTAAAGCGAGCTTAGAACATTTTTCTAGATCGGTGCCTTTAGAAGAGGTTGCCACGAAAGATTACAACCTATCAGTAAGTGTCTATGTAGAAGCCAAGGATCAACGTGAACAGATTGATATTGCCCAGTTAAACAGTGAATTGGAACACACTGTCAAGCGAATAGATATTTTGCGGGAAGGAGTTGACTCCATAACCAATCAGGTCTGTGAGGCGGACGTTGAAGAATTCCTAATGGAATTGCTTGCGGGCGAGAATATAAAATGGTCTGTATTAGGTGATGAAGAGATAGCTGAAATAGCAAATAGCGGAAGAAAACCGATAAAAGCTTCGCTGCGGAAGCCAGGAAAAACGCCTTATTATGGAGCAAACAACATTCAAGACTATGTGGAAGGTCATACCCACGAAGGTGAGTTTGTTTTAATTGCCGAAGATGGCTCTGCAAGCTTAGATAACTATTCAATTCAATATGTAACCGGACAGTTTTGGGCTAACAACCATGTGCACGTAGTGCGCGGAAGATTAGAATTAAATACCAGATTTCTTTTCCATTATTTACGTGTATTTAACTTTATTCCATACCTATCAGGTGGCGGCAGAGCAAAGTTGACAAAAGGCAAGCTAATTGAGATTCCCATTCCGATTCCACCGAAACACATTCAGACCGAGATTGTTCGTATATTGGATACCTTTACTGAGCTATCAACAGAGCTATCAACAGAGCTATCAGCAGAGCTATCAGCGAGGACTAAGCAGTTCGATCATTACCGCCACTCATTACTGAATTTCCCAAAAGGTGAGGCCTAAATGGGTAAGACGCTGATAGAGGTTGCACGGAGTTTAAAAGACTCTAAAAAAAAGGTGCAATTGATATATGCCTTTAATGGTGCGGGGAAAACTCGCCTGTCACGCGCTTTTAAAGAGATGATCGCGCCAAAAAACACAGATGACGAGAACGGTGATGAAGCCGAGCAGTCGCGTAGAAAATTTCTTTATTACAATGCCTTTACTGAAGATTTGTTTTATTGGGATAACGACCTGGCTCAAGATGCGGAACCAAAACTGAAAATTCAGTCGAACTCATTTACTGACTGGATCTTGAGAGAACGTGGCGACTCAGACATTGTAAAGAATTTCCAGCGTTACTCCAGTGATAAGCTAACACCGCTATTTCAAGAGGAAGATGTCGTTAAAGCCGGAAAGAAGACCGGCGAAAAAACCTATCCGGAAGTAGTCTTTTCTTTTGATACTGGTACTGAAAGCTCAGGTAATTTAAAAATTTCTAAGGGCGAGGAAAGTAATTTTATTTGGAGCATATTCTTCACGCTTTTTCAGGAAGTTGTTTCGATCCTTGATGAGCCGGCCAAAGACAAGCGTGAAAGTAATGATTTTGACCAACTGGAGTATGTGTTTGTTGATGACCCTGTCAGCTCGTTAGACGATAACCATCTAATCGAGTTGGCGGTCGATCTGGCGGGTTTAGTCAAGTCGAGTAAATCCGATCTTAAATTTGTTATCACAACACATAGCCCACTATTTTATAACGTTCTGTGTAATGAGCTGAGCAACAAAGCCTACAAACGGCAACCAGATGACACCTACAAGCTGACTTATAACCCTAATAAAGAGTTTAAGAAGCATCGATTGGAAAAGCAGGTCGATGGCCTTTTCAAGCTAACAGAGCAGGCAACCGACTCACCTTTCTCTTATCACTTGTTTCTATTGTCCGAGCTTCAGAGTGCAATCAAGAGTGGTCAAGTTAAAAAGTACCACTTTAATTTTCTCAGGAATATATTGGAAAAATTGGCGACATTTTTGGGTTATAAACACTGGTCTGCTCTTCTTCAAAAGACTGCCGATGGGAAATCCGACCCATTCGCAAATAGAATTCTCAATCTATCGAGTCACTCTGCACATGCGGGTGAGGAGATCGCAGACATAGAAGATAAAGACAAGGAAAAGCTGGACGATTTAGTGAAGTATTTGATCCAAACCTATGGATTCAGATCGCAGGAAGAACAACCTGGTTGATTATACCAAGCCCATCCCTGAGCCAATTGGTCGCATCATGAAATACTTTTATCCCGAATCTAACCTTACAAGACTAAATCAAAGAGCTTTTGCTCCACATCGCATCCAATGGCGCAGTAAAAGTCGAGGTGCTGCACAAGGGGTCACAGGATGATTGACTATAAAACCATCGCCGAATCCAATTATTTTATCGTATTGGATAGGTACAAGAAGGAATGGCAAGTAGCGGAAAGCTACCAGAGCGAAGGCGATTTGGAGCGCGAGTTGATCCAAGACTTGGTCAACCAGGGTTATGAGTACCTGCCTGGCCTGAATAACCCCGAGGCCATGTTAGCCAATCTGCGCGTGCAATTGCAGGCGCTCAATAAAGTGGAGTTTCTGGAGGGCGAGTGGCGGCGTTTTGTCGAAACCTATCTGGACAAACCTAGCGATACGATTGTGGACAAGACTCGCAAGATCCACGATGACTACATCCACGATTTCGTCTTTGATGATGGCAGCATTAAAAACATCTACCTGCTGGATAAAAAGAACATCGCCCGTAACAAGGTGCAGGTGATCAAGCAGTTCGAACAAACAGGCAGCCATGCCAACCGTTACGATGTCACCGTTTTGGTGAATGGTCTACCGCTGGTGCAAATCGAGCTGAAGAAGCGCGGCGTCGCCATCCGTGAAGCCTTTAACCAAGTGCACCGCTACAGCAAAGAAAGCTTTAACAGTGAGGACTCGCTGTACAAGTACTTACAGCTGTTTGTGATCTCTAACGGCACCGATAGCCGCTACTTTGCCAACACTACCCAGCGCAACAAAAACAGCTTCGACTTCACCATGAACTGGGCGCAGGCGGATAACAACCTGATCAGAGACTTAAAAGACTTTACCGCGACCTTCTTTCAGAAGAGCACTCTGCTCAATGTGCTGCTGCACTACTCGGTGTTTGATGTGAGCGGTACGCTGCTGGTGATGCGCCCATATCAAATAGCCGCCACCGAGCGCATCCTGTGGAAGGTGAAAAGCTCTTTTGAGGCGAAAAGCTGGAGCACTCCGGAGAGCGGCGGTTTCATCTGGCACACCACCGGCTCGGGCAAGACGCTCACCAGCTTCAAGGCCGCCCGCCTGGCTACTGAGCTTGATTTTGTCGACAAGGTGTTCTTCGTGGTGGACCGGAAGGACCTGGACTACCAGACCATGAAGGAATACCAGCGCTTTTCGCCGGATAGTGTGAATGGCTCTGACAGCACCGCAGGCTTGAAACGCAATCTGGATAAGGACGATAACAAGATCATCGTTACCACGATTCAGAAGCTCAACAACCTGATGAAGAGTGAAGGCGATCTTGCCATCTACAACAAGCAAGTGGTGTTTATCTTCGATGAATGTCACCGCAGCCAGTTTGGTGAAGCGCAGAAGAATCTGAAAAGGAAGTTCAAGCGCTTCTACCAGTTTGGGTTTACCGGTACGCCCATCTTCCCGCAGAACGCTTTAGGAGCCGAGACCACCGCCAGCGTGTTCGGCCGCGAATTGCATTCTTATGTGATCACCGATGCGATCCGCGATGAAAAGGTGCTCAAGTTCAAGGTGGACTACAACGATGTGCGCCCCCAATTCAAGGCAATCGAAACCGAGCAGGATGAGAAAAAGCTGAATGCGGCTGAAAACAAGCAAGCCCTGTTGCACCCCGACCGGATTCGGGAAGTATCGCAGTACATTCTGAGTAATTTCCGCCAAAAAACACACCGTCGGCAAGCGGGCACTAAAGGCTTTAACGCCATGTTTGCCGTAAGCAGTGTGGATGCAGCCAAGCTGTACTACGAGGCGTTCGGGCAGTTGCAGCAAGACACGGATAGGCAGCTGAGGGTTGCAACCATCTTTTCGTTTGCGGCCAATGAGGAACAGGATGCCGTGGGCGAGATACCGGACGAAAGCTTTGATGTGTCCGCCATGAACAGCAGTGCCAAGGAGTTTTTAAGCGCTGCCATTGATGACTATAACGCGGCGTTTAAAACCAATTTTGGCGTGGACAGCAACGGTTTTCAAAACTATTACCGCGACCTGGCCAAGCGTGTGAAAAGTCAGGACATAGACTTACTTATCGTGGTGGGTATGTTTCTTACCGGTTTCGATGCCCCCACACTGAATACCTTGTTTGTGGATAAAAATTTGCGCTATCACGGTTTAATTCAGGCCTATTCACGCACAAACCGCATTTATGATGCCACCAAAACTTTCGGTAATATCGTTACCTTTCGCGATCTGGAGAAAGCGACAATCGATGCCATCACCTTGTTTGGCGATAAAAACACCAAAAACGTGGTGCTGGAAAAAAGCTACAAGGAATACATGGAAGGCTTTACCGATGTGGTTACCGGCGAAGCCCGGCGTGGTTTCATAGATGTAGTAGCGGAATTGGAACAACGCTTTCCCAACCCTGATGACATTGTTTTGGAAAAAGACAAAAAAGACTTTGCGAAGTTGTTTGGTGAATATTTGCGTGTAGAGAACGTGCTACAAAACTACGATGAATTTGCCAGCCTGAAAGCCTTGCAGGGCGTTGACATGAGCGACCCGGAAGCGGTTGAGATCTTCAAGGCTGAACATTATTTGAATGATGAAGACCTGGCTATTCTGCAAACCATCAGGGTCCCTGCCGAGCGTAAGATTCAGGATTACCGCTCAAGCTATAACGATATTCGTGATTGGCTACGCCGTGAAAAGTCCGCAGAAGAAAAAGACAAATCTACCATTGATTGGGACGATGTGGTGTTTGAAGTGGATTTGCTTAAATCCCAGGAGATCAATCTGGATTACATTCTTGAGTTGATTTTCGAGCAAAACAAGAAGAATAAAACCAAGGGCGAGTTGATTGAGGAGGTGCGCCGCTTGATTCGCGCTAGCCTTGGTAACCGGGCGAAAGAAAGCTTGATTGTTGATTTCATTAACCAAACGGACCTGGATGAGATGGTTGATAAAGCCGGTATCATTGATGAATTCTTCAAGTTTGCCCAAGCTGAGCAAGCCCGTGAAGCAGAAGAGCTGATTCGCTCAGAGGGCTTAAATGAAGATGCAGCCAAGCGCTATATCATTGCCTCGCTGAAACGAGAGTACGCCAGCGAAAACGGTACCGAGCTCAATTCAACACTGCCAAAAATGAGTCCACTTAATCCAGAATACAAAACTAAGAAGCAGAGTGTTTTTGAAAAAATCGCTGTGTTTGTTGAGAAGTTTAAAGGCGTGGGTGGGGCGATTTAGACCCGCCTCCACGCTAATTAACGAGTAGTAGACGCATGCATAACAAGTTGCTGGACTGACCTGCTCCCTAAATTGGCTACCAGCAAGGTCTGAGTAAAATCTGCTTTCTGTTAGCAGTACGCAGGCTGCAGGGCCTTCATGTGGCTATTAGGTGGCGATGGCTTTAATAACCCCCACCAGCCTCTCTGCTGCACTATGCCGACCGAGCCTACTGAAGAGTGAACCGCCCCGGGTTTCGAGGAGGCTCCATCATCTGAGAGAAT
>TARA_R100000656_G_scaffold72136_2_pt1 | contig 13266 bp, 24 predicted proteins | sample TARA_R100000656 | Tara Oceans TARA_R100000656 (sample SAMEA2622517) | marine metagenome | biome: marine biome (ENVO:00000447); feature: mesopelagic zone (ENVO:00000213); material: "saline water (ENVO:00002010), including plankton (ENVO:xxxxxxxx)" | depth 350 m
AAATTAGAAAAACCTTTATCTTTCAATTCATCTCTTGCCCATAAATGCCTTCTTGCTTTCCAACTTACATCTTCTGGCCTTTTTGCTGGATTTTCTCTGTAATCTTCCCAATGCACATAATCAAAATAACAGCGTTGCTCTCCTATTCTTTCTTGTTCTACTTCTATTATTACTGTTTCCCCAAATTCATTAATTTCTTCCATTTCTACTGTTTCTTTAATAAAAACTGGATCATATACTACCCATACGACACCACGACCTGGCAATAAATAATCTTCTAATGCTGATTCAATAGGTTTATTAGCATTATAAACATCATTTGCGTATGATAATGTTCTTTCCAAAACTTTAGCTATTTCTCTTGTTATAGGATTGCCGTTAGGAAAACGCCTTCTTACATCAGGTTTTGCCATTTTAGCAAATAATGCACCTTTTAATGTTTCTGTATTAGCCCATAATATATTGAATTTTCTCTCATCAGCACTACCAATACCATCAACATTTCTTTCATCTCTATATCTTTCTACAACAATTCTACCTCTTTTACGCCATTCTTCTTCTGTCTTTTCCGCATTTTCTAATTCTATCTGCCAGTATTGAGCTGTGCCTTCTCTTAACTCTAATTCTGTTCTGGTGTTTTCTTCTGCCATTTAATTTTCCTAGTAGGTTTACTTTTTTTTACTTTTTTTTCTAATCTACTTGACATTTGAAAAAAAGTATAATCCATTTTTTTAAAATCTCCAAAATATTTTTCAACTTTTGTCATATTCTTGGTTGTTTTCTATTTTTTTGAGAGTGTAAGTGCATTTCAACCATTTCGTCAAGCGTTGGTTGTTTATATAAATTTTCTAGTGGGTCTGTATCTTTTGTTTTTGGTTTTAAATTTTTATATGCCATAGCTAAATATCTGAAGCTATCACTTGCATGTGATGCCCAATTATGCAAAGGAGTTCTTTTAAAAACTCTTTTAATATCATCCCAATCTCTTTGATAATTTCTTAATGCATTTAATCCATCTTCGCATTTTTCTTGGTCAAAATAACAATGTTGTAGTAATAATCGTACTGCATTTATACCATCATCAACTTTATGGCTTGGCACAATACGAGGTCGTCTACCCATATTTATCAGAGTTTCAGCCCTTGTTCTTCCAGTTCCTAATTCTCTAACTTTAGCATCATGGGGTAAATAATCATCACCATAATAACTATATGGCAATTCTTCCATAACTTTAACATAATGATCTAACCCTACTCCGCCACTTTCATAATAATCAATTATTCTTATTTCTCCCATAGTAACTTGAAAAAACCATAAAGCACAACTATCAGATATACCTAAATCCCATGCTACATGCACAGGCAATGCTTCATCATATTCAACTTTTGTTATTCTACCTTCTTGTTCTGCGTCTATAACCAAATTACCATAATACGAACCTTTTATCGCTGCTGCCCAACTACATTCAAACTCTTGCATATATTCATCTTCACCCATTTGTTGTTTAGCAGCTTCTAACTCTTTAGGGTCTACAACTTTTGTTTCTGATGCTTTATAAATAACTCTGTACCAATCTGAATCATGTTTAGCATCTTCATATAATCTCCAAAATTGATTTCTACCTTTAGGTGTACCAATAAATATAGCCCAACCTTTTCTATCCACTAATGCTGGTCTAACAATTTCCGACCATACTCTGGGACTCATATCCGCATATTCATCAAGTATTACGCCATCAAGATATATACCACGCAACGCATCTGGGTCATCTCCAGCTCCATACAATCGTATTCGGCTACCATTTAATAAATCTACTCTTAGTTCTGATTGATTAATCTTAGTACCAGGAATATCTCTGGTATAATATACAAGATAATCCCAAGCTACTGCTTTTGCTTGTCGGTAATACGGAGCAATATACGCATATCGGCCATCGCTTCGTTCTGTTTTTATTTCTAATGCTTTTCGTAATAACTCGGTAACAGCATACACAGACTTTCCCCACCGCCTATGCGACACACAGATTTTAAATCTTTTATTATTCTGATGCAGTTTTGCCTGTAATGGTCTAGGCGTATAAGGTATTGTTATATGCACTACTCAATCCTTTTATTTTCTACTTCCCCTTCAACGACCTTCATTTCCTTCGGTGGGTCTAATGAAAAACTTACACTTATCTGATTAGGTATTCCCTCATGTTCCACCTTCTCTTGAAAACCCCCCTTAGTCTTTGCTAAAAATATAGCCGATATCGTATCGCCATTCATAGCTTTCTTATACAACTGACTACCTATATCCATAGTCAATCTTTCCTTGCCAGTTTCTAATGCGTGTTGAAAATGTTTCCTCAATGTCTTAGCACTACAACCCACTAACTTCCCTATCTGCTCATGGGTTAATCCAAACCCTACCCCCAACGAACATACCTTCTCTTGCTCTGGGGTCGGTTTGAAATTAGGGCGACCACCTAAATCTTTTCTTACCTTGATCTCCATACCAAAACCTTTTTGTTTTTTTTATAATATATTTATATTTATATCTTCGTCAAGTTACACACCACAAATTATTATTTTAAAAAAGTTTACAGAAGAAGTGTGAGTAGTACTCCTTTATCCCCACACCGACCACTACCCCCAATCCGATTTGAAAAAAAATTTTTCAAAACAAAAAAGTTGAAAGTACCTTCTCTTGGTCTATCTATACCAATATATAATAAACTAGAACTATGTTTAGGTTTATTATGCTTATAACCCTCATAAATGCCCATAGATGAGTTTTAAGGTGGGTTGGTATGGTATACCCTACCCCATACCCTTACTTGTTATCTGTGATAGATGTGCCAAGTATTTAATAACTCTTTTTTATTAAGAGATTAACACCTATTAAATATTTCACCAAGCATATAACCATTAATGCCCTTAACTCATATTATTTAATATATCTGCATTAGATATTGTGCTGAATCTATCTATATTTGTATTTTGTTTATTGTTATTCGTTGCATTCTCGTTGGTACGGCTATTCAACGGCTGTTGAACTTGTTTAGTTCTATTCCTAGCCCTAGCCCTTGCACTTTGCTTTCCAGCAAATGATTTCTGCGCTAGTGATTTGTTAACCGATAGACGAATTTTCTTAATTTTAGATTGAGTATATTTTAATTCTCCATTCTCTGTATTATCTACAACTGTTAAGAATGGTTTTAATGATTCCATTAATTTGAAATACTTTTTACCTTTTGAGATGCCTAAAATATTCGGTATATGTTTCTCAAATATTTCTATTTCATCATTAATATAAATAGCATTAATTATTTCTAAATATGCCCCCTTCTCCTCAAGTGTTAAAATATTTGTTTTGATCGCCCATTGTTTAGGATAAAATGGATAGTAAAATAAATCTTTATTCATTGGCGTTGCTCCTGGATAATAGAATGGCATAATCTATATTATATTTTTTGTGCAGCTTGTTCGCCAGTTTTACAGAAATGTTTCTTTTGTTATTCATTATATTAGATAGCAATGAAACAGATATATCTAAATTATTGGCGAGCTGTACCTGGTTAATTTTATTTTCTTTTAATATTTCTTTTAATATTTGCATGGTAATTTTTCCCTTGTTTACTGTTATAATCTTATACTCTTAAAATAAATAATATGCAAATTGAAAATAAAAGTAGACAACCTTTTATATATATGCATAATGAATATATATCGTCAATTAAGGCGATTGTAAATTAAATTAGGAGTGATAAGAAAATGATTACATTAAAAATAAAAGAAAGAGAGAAAGAGCTATTAATTAAAGCGGTAAGCGAATGTTCTTTCAATATAGCTGATATGAATAGTTTCACTAATAGTGAAACAGGCGAATTAGATTACAACATACCTTCAGACGATCAAAAAGACATAGATGATTTAGATAAACTAGAAGATAAAATAAGGGGAAAATAAATGCAAAATATACAAAACATAAAAACAATGGATACATACTTAAAAGAAACATTAAAAGAGAATGATGAGATTTTATATCAAGTTACTCATGTAGCTAGAAGTGGAATGAGTAGGCATATAAAATTTTATGTAGTCAGAGATAACAAATTATTAAACCTTACTTATAATATTTGTGATGAGTTTGATTATACATATAAAAATAATACTAATTCTTTATTTATAAGAGGTTGTGGAATGGATATGGGTTTTCATGTCATTTATAACCTAAGCCGTGATTTATTTAATGATGGTTACAAACTTAAATATAGAGCAATTTAATAATAAATAAGGGTAGTTTATAGCTACCCTTTAATATAGGAGTGAATTAATGAGTAAAAATAAAATACATATAGTTAATATAAATAATAAAACTAATGAAGTAATTTGTAATGATATACTAAATAATAATGCATCTTGGAAAGTAAAAATAGTTTTTAAAGGTGATTTATATGGTTTAGATAATTGTCTTACTCATAAAGAAAGTGAGCCACTTGTAGAATTTTACGATTTAAAACATAAAGAAACATTTGGAGATATAGGTCAATTTGTTTCTAGGTATTGCCTTAGCACTATTTTATTTAAAGGTTGTGTTATTTCAAAAGAAGACCTTATAAATGCAGAAAAAAGAGATTCGGAAGTAGGAATTAATCTTCAAGGGAATGTAGAAGGGTGGGAGATGTCTGCATCTTGTCTTACTGATGTATTAGAGGAAATAAAAAATCTTTTTATAAAAAATATGTTAATTCCTCATTTTAAGAATGAAGATAAATATTTTAAGTTCAGATAAGGGGGTTTAAATAATGAGAGAATCAACAATATACTTTATAATAGGGTTTATAGCTTTATTTCATGCAATACCAACCTATGCTTTTGTTTATACTGTGGGAAATGGCTTTGTTGAATACATCTTATTAATGGAGTTTTTACTAGGTTTAGTCTTTATGGGTTTATTTATTTATGAGAGGAGAAGCGAAAATGTTTAATAATGATTGTTGGACTACTTTAATGTGTAAAATAGTTATAAGCATAGTTATTATATGCGGTGGTTTTATATTATTACTAGCATACTTATAATGGAGAGGAAACCGCATTATAGCTATTATGGTGCGGTTTACCCTCTATTAAGAGGATTTTATTAATTAAATAATATAGGAGTGAATTATGACTAAAAAACAAAATAAAGATAATTGTATTCATGTTATCGACTTAAAAAAGCAAACTATAAAACCTATGGATAATTTTGAATTGTCTATGTGGTTGAATGAATTTTCCGTAAATAATGATAATGATTTAAGTAAAAAAAGATATTTATTTGCACCTAGTTCAGAATCAGCAGCTTATATATTAACAGAAATGAAGGTGGCATAATGCAAGTTATATTAGATAATGACGATATAAGCCGTCTTAATGAGATCATAGGTTCTCTTATGATAAAACAGTTTAAAGGTAATCAGGAGCAATATAGGGCCGTTATAACTACTATTATGCAAGCATACTTTAAACCTAATTTAGAGGAGAATGAAGATGACTAAAGAAATAACGATAAAAGCCTATGAATATAAAGAGTTATTAGAAAATAGTAAAATAAATGTTCAAATATGGTTAGATGAATGTCCCATAGAATGTGAGCATGAAGATGATAATGGAAAAATAATTATAGAGTATGATTATTTTAGCGATATGGATGACAATTCTATACAAGAACATTGCGAAATAAATAACTATTTATTTTCTAAAAAAGGTGATCCTATTCATCATTTAGCAAGAGCAGTGGAACTAGCAAATGGGGAGATAGCAGATGAATAGATATGCAGTAATAACAATAGAAACAATAAAAAATAAATATTTTATTGAAGCAAATAGCAAACAAGAAGCAAAAAAATTTGTTATGGAAGAAGGTTGTGGTTTTGATAATATAGAAATAGACCATTCTGAAAAATTTGTAGAAGTATTAAAGGAGAATAAAGATTAATAAAACAATAACTAAACAAATAAATGACCTTGTTAATGAGCATAATTTTTTGCTTGCTAGATCAGGAACTGATGACCAATTTGACGAGGTATATATCCAGGCAGATAGGTTATCTAAACAATTAAATATTTCCAAAGAAGAATTTTGGGAAACATATTTTAACAATTAAAGGGGGTTATAATGGCAAATTTTGAAGGACTTGATGATGTCTTATTAGGCCATAGAATTGGATCTATTAAAGCATTACTGACTTATAAGCTACAAAATGACAAGACTTGGAGTAAGGAGTTATTAGAAGTCTTAAAAGACTGTAATTCATTAATAGATAAAATATTAATAGATCAAGATAAAGGATTAGAAAAATGATTATAGAAGTAAATGCCAAATTAAATAGGCGAATACATAACTTAATAAAAGTTATAGATAAAGCAGAAGATGAAGATTTTAAAGGGATTTGGAAACATAAATTATCAGAACTGTTAAGAAAATCTAAACATAATATAATATTACATTAAGGAAATATAATGGAAATTTCATTAGAAGAAGTAGAAAATGCCAAGCAAAATATGATTGAGTGCAAACTTGACTATTGTATTGAATGTTTAAGCAAAGATATAACAATAAAACAAGAACTGCAAACAGTAGAAGAAAACAGAAAAATAGTTTTTTATATGCCTTATGTTTATTGTAATTCTTGTGGAGAAAAAACTCTACCTACTGAATCACGAGAATTTTTTGAGGAGATGCAATGGAAAGCAGGAGATGTTTTATTGCCTAGAGAAATCGTAAAAATTAGGAAAGAATGTTTACCTATCAAATATACCCAAGAAAAATTTGCTAAATTATTAGGTGTAGGAGTGGTGTCAATATTTAGATGGGAAAATAAACATATAAGACCAAGCGAAGCTCATACAAGTTTAATAATAGCATTAAGAGATATTAAAGGAGTTTATGAATTATTGTATAATAAAAACATGAAGGAAATATAATGGAAGAAAAAAGAGTTTTAAATAATGGGACTATAATTACATTTAATGAAGGGAATCATAGATATACTGTTATAAAGGGTGAGGAAAAATATAAACCTCGTTCCGTTACAGGAATTTTAAAAGTAGCATTTGATGACTTCACAGTTGGTAGCATGGCAGGAAGAAAAAATCTCAGAGAAACTTTGATAGAAAATATTGATTTTAATAAATCACATACTTGGAAAAAAGAAGAATTTGAGGAGTTTTTAAAAGATGTTAATAAACAAGCTGTGCAAAAATGGACTGATGGTGCTAATAGAGGAACATTAGTGCATAATTATATACAAGATTTTGCTGAAGGAAAAAAACCTAATTTTAGCATAGATAATGACATAGCTAAATTACAAAAATCAACTAAAGACTGGTTTGAAAGTAGAGTTAAAAAAGTATTTAGCGTTGAACAGTTAGTTTATAATGATTCGCCTATGTATGCAGGGAAATATGACCTAGAAGCTGATATAGAGGATTATGGGCGGTGTTTAGTGGATTATAAGACTGGTTCTAGTTTAGCCTATAGCCAAAAATATCCAATTCAATTAGTGGCATATATGTATGCCATGCTTCAAAATGAGCCTTCTAACCCTTTTGGAAGGTTAATCGTTTTTATAAATAAAGAAACAGGCAACATAGAAGAACGATATTATTCACCGAAAACTTATCAGAGAGATTTATCAATATGGTTATCAATAGTAAATATTCATAACTATACGATAGATTATAAAAACGAGTGGGGTTAAATTTTTATGTGTAGTAGTTGCTCACTCCTTCTACTACACACCAAATAAGGAGTTGAATATGCAGATTACAATTAAAGAAATAATAGCACCACAGCCGCCAAATGAAGAAAAAGGGTGGAAGGGTACTAAAAATTATAAAATAGTAACGACAGACGGAAAAAAATTACTATGTAATCCAGATAAAAGACCTAGCGATTTAGATGTTGGCATGGTGGTTGATATAGAAACATGGGCAGATCAATTTAATAATCTCTATATTAACAGATTTAAAGTGGTTAATGACGATAATATAGCACCTAGTCCACAACCGACTCCAACTGCTTCAACACCTCAACCTCAAGCACCTACTACTAATTATGTAGAAGAAGGAACTGCTGGTGGGCATGATGTTAGTGAATTAGTAGGTAGAGATTGGGCGATTATATTACAAGCATGTGTAAATAGATACCTAGATTGGACTCCAGATCAAAAACTACAATGGTTTTTAATAAATTATAGTAGAGGTTCAGTAGGAGCATTTAAACACCTTCAACAAACAGAAGATTTAGATAATACTGCAATAAGTGAAACACATGATGATAAAATACCATTCTAAAGCAAAATGGATACTATGTAAAAATTGTGGCACGAAAGATATATATTATGTGTTTAGTAGGTTGTATTGTTGGTATTGCAAACAAAGATATGAGGATAAAAAATGGTTTTAAGTGCTAGAAGTGCCAAAGCTAAAGGTTCTAAATTTGAGAAAAAGATTGTTGATACAATAAATAAAGATAGTGGTTGGGAAGCTCGTAAACAACCAGGAAGTGGCATATTTAGAGATTTTCCGAATGATGTCTATGTTGTATCACCAACTGGGGAAAAGTATATTATTGAATGTAAGAAATGGAAACATGGTTGGCGAACTGGAGATAAAGCCAAGCAGGGAGCAGATTTCTTATTAGTAGAACGAGATCATGGTAGTCCTAAGTGCTACCTAGAATATAATATGCTTTTAAGTTTAATGAAAACAATAACAGATTTACATGAACAAGTAGAACAATTAAAGGGGAGTAAAGATAATGATAGTTCGAACTAAAGAAATAATTGAACTACAAAATGAATTAGATGAATTAGAAAAATTAAGAGCTACAAATTTTTTAAGTGGCATGTCTTTTAGAGGTGTTTTATTACGAAAAACAAGATATGAAAAGAGAGTAGAGTTGGAAAAATTATATGAAAAACAAATGAAATTATATTTAAAAAAAAGGGGAATAAACTATGACACAGACACAAAATGATATGATTTTAGCACACCTTAAAAAGCATGGTAAGATTGATTTTTGGCAAGCTTTATATAAATGCAAGTCGTCAAGACTAGCAGCAAGAATTTATGACCTAAGACAAGATGGGCATAATATACAAAAGTTTAGCAAAAGACTAAAGAATAAGAAAATTGTTGCTGAATATAAGTTACTAGGGGATTAATGTGAGTCTTGATAGAAAATTTGTATTAGGATTAAAAAGAAGTGGCAAGTATTCTTGCCCTAATTGTCAACACGAAAGAACGAAAAATAAACGAGATACACCATTATCAGTTACGACACAATCTGATTCTGTTGTATATTTTTGTCATCATTGCAACGTAAAAGGAGTGGAATTTTATGAAGAAACTTACAAACAACGTAATCCAATTCGCAGAAAAGAGGGGGATAAGTCAAAAAACACTAACAGAAATGAAGTGCGAAAGCGGTTCGGCACAGTTTGGTGATAGAAAACTCGAATCATTAGTCTTTGGCTATTATAATAGTAAAGGCGAAAGAGTTAATTATAAAGCAAGAGCTATACAAGAAAAAGCATTTAAGCAACAGACTGGTGGAAAACAACAATTCTATAATTTAGGTAATGTTTTAAATTCTAAAAACCTTGATACTGTATATATTACAGAAGGAGAAATGGATTTATGTTCTTTAATAGAGTCTGGTTTTTCTATTAATAGTGTTTTAAGTGTGCCAGGTGGTGCTCCAGCTACTCCTACGGAAGAAGCTCACAATACTAAAAGATACCAATATGTATTAGATGCATTAGCGGAAGGGTTAGATAAAGCAAATTGTTTTGTGTTATTGACCGATAATGATGATCCAGGTCGTAACCTACGAAGTGATTTAGCATCTATTTTTGGGCATGGTCGGTGTAAGTTTGTGGAATTTTCTAGTGATGTTAAAGATGTTAATGAATATATGCAGAAAGTAGGAAAAGACCAATTACAATGGTTGATTAATGAAGAATTGCAACCATTTCCGATTGAAGGTGTATATTCATTAGATGAAATACCAGAACCCTCGCCACCTAAATTATGGAGTCCTTGTTTTGATGGGTGGAGAAATAAAGTTATGATAGGGGGTGGCATGGTAAGTGTTATGACTGGCTATCCTGGTCATGGTAAAACCACTTTTGCTCAACAATTATGGGCAAACATAGCAAAAGAATATAAAATTCAGATAGGAATGTTTTCTGGAGAAACAAGAGTTAAACCTTATGTAAGAAGAAATTTACGAACATTTTATCATGGCAAACAAGAACGAGATATGTCGGAAGAAGAATTAAATTCTGCTGATTATTGGATAAGAGATACTTTTCATTTTCTTAATCACCCTAGAAATGCCCCAGAATTTGATTGGGTATGTGATAAAATAAAAGATATGAAAGCACGATTCGGTATTGAAGCATTTATGTTTGATCCTTTTAATAAAATAGAAATACCAGATATGACGAGAGGATCAGAAACAAATTGGATAGGCAAATGTTTAGATGACTTAACAACATTAGCAAAGGTGTTAGATATTCACATAATGATTTTGGCTCACCCATCAAAGCCAAGTGAGTTAAAGGTACATAATGCAGCACCTACGGCTTATAGTATAGCAGGTTCGGCTCATTGGTTTAATAAACCAGATCACATCTTTAGTTTATGGAGAGAAAAGTTTGAAGATGAAGAAGGTAATAGAACAACAGACGCAAAACTTATTGTTTGCAAATGCCGATATGAAGAATTAGGATATCCGAGAGTTATGCCTATAAAAATGAATTTGGATAATGGTTGCTTTGAAAGTGTTGATAAGCAACAAGCCTATCAGTCAAATCGCAAAGATATATATGGATAATGTTTCATGTGAAACAATTATTGACCAGTTAAAGGGTTATTTAATGCTTTGGTTAGCATATCTCTTAATCGTTCTTCTAACTCTTTTAGCTTAACATCTATAGCTTCATTGCGTCTTTGTGCATCTGATTCTATAGCCGTTCTTTTACCATCAAACCTATCTTCTGCGTGTTGTATTAAAGTCTTTACATCATTCTCTGATGTTCTTTGACTTGTTCTTATTTCTTGTTCTGTTAATCTTGACCTTTTATCTACTGCACTTATTTGGTCTAATAACTCATTCATATCTTTACGAAGTTCATTACGAATATCTCTGGCATCACCTTGTGCTGCTGTTACTAATTCCATAGCTGTAGATATTTCCGACTGTAAAATTTGTTCCATATTAGCAATTTTAGTTTCTAATGTATTATCCATGCCAGATATTTTATCATTTAATACTGTTTCTAAATTAGTTATCTTTTCTTCAAATACATTTAAACGACTTTCATAACCAGATAAATCTGGTGGTTCATAAGCTCTTACAACTTCTTTCATATCCATATAATCTTTATACACTTCAAAAACTCCATAAGCACCACCAACCAATGTTGATAATGCTATTAATATTCCTACTAATTTCCCACCTCTAAATTTAATTCCTGCAAATTCTAATTCATTACTCATACTGCATATCCACCATATTATTAAATGTTAAGCTATCACGCACACCAAAATAATTGCCTAATGGGTCTTGTAACATAACATCTGTATATATTTCTTCGCTTTCATACCATACTGGTTGAACTTGTGTAGGTATTTTTTGATATGTTTTAATATCTGCACCTAAAGCATTAACCAATGCTAATGTTGTTATTTGAGCTACAGCATCATATTGACTGTCAAAACTTTGCATAATTTGTTTAGCTTTTTCTTGTTTAGCCTCTTGTTTTTTAGTGGGTTTATCTTCTGCTTTAGCTTCTTTTACTTCTTCCTCTTGTTTAGGTTCTTCTTTCACTTCCTCTTTTACTTCTTCTGGTTCTTCTTTAGGCTCATTTTGTGCCACCTCTTTTTCTTGTGGCTCTGGTTCAGGTTTCTCCTCTACTACTTCCTTTGGTTCTTCTTTAACTTCTTCTACTGGCTCGTCATTAGACGCTGTTTCTGGGGTAGGGTTACTATCCTCAACCTCTTGAGTTGGCTCTGTAGGAGCTTCTATGGGTGATTCTGTAGTATCATTTGCCGTAGTTACCTCTGTTTCTACTAAAACTTCTTGAATTTCCTCTGTTACAGCTTCCATAGTTACGACTGGTTCAAAAGAAACAGTTGTATCTTCAAATGTAGTTTCAATAGATATAGTTTCTTCAATAGGTGCAATTTCTACCATTGGTTCATCCATATTCATTGTCATATCTGGTAAATCAGGCATTTCAATTATTTCTACTAACTCTTGTACTTCTTCTACTGGTGTCGTGGTATCTTCAAAAGTATCTATAGGATTATATGTATTCATAATATCTAAAGTTGTTGTTGTATCTTGCTCTTGTTGTGCAATCTGCATCCAAGTTTCTACTGATGTTGTTATATGATTATAAACGACATTATATTGAAATTCATCCCAATAATACTCTCCATATCCGCCAATCTCTATATATACTTTATCTAATTGGTTAGCAAAGTCATAGCTTCCTGTAACTGTATTCACCCAATTTGTATTATTATTATAGTTATTAGGGTTTTGGCTAAAAGTTGTTTTGTCTATAGGAACTAACCCTGTTTCCCATTGCAATGTATTATCATTATATCCTTTTGTTTGCATAAAAGCTGTTTGAGAGGAATTGTTATACATACTATTTGGAAAAGCAAAAAGAAATTCATAATTAACTTCCCCTCCTTGTTCTATACCAAAAGAATTAAGATCAACATATTGTCGCCAAGTTGTTAAACTATTTGTTCTAGCATGACCACAAGCTGAAGTACGACCATCTGTGCCAGTTGCAGGAAAACCACTTGCTGCATCACTACATGATGTATGTGAATAAACCGATCCAGCCCCACCCCAGTCTACATCTGCATCACCCTCGTACTTATTAGTAACGACACCTGTATCACCATCTAACACATCACCAGTATTTTTATGCTCTATAGTTACAGTTGTTTCTGTAATTTCTTCTACATCACCTTGTATTTCTATTTCGGTAGTTGTTGTAGAGCCTTCATCTAATAATTGAGCATTAGAATAACATGAGTAAAAGAAGAACACTAAAAATGCCAAAAGCAGTTTCATCATTATCAAACCCTTCTCCTTCTTTTGTATTATTTTCTTTTAACCATTCATCATAATCTGGTCTTTTTTCTGGATTATTAGCCCATTCTTGAGCAGCTTCTAAACCAATTTTACCCATATATGGACAAGGTGTAC
>TARA_R100000656_G_scaffold4027_2_pt1 | contig 12823 bp, 12 predicted proteins | sample TARA_R100000656 | Tara Oceans TARA_R100000656 (sample SAMEA2622517) | marine metagenome | biome: marine biome (ENVO:00000447); feature: mesopelagic zone (ENVO:00000213); material: "saline water (ENVO:00002010), including plankton (ENVO:xxxxxxxx)" | depth 350 m
CGGAAAAGCCTTCCCAATTACCCCTTCGAACTTTGGTGATGCTTCATGAATGTTTTAAGTGGTGGAAAACTGAAGCTGATTCAGGCGGCGCTCAGGTTGATTACCCAGAGCCGCAGCCTGACATCTCTCGGTCTCCGGGAACTGGCCCGTGAGGCCGGACTGAATCCCAATACTTTTTATCGGCACTTCAAGAATCTGGACGAGTTCGGTCTGCAGGTACTTGGGTACATTGCCGAAGACATGAAAGCCGGCGTGCGGGAGTTGCGGCGGATGGCGGAGTCGTCGGAGCAGGCGTCCCACGATACGGTGACGTTTGTTTACCACTACTTCCTGGCCAACCCGGCAGCGACGACCGTGGCGGTGCGGGAGCTTCACGGGCCGTCGGCTTTGTTGCGCAGGGCGCTTGAGGCGCAGTTGGATGCCAGCGCGCGCGAGATGGCGGAGGATATTATCGAGCGGCGGCTGGTCAGTGCTGTGCCGACGGAGACGATTCATGAGATCTCCCGCATGACCATTCGCTATATCCTTTTCAGGGCAATGGATTACATCGAGAAACCGGCGCAGCGGGCAATGATCCAACATGAAACCGAGCGGTTTATCAACCGCCAGTTTCGGGGGGCAATGCTGGATGGGCTGGCCGAAAGTGAGGTACAGGCACTGTTAGAGAAGGACCTCTAACGGGCTTATTATTTTTTTCGTTTTACCTTTCCGTTTTTTCGCTTTGTTCGTTTTTAGGAAAACCTTTGTAAATCTGTTAGCGTCTACCTATAAGTAAAAACCGAGATTTTCAGTGAATCGGTCATTCCGGAGGACGTACTTACAATGAAGATCGGTATCCCCAGGGAGATTTTCGAGGATGAACGACGGGTAGCGGCAACGCCGCCCTCGGTGCATAAGCTGATAGGCCTTGGCTATGAGGTGATGGTCGAAGCCGGTGCGGGTGAGGCCGCGAATTACACGGACGACGCCTACGAAAAAGTGGGCGCTACCATTGCGGCGGACACCAAATCGCTTTGGCAGGACGCGGATTTTATCCTCAAGGTCCGTGCGCCGATGAAAAACCCTTCGCTCAAGAAACACGAAGTGGATCTGATGAAGGAAGGGGCGTTCCTGGTCAGCTACCTGTGGCCAGCGCAGAATCCCGAGCTGCTGGAGAAACTGGCGGCCAAAAAGATTACTTCCTTCGCCATCGATAGCCTGCCCCGCATCAGTCGTGCCCAGAAGATGGACGCCTTGAGCGCCATGGCCAATATTGCCGGCTACCGCGCAGTGATTGAGGCGGCCAATAACTTCGGGCGGTTCTTTACCGGCCAGGTGACGGCGGCTGGCAAGGTACCGCCGGCGAAAATCATGGTGATCGGGGCCGGCGTCGCAGGCCTTGCCGCGATCGGCGCCGCGAACAGCATGGGCGCCATTGTGCGGGCGTTTGATACCCGTCTGGAAGTGAAAGAACAGGTTGAAAGCATGGGCGCCGAGTTCCTGGTGCTGGATTTCGACGACGAGGACGGCAGCGGTGGCGGCGGCTACGCCAAGCAGATGAGCGACGAGTTCATCAAGGCGGAGATGGCGCTGTTCGCGGAACAGGCCGAAGAGGTGGATATCATCATCACCACTGCCCTGATTCCCGGCAAGCCTGCGCCCAAGCTGATCACCGCCGATATGGTGAAATCCATGAAACCCGGCAGTGTGATTGTCGATCTGGCGTCGGAACGCGGGGGCAACTGCGAGCTGACGGAGCCCGGCAAGGTCGCTCACCATCATGGCGTAACGCTGATTGGCTACACCGATCTGCCCAGCCGTATGGCCAAGGTGGCCAGCGATCTCTATGCCACTAACCTGGTACACCTGATCACTGAACTGACACCAGAGAAAGACGGCCAGCCCCAGGTCAACATGGAAGACGATGTGATCCGTGGCCTGACGGTGGTGCGGGAGAACGACGTTACCTGGCCACCACCTCAACCGGAAGCGCCGGTCAGCCCCAAGCCGGCGCCCGGCACTGAAGAACCCACGGCTGCCGACAAGGAGGCCGCGAGGCAAGACGCCAAACGCCGCAGCCAGTTTGGCAAGGGTGCGCTGCTGCTGGTCACGGCCCTGGCGCTCTACGGGGTTGGTGCCCATGCGCCGGAAAGCTTCCTGCAGCACTTCACGGTGTTTGTCCTGTCCTGCTTTATCGGCTGGCAGGTTATCTGGAACGTGACGCCGTCCCTGCATACGCCTCTGATGAGCGTGACCAACGCCATCAGCGGCATCATTGTGATCGGTGCCATTCTCCACCTGGCCCAGGCGGAGAATCTGGCCGTTGGCATCATGGCCTTTTTCGCGGTGCTGATTGCCAGCATCAACGTGGGGGGCGGCTTCCGGGTCACCCATCGCATGCTCAAAATGTTTCGCAAGTAGGAGGCGCCCGATATGAGCACAGGATTGGTGAGCGTGGCCTACGTGGTCGCAAGTATCTGTTTTATCCTCAGCCTGGGTGGCCTTAGCCATCAGGAATCCGCCCGGCGCGGGAACCTTTATGGTGTCGCCGGCATCATCATCGCTGTTGGCGCCACCCTGGCGAGCGTGGACGGTGGTGTTATCGCGATCGTGATTGCGGTGCTGCTGGGCGCCGGTATTGGTATCCCCATCGCCAACAAGGTGGAAATGACCCAGATGCCGCAACTGGTTGCCCTGCTGCACAGTTTTGTGGGCCTGGCGGCGGTATTGGTCGGTTTCTCAGGCTATATCGAGCCCCTGGTAGCCACCACGGGTGCCGAACACACCATCAAGCTGGTGGAAGTGTTTGTCGGTATCTTTATCGGCGCCGTGACCTTCACCGGGTCGCTGGTGGCCTGCGGCAAACTGGATGGCCGCATCGACAGCAAAGCCCTGACCCTGCCGGGCCGACACCTGATGAACCTGGTGGCCATCATTGCCTGCGTATTGCTGGGTGCCTGGTTTCTCGGTACCGACAGCATGGCGCTGGGGCTGATTTCCCTTGTCATCATGACGGTCATCGCCTCGGTGCTCGGCATTCACCTGATCATGGCCATCGGTGGTGCCGACATGCCGGTGGTGGTGTCCATGCTCAACAGCTACTCCGGTTGGGCGGCGGCCTCTATCGGGTTCATGCTGGGTAATGACCTGCTGATTGTGGTGGGTGCCCTGGTAGGCAGCAGCGGTGCCATCCTCAGCTACATCATGTGCAAGGCTATGAACCGGTCGTTTATCAGCGTCATCCTGGGCGGCTTCGGCCAGACCAGCAGCAGCTCAAGCGCCGCCGATACTGACCAGTCCGTCTATGAGTCCTCCGCGGATGATGTGTGTGAGGAACTGCGCAATGCCGATTCAGTCATTATCGTGCCGAGTTACGGCATGGCTGTGGCGCAGGCCCAGAACGGCGTCAGCGAAATGACGAAAATCCTGCGGGACCGTGGCGTCAACGTGCGTTTCGGCATTCACCCTGTGGCGGGTCGCCTGCCCGGACACATGAACGTGTTGCTCGCCGAGGCCCATGTGCCCTATGACATCGTGCTGGAAATGGACGAAATCAACGACGATTTCCCAAGCACCGATGTGGTGCTGGTTATCGGTGCCAACGACACCGTAAACCCGGCCGCCGCAGAAGACCCGGGCAGCCCGATTGCCGGTATGCCGGTGCTTGAGGTGTGGAAAGCGCGCCAGGTGGTTGTCCTCAAGCGGGGCATGGCCACGGGTTATTCAGGCGTGGAAAACCCGCTGTTCTTCAAAGACAACACCCGCATGCTGTTTGGCGATGCCAAGGAAAGCATCGACAAGCTGGTTGGTGGGTTAAGGGGCTGATTCTTCAGCCCCGGATTCCTTCTCAAAAAACCGCTCAATCTGCCGGGACTGGCTCTGGCCGTCCCGGTAGCCCAGCTCAATCAAATCGCGACAGAAGCGTTTGTCGAACAGCAGGAAGCTGGCGAGATTGGCGCTGGAAAAAGGCGCGTTGTCCGAAGCACCGGTCAACCGTCGCAACACCAGCGGCATGGCGTCAATGTATTTCATGGCGATTTCGTTGATGGGCTCGGAAGGGGAAATTTCCAGAATATCCACCGGGTTCAGGTCCAGCCCGGACTCCTTCAGTTTCTTCTCTGGGATCAGTTCCAGCAACTGGTTGATCAGCCGTGAGCGATCGATGTCGTAATCCAGCGTATCCAGGAACATGCCGTTGAACACGTGGGCCAGTACCTGGGTCAGCGTTGGCATACCGGGCTATTCCGGGCGCCTGGACGGGCACATCGCGTTGGCACTAACCCCGATCACCAGCACCTTGCGCGCACCCAGTCGCAATGCCGGACTGATGTGGGCCATCTGGCGGGTCACGCCATCACCAAAGTACTCGCGGTTGATCTTCACCGGCGCAAACAGAGTGGGAATAGCCGCAGACGCCATGATGTGGTCCACTGCCAGCTCTGTGCGGGTGCCGCCACGCTGTCCGATCGACCAGCCTTGCAGCCCTTCAGCCCCTTCAAAGAAACACACATTCTGGCCAGTCGCGTAACCGCAGGCATTCAGGCCCACAGCGTCGATGTGGCCCTCCTGAATGGTTTGCCGAATGCTCTGCAGGTCGATCTCCCGCTCCAGCAATTCCCGCAGTGGCGAATTATCCAGAAAGGAAACCGGCCCGCTCTCAATGGGGCGACTGATCATCTTGCGGGCGATGGCGCTGAAGCTGCGCATCAGGCTAAAGGTATCCGCCCGGAATACCCGGTCCATGGTCAGTTCCGACCAGACTTTATCGAGATGATCAATACTGTGGCGAAACAGCCCCCGGTTACCGGCAAGAGCCATGGCATTGATCGCCCCGGCCGAGGTACCGATAATGACATTGAACGGGTGGTTCCAGTCCGGATACATGTCAGCGATAGCGCGAAGCACGCCGACCTGATACGCCGCCCGCGCGCCACCGCCGGTGAGAATGACACCGTTCTTTGTCATGAAGCCATTCCGTTTTGAACAGTGCCTCGCATCAGGCCTGTTTGATCTTATGCCGACGCCGGCCGGCAAACGGATTGTTAATGCTGGAATCCTTGCCCTGCAACTTGGCCTCGGGGTGGTTCTTCGCCATCAGTTCCTTGACCTTGGGAATGTGGTCCTTCGGGGCGTCCACCATGATCAGGTACTTCCCTGCCTCAATATCATGGTGGAACGGCTCGATACGGTAGTTTTCGCTCTGGATACCACCAAAGCCACCAACCCAGGCGCCCGCTACCACCACAAAGATAAACAGGGCGATCCAGGCGGCCGCCGGCATGTTCAGAACTTCCAGCAAGGCCAACGGTACAAGGAAGGCCAGCGCCAGCACAAAGCCGGCTATGGCGCCGCGCTCCACGTACCTGGGCAGATCCGTTCGGTCCAGGATGGACGCGGTGTGTAACTGGTGAGTGTAGAGGCCGGCCTCGTCCTTGCTGACAATGTGGAAGCGCCAGTCAGTGACGTCGTGCTCGTGAAGGTCGTCGGAGATTTCTTTTGCACTGTCAATCGAAGATACCAGATAGAATAAACGTATCATGGTGTTTCTCCTCTTTCGCCTGTGAATGAGGCGTTCTTCTACTGACAATTTAGTTCATAACCCCCGACTTTACGTAATCTGGCCTTATTCAGCTGCCGATGGTTCGCACCAACATCACCGGCCCCGCCAGCGAAACACCCCAGGCAAGCACGGCAAGGAGACCATCTTTCGAGATCATCGCAAGGCCGAATGTCATCAGCGCCACGCCAGCAATACTGGCACTGAATGGCACAAGCTCCGTCGCCGGCATCACGATCGCAATCACCATGCACGCAAGCGCCATGGCGTAGAGGCCAGGACCTTTGACGAGGAAAGTGAATCTCGGGCGTATCAGGCGGTCGATCCGCCGTGCGGCCGGGCGCAGTAAATGGAGCCCCTGTACAAGCTTCTGGCGGGGAACCTGACGCCGGAGCAACAGGCTGGGCAGCCAGAACTGGGTCCGACCCAACAGAACCTGCCCCAACGTCAGCAGTGTGAGCAGGCCCAACAGGGTCGGCATTCCTGGCACGCCACTGAGGGGCGTCACCAGGATGATGCCAACCAGAAGCACCAGCGGCCCAAAGGTCCGGCGCCCGACTGCATCCATCATTTCACCGATGGAAACGTGAGAACGACCAGCGGCCCCTGCTTCTATGCGGTCCAGTAACTGTTCGATATCCGCCGGATCACCCTGGTCATCCATTCACCAGCCTCCGGAAATCTGATCGTTACTTGGTGGTGTTGTAGACGTAGGAAGACACTGTGCCATCTTCGTTGAATCGCACCACCAGGTCCGTTGTCTCGGCGTCACCGAAAGCAGACCAGCGATACTTGCCGTAGGTCCAGGTGCGCTTGCCATCCTCGATACCGGTGCGCCAGGGCTCACCAAACATCTCCTGGATATCGGCGCGGGTGGTATCGCCGATCTCGATCTGGTCAACGTTATGGGTGGCAAAGTCCTGGCCGACCGTGGCGCAGCCGGCCACAACCAGAGTCAACGCAAGCAGGACAATGGCTGAAAGAGAAGTTACAGACTTCATGGTGTATCCCTTTAGTTGATAACAAGAGCATTAATCATACGGGTTTCGGCAACAGGTTAAATTACAGCCCGGACAGACACAAAAAAGCCCCGGTGTTTCACCGGGGCCTATCGTCAACGCCTTGTCTGATCAGTAGAGCTTTGCCAGCGACTTCTTCGCGAAGGGCTCCACCTCACCAATGCGGCCATCCTTCACTTTCACCAGCCACTCCGGGTCCTGCAGCAATGCACGGCCAACGGCGATCAATTCGAACTCGCTGTTGTTCATGCGCTCAACCAGTTCGTCGATGCCGGACTGCTCCACCGCTTCCTTCTTACTGGCGAAAGTACCGCTGATGAAGTCCTCCGTCAGGCCCACACTGCCAACCGACATGGTCGGCTTGCCAGACAGTTTCTGGGTCCACCCTGCCAGGTTCAGGTCAGAGCCTTCGAATTCGGGCTCCCAGAAGCGGCGCGTGGAGGCGTGAAAGATATCCACACCGGCATCCACCAACGGTTTCAGAAACTGCTCCAGTTCCTCGGGTGTGTTCACCAGCTTCGCTTCATAATCCTGCTGTTTCCACTGGGAAAAACGCAGCATGATGGGGAAGTCCGGTCCTACCCGATGGCGGACAGCTTCAACGATCTCAACCACGAAGCGCAGACGGTTCTCCATACTGCCGCCGTATTCGTCATCACGCTGGTTGGTGCCTTCCCACAGGAACTGATCCAGCAAATAACCGTGGGCGCCGTGAATCTCCACACCGTCAAAGCCCAACGCTTTGGCATCCTGAGCACCGTCGGCAAACGCCGTGATGACGTCGTCAATGTCGTCCTTGCTCATCGCCTTGCCGTTGGGTTTGCCCGGTGAAAACAAACCGGACGGGCTGTAACCGGGTACGGATGGGTCCGGCTCGGTGCCTTCCTTGCGTACGGCACCCACGTGCCACAACTGCGGGAAAATGGCCCCGCCAGCCTCGTGGACCGCATCAACCACATCCTTCCAGCCGGCGAGAGCTGTGTCGCCATGAAAGAACGGCACATTCGGATAACCGTTGGCGCCAGGATGATTCACTGTCGTGCCTTCAGTAATCAGCAAACCAACACCGCCTTCAGCGCGGCGGCGATAATAGTCCACCACATCCTGGCTCGGGGCGTTGCCCGGCGAGAAATTGCGGGTCATCGGAGCCATCGCCACGCGATTGCGCAGGGTCAGGTTGTGGAGTTCAAAGGGTTCAAACAAAGGGCCAAGATTCATGCTCATGGTAGATCGCAACCTTACTAATCTGGTTTCTTTAAGCAACCATATTGAATCTGGTTTTAAAATGCAACCCTATTAGGTACACTCCGAAACATGGCCAGAAAACGTTTTGATGACTCCAATTGCTCCGTCGCCCGCGCCCTTGACGAGGTGGGTGACTGGTGGTCCCTGCTGGTAGTGCTGCACGCAATGTATGGCACCCGCCGCTTTGTGGACTTCCAGCAAGAGCTGGGTATTGCCCGCAACATTCTCTGCGACCGGTTAGCGAGGCTGGTGGACAACGAGGTATTGAAGAAGGTGGATGTGGGCGAACACGGCTCACGATTCGAGTACCGACTGACCGAAAAAGGCCGGGACCTGTTTCCGATTGTGATCGCCCTTCGCCAGTGGGGCGACAAATGGAATCCGGCGCCAGATCAAACACCGCTGGACCTGAGGGACCGCGAAACCGGGCGTGCCATTTTACCGGTTGAAGTTCAGGATGCCGACGGCAAGCCGCTGACCGTACGTGATGTGTTTGTGCCGGAAGGCGCCGACACCGGCCTCGAGGAAAAGACACCGGACGGCAAAAAGTCAGCTTGAGCCAATACCCAAAACGGGGCCCTGGGGCCCCGTTTTCTGTGGAGTAGGCAGGACTACGCGTTTTCGCGCTGGGGTGAGCGCCTTGCCTGACCACCGTTGCCATTCTGGCTACGGCCGCCACTGCGACCACCCGGCTTACCGCCAAAACTACGGCCATTTCCGCCGGGCTTACCATTGCCACCACCGTTACCGCCGCGACCACGGGCCCGGCTGGGGTCTGCCTTGGCTTTTGGCTTCAATGGCAGGTTGTTCTGGGGCTCGAAGCCTTCAACAGACTTGCGCGGCAACTGCTTCTTGATCAGCCTCTCAATCCCGGCAAGCATCTTGCCCTCGTCAGCGCTGACCAGCGACAGTGCATGGCCGCTTTCACCGGCACGACCAGTACGGCCAATGCGGTGAACGTAGTCTTCCGGCACGTTCGGCAATTCGAAGTTCACCACCTGGGGCAGCTGTTTGATGTCCAGGCCACGGGCTGCAATGTCGGTTGCGACCAGTACACGCACTTCACCCTGTTTGAAATCAGCCAGGGCGCGGGTACGAGCACCCTGTGACTTGTTGCCATGGATCGCAGCAGCGGTAATACCGTCACGCTCCAGCTTCTGGGTCAGGCGGTTGGCACCGTGTTTGGTACGGGTGAACACCAGCACCTGCTCCCAGCCATTGTCTCGCACGAGCTTGCTCAGCAAGGCGGTTTTCTGGCTCTGATCAACCGGATAGACCGACTGCTTGATGCTTTCCGCAGCAGTGTTTCGGGCTGCCACTTCCACCTGCACCGGGTTATCCAGCAGGCCTTCGGCCAGGGTGCGGATTTCATTGGAGAAGGTGGCGGAGAACAACAGGTTCTGGCGCTTGGCGGGCAACAGCGCAAGAATCTTGCGGATGTCACGGATAAAGCCCATGTCCAGCATGCGGTCGGCTTCGTCCAGCACCAGGATTTCCACTTCGTTGAAGCGAACTGCATTCTGCTGATACAGGTCCATCAGACGGCCGGGTGTGGCCACCAGCACGTCCAGGCCCTTACGCAGCTTCATCATCTGCGGATTGATTTTTACGCCACCAAACACCACGGCGGACTTGGTCGGCATGTATCGGCTGTAAAGGGCCACACTGTCATGTACCTGGGCCGCCAGCTCGCGGGTAGGCGCCAGGATCAGTACACGCGGGCCTTTGCCAGTGCGGGGGTTTTCCGCCAGGCGCTGCAGCAATGGCAGGGTGAACCCTGCGGTTTTACCGGTACCCGTCTGGGCAGCCGCCATCACATCCCTGCCGGATAAAACGGCGGGGATGGCCTTGGCCTGGATGGGTGATGGGGTTTCGTAACCCTGGTCGGCAGTGGCACGGACCAGTTGCTCGGACAAACCGAGTGAAGAAAAACTCATAGTGGATCAACTCTTGATTAGTCTGCCTCCACGAACACCGATCTCGGCGAATGCGGGCAGATGCCATGAAGATTCATGGAATAAAAGACGACTACGGCCACACACCGTTAACGGGGTGACGTCCTCTGACAGGTCGTATGGATGGTTCGCACGGGCTTGAAGCCTTGAATTGCGGAAATCCCTAGAGGCAGGATGCTGGGCACACTAACAGAGTGATTCGGGAATAGCTATAAGGAACTTTACCGGGCAGGGATCTTTGATGTGGTCCCCCGTCGGGGATAACCCTGCCAGGCCAGGCAGGGTTATCGGTCCGCCATTAACGATTAACGCACGCCGTCCCGGCGTAACGCAGCCGGCGTGTATTCACGGGAGCGACGCTCGGTACCATACTGGTAAGGCTCGTCTTCCTCGTTGGTCAGCCCCATCACCAGATAGCGCCCTGACAACAGGTCATACAGGGTTTCAAAGGCATAGGCCGGAATGTTGGCATCGTAGATCTGCATCGCGTGCGCTTCGGCAACACGCCACAGGTTGCCACGGCCGTCGTAGTGATCCACCGCTGCAATCTGCCAGGTATCCTCATCAATGTAGAAGTCCCGTTTGCCGTAGACATGCCGCTCACCATCCTTGAGTGTCGCTGTTACATGCCATACCCGGTGCAGCTCATAACGCGTGAGGCCCTGGTCGACATGGCCGGGCTTTATGATGTCGTCATAGCTCAGGCTCTCGTCGGTTAGGCGATAGGAATTGTACGGAATGTACAGCTCTTTCTTGCCCTTGAGTTCCCAGTTGTAACGGTCTGGCGCGCCATTGTAGAGGTCCAGGTTGTCAGACGTGCGCTGACCATCTGCGGCGGTACCCGGCCCATCGTAGGCCACATTGGGAGCACGGCGAACACGACGCTGCCCGGAGTTGTACAACCATGCGCGGCGGGGCTCCTTAACCTGGTTGATGGTCTCATGCACCAGCAGTACGTTACCGGCGAGGCGAGACGGAGCGGTGATGGCCTGCTTGAAATAGAACATCACGTTGGGATCTTCGCTTGGATCGAAATCCTCCAGCGCCACCCGCTCGGTAAACGATTCGGTGAACCTGACCGGGCTGAAATCGCCGTTTGGCTGTGGTGTTACCTGTGCCACATTGCGGGTAAAGGAACCGCCGCGGTAGCGGGTGATATGGTTGAAAATCACCTCAAGGCCATTTTGGGGGATCGGAAACGGGGTCGCTGTTTTGTAGTTCTTGAGACCGTTCCCGCTTTCCACCAACTCCACTTCGGTGGCATTGGCTTTGGTTTTCTCCAGCACGTCGGCAGGATAGGTCGCCGTTCTCCGGGTCTGGTAGACCGGCATAAAATAGTCGTCGTACGTCCTGATCATCGCAATCTGGCCGGGCGTCAGGTTGTCCGCGTACTGGTCAACGTTGCTCTGATCGATACGAAACAGCTCTTTGTCATTGGGAAACGGGTCCACGTATCGGCCGTCGCCCTGGTAGGCACCCGGTGCCTGAAGCAGCCCCCCGTCCCAGGCAGGAATTTCATCGCCATTACCGGACTTCTCGGCGCCCATCGGCGTGAGCGTATCTCCCAGTTTGGCGGCCTCCTGGGCCGACACTGCTGCGCCGGCTGATGCGGAATACAGCATCGAGCACGCTAATGCACTGTAAAGCAGGTTTTTTCGGTTAATCATGGATTACTCCTCGGTTTTCAGACAATGGTTCAAAATGAATAGGACACTGAGGCCGACACGAAATCCCGGTCATTGATGACGTTGTAATCACCCCCGAAATAGTTGGTGTAGCTCAGATTGGCTTTGTAGGCGTTTTGATAGGTGGCTTCGACGGCCAGGCCCAGTGACTTGTTGCCTTCCTGGAAGTTGCCACCAGGATCTGGTGCGTAGCCCTTCACGTCGTGAGAGAAAAAGAGCCGGGGGCGCAAGTTGACGCCGGCGACGGCATCCGGATAGTCCCAGACAAACAGCGTGCGATAGCCCCAGGAGAAGGACGTGGTAAACCCACCACCTCCACAGTTGCTGGGGTTGATGTTCAAACGCGGGTCACTGTCTGTGCCCTGGCTGCAGTAGTCACCGGTAAAGTTGTCACCCTCCAGCGGCACCGGCCCCACACCGTAGATGCCCGATCGCCCGTAGCGGGCTTCCGAGGTGCTGGGCAGATCGTGGATATAGGTGGCACCAACCTCACCAACAATGATGAAACGGGCGGCGCCCATTACCCGGTCAATGAAGTGAATGAATGTGGCCTGGGCCTGGGAAACGTTGTAACGGTCGTAGCCATCAACAGCCTTACCGGCATAGTTGAAATTGGGATCCTTCTCACGCTGGCGTTGCTCCAGCTTGCTCACTACCTGTCCATCCGGACCACGCTGTTGCAAGCCTCCGTAGATCAGCTCAAACGTGTTCCACTGGATGGGAAGGTTTGGCCGGAAGCTGTATTCCGCCCCCAGCGAAGTGCCCGTTGGCAGGGTGGTGTTGATACTGATGCCATAGAGATCAATGTCTTCCGGATACTCGATGAAATAGCTGGGAAACCTGGAGTTGGGCAGGTTGGGGTCGCTTTTCTGGTTTGCCGATGGGTCCGAGGGGTTGTTGACCACACCACTGATGTACGGAAGACGGCTGTGATAACGGGTGTAGTAGAACCCCAGCTCGGCCCCCAGGTCGGTCAGATACCAACGCAACGCGGCACCGAACTGATCCTTGTCCCCGGGCTCGCGATCGCCCAGGCGCGGAGACACGAATCCCTCTTCCAGCGCCTGGGAGTCCGGCACCTGGCCCGCCAGTAATACCGGGCCACAGCCATCGGCCGCCACGTCGGCGGAGGAAAAATAGGTGCCACAGTCGTCAATCCTGAAGCTTTCCCAGTCGGTCTGAACAAACGCCTCCATGGTGATTTCAGGCGTCAGGCCAACCGACGTATACAACATCTCCACTGGTAACAATACGTCTTTCAGCTCCGCGCCGGGAGCACGAAACGCGGGAACGTCGATCGGATTGACCGCGTTGATACCGCCCAGGATGAACGTGCTTTCGCCCCAGTTCACCACCTGACGGCCGTAACGGATCGACACCGGC
>TARA_R100000656_G_scaffold114808_1_pt1 | contig 12804 bp, 17 predicted proteins | sample TARA_R100000656 | Tara Oceans TARA_R100000656 (sample SAMEA2622517) | marine metagenome | biome: marine biome (ENVO:00000447); feature: mesopelagic zone (ENVO:00000213); material: "saline water (ENVO:00002010), including plankton (ENVO:xxxxxxxx)" | depth 350 m
CCCCTGTTTTTCATAGGGGGTTGACTATGGGGGTCTAAACAATGACAGTAAAGAGAAAGTTTAACAAAGAAGCATATGAACGTTCAAAACACGCAGAAAACAGAGTAATCAGTCATCTAAAAGACCATTTCAAGATTGAGAACTTAGGTTCTACATATGACGAAGACTTAAGGATTTATTCAAAACAAGGTGATTATCTCTGCAATGCAGATATTGAAGTAAGGTTTAAATGGAAGCAAAAATATTTTCCATTCTACTCAGTCCATATCCCTATTCGTAAAAGAAAATTTATTAAGACAGATAAGCCTTTCTTTTACTTTGCGGTTAATAGTGATGGTACAGATTGTTTAGTCACTCACTCTAAACATATATTAAGTAGCCAAATTGTGCCTTTAACTCTTACCTATAGTTATGGTATAGTTAAAGAAGACTTCTTTGATGTGCCTTTGACTAAATGGAAACAAGGATTTGATCAACTACCTAATTACATATCTGAGCATTTAAGAAAACATAAGATAGAACAGAAGCAGACTAAGCTGGATTCTTTCTAGGTCTTTTTAAAATGATAAGGCCAGGGCAATCGTTTGCTTGATTTATCATTTTATAAAGATAGTAATCAACTGATAATTGAGGTATTAAAAATGATGCATTACGAAATGAAAAAAGAACAGAAAGAAAGGTTGGCTATGGCAATAACTTTAGCTATAGTATTAAATAAAATTAAAAAGGGTGAAAGCTTTTATTACTCAAGCGAGGGTTCTTTCTAGGTCTTCCCAACTTCTTACCTCGGGCTCGGGCCCTAGCTAATCCAGCAAGTGTTCTTTCCCTAATTATATCTCGTTCTAATTGAGCAAATGCAGAAATGATTGTTAACATAGCCCTTCCCATACTACTATTCAAATCTATATTTTCTGAATAACTATAAACCTGAACCCCTTTATTGTATAAATTCTCCATATGTTCTACTAGCTCTTTAGTACTTCTAGCCCATCTATCAAAACGAAATATTACTAACCCATCAAATTCTTTTCTGAGTAGTCTATTATATAGGTCCCATTGTACAGGTCTGGTTTTCCTTGTACTTTCCTTTTCTTCAAAAAGAGTATAGCACCATTTCATTCGTTCACAGTATTGTATTAATGGCAACTTCTGATTATCTAAGTTCTGTTCTTGGGTACTTACCCTAACATATATAGCTACATTCATATTATAATTCTCCTAAATCTTTCATCCATTTGAACCAGTAATATATAAGATAGAGAATGGCTACTGCAAACACAGCTTGGAATGGTGTAATGGGTTGAATAATTGATGCTGCCATCCTACGTTCTATATAATTTTAATATCCTGTTCTGAATTAGCACTAGAAGCTAAAATCCTTAGCTGTGCCACTCTCTGACGGCTATACCCGACCATTTCGGCCAATTCACTATCTGATTTGTTAGGGTTTTTACCTATAATTCTTCTAATGAATTCTATCTGGGCTTCTTGTCTTATATCTGTCTTATTTAATTTTGAATCTTTTTTATTTATGTACTTTTTCAGTACAGCTTCTTTTTTTTCCCTATATACTTCTTCGCCAATCGGATACCAGGGGTCTTTAAAAGTCTCGCCTTTTGGATTGCCTGGACAAGTGATCCAAGGAGTAGGTCTATAGATTTTAGCATAGGGATTATTCTTTTTCCTTTTTAAAAAGTTTACAATGTGAGATTTGAAAGGATGACCTGGAATTTCAGGATAAACAGCAGCGTTACCTTTAATAGTAACCTTTCTTCCATTAATTTCTTTCTTATTTTCCCACACATAGACAGCCATATTAGCAGCTTTCAATATTGTCCAATCCATTGTCAGAATTTCAGGTACACAAACTAATATACACAGATTCTTTTGTCTAATCTGTGCCATCAATTCTGAAACTAGTCTTCCTTCTTTAGTCATTGAAGCTCTACTAAAAAATATAGCAATACCTTCATCTGCTATTATCACTTTATTTCTATATTTTATTATGGCATCAATAAGTTCTGTTTTATCAAAACATATTCTATCTTCTGTTATTGTTGGGTCAATAGCATACCCAAAATGTTGAGCCCATAAAGATTTGCCACTTCCCACATCACCCCAAATTATCCCCAGGAATTGTGAATCGTCTTCATTTATTTTCTTCTTTATTTGTTCTATTAAATCACATAAATCAGAAGTTAGACTAAATCTTTCAATTCCATTTTCATCTTTTATCATTACCATTATAATCCTCTAATATCTACTTTCTTTTTTATATTTAGGAAAGGCATCTTAGAATTAACCATTGTATCAATTTTTGATTCCACTAGAAATAAAGTACTTCTGAATGATGATGTGACTGGGTGCATTGAACTCAAACTATTATTTCCTAATTTATAGTCTTCATTATAATATTTAATCCAGATTGAATGAATTTGTGATTTTAAATAATATATTTCTTCTTTTTCTTCTTCATTTAAAATCCCCATTATCAAAGTTATTTTAGCTTCTAGTGCATATTTCCAGCCAAGTAAATTATTATTACTTTCTTGCTCTCTGCAAGTAGCTACAGCTTTAAAATATAAATCTGAAAAATCTACTTGTTCGTGCCATTCACTTTGTTTCATTTAAAGATACGTTCCCATAAACCCCCGCTGATAGTTATTCCACCATTGGAAGCAAACGATTGTTTAATTTCTCTTTTTGCGCATCTAATAAGAAAACCAGAGAAAGTATAACCTTGCTCTTTACAAAATTTAACAATTAATTTCATATCTTCTTCTGAACAAGAAATTTGTTTTCTTACGTGTCCACCCATATATTTGATGAAACTGATATGTATTTATATTGATTTATATATATTATTATACAGTTCAATGATACGTTTAAATAATGTTAACGTTACTAACTCTTTTGTTAACAAATGGCTAAGAAGAAGACTAGATATTACTATAATCCTAAAACTAAAAAAAGGACTTATCAAGTCGGTAAAGGGTCATCAAGAGAAGCCCGTCTTAAAGAAGAAGGGTATAAACAAGTTTCTAAAACACAATATAAGAGCGGAAAATCTGCACCACCTACTGTTAAAATAACTAAAAAAGATACTGGAGAAGTTACATTTGTTGAATTGCCTGAAACTTCTAGAAGTGTGGTTGAAGCTACAAGAAAAAGTGGGGCTTCTATAGCAACTGGAGCACCAACAGTAAAACTAACTTATAAAGATACAGGCAAAACCAAAATAATTGAAATGCCTGAAACTTCGAGAGGTGTTATTGCTGCTTCTATGATAAAAGCAGAACAAATTAAAGCAGAACAAGCTAGAGCATCAACACCATTTTCTCCAGCAATGACAGGTGGAGAATTCCACAGGGGTTTAATGGCAAGGGGAATTGACCCAGCATCCCCAGAAGTTTATTTAATTGCAGAAGAAACTGGAATTACTACAAGAGCAGAAGAAGAACGTTTAACAGCTAAATCATTTGGAGCTCAAATAAGAGACCCAACTTTAGAAGTAGCACCAGTTTCTAAACTAGGGAAAGCAGTCACTTCTTATGAAGAAAAAGTTCAAGAAGTTTCACAATGGATTTATGGAACAAAAGCGGGTAAGTTTTTATTCCCAAAAGAAATAGCACTTGTAGAAAAAGCAAAAGAAAGGGAACAAGCCATCCTTTCAGGACGGCCCGAACTGGCTAAAGAACTTGTAGATGTTCAATATTCCAAAGGTTTATATGCGAGAAAAGCTAGAGAAGTAGAACAAGTTTTTAAAAATATTGAAACACAAATCTCGGGTTTCCCTAAAGTAGAAGGTCAATATCAATTACCACCCGAAGTATATCGACTAACTGAACCACAACTAACCAAGGCTCGAGCAAAAGCTAAAGCAGCTGAAGATCAATATGGTGTAGTCCTAAAACAAATTGAAGACGTTCAAAAATTATCTAAAGCTCAAGAAAAAGAATTTAAAGAATTTTCAGCAGAATATGAAAAAATAAAAGAAACACCTTATGGATTACAAAAATTAACTTATCCTATCAAACCTATATGGGAAAAAGGAGTACAAAAAATAAAACCCCATATAACTTCTACAGGGTTAAAAATAGCACCGCTGCTTTTACCACTACCAGTTTATGTTTCAGAAACTAAAACTACTAAAAAAGTTGACGAATTTCTCCAAGCTGGATTTGAAGCTACTACAATGTACCCTATTGAAAAACCTGGAAGGGCAGCTCTATTTTTTGCTGGGCCTGGTATTGTTAAAGCTGTAACTACTACAGTAAAAATAGGGGCTGGGTTAGGAGTAATAGGAATGGCTGCCGTAAGTTCAAAAGCAGCACAAGTTGCTTTATATGGTGGGAAAGGGGTTTCTTATGCTACTAAAGGGGCTTTGTTAGCTTTATATGGTGCGGGGAAAGGTGCTCAAGCATATAGGGCTGAAACTCCAGCAGAATATGGTAAAATATTTGGAGAAACTGTTTTTGAAATGGGTGCTTTATATACAGGGGTTAAAGTGGCAGCTAGAATAAAAATGCCTGGTGAAGTTTATTATGAAGTAAAAGTTAAACCACAATTACAAGTTATTAAGAGACCAAAGTTTTTTTCTACACAAACAGCATCCCAACAAGAAATGGCTTTAGATAAACGAGCTGGTGAAGTTGGTTACAAATTATATAAACAAGCTAAAAAAATTGAACCACTAAGAGATATACCTTTTGAAAAAGTTAAAGGATTAAGTAAAAGATACGCTGAAGCTGAAGCTAAAATTGCAAAAACTGGTAAAGATATTTATGCGGGAAGTACAACTACTAGGGCTTTTGGTAGTAAACAAGTTGAAAAACTATTTACCAGACCCTCTAAAGATGTAGATATTTTTGTAGGGGACAAAGCTTCTTTAGCTGCAAGAACTCCTTACCAACGATTTATTGATGCCCATACTTATGGTGAAAGACAAATTTATCCAGCAGCAAGACAACCAGCAGTAAGCCCCAGCGGTGAAAAGATGATTGGTATGAGTGAAGCTGTTGCAAGAAAAATATCTGGAGCGTTTACAATTAGAACAACCGAAGGACAACCAACATTTTATCGGATGTCCAAAGATATAGGAGACGTTGGTCATTATATTAGAATTGGTACAGAAGCGGGGATTAAAGGATTAGGCCCAGCTTATAAATTTTTACAGACAGGATATAAAGAAGTATCCACAGCACCAGTTGGTAAAGTTGAACAAGTTTTAGGATTTAAAACTACACCTATAGATTTACAAATAATATCTACAAGTATAGCTCCTTATGTTTATAGTGCTCCAAGTATTCCAGTAACTTCATTTGCTGGGGCTTTTTCATTTACTCTACCTTCTGTCTCTAAAATTACAACTCCAAGTTATCCTAGTGTTTTACCATCTATTTCTGCTTATCCTTCAGTATCTGCTTATCCTTCAGTATCTGCTTATCCTTCAATATCTCCTTATGTTTCTGTAAGTCCTTCTTTAAGTACTTCGCTTTACCCTTCAATAAGTCCTTCCTTAAGTACTTCATTTTATCCTTCAGCTTCTCTTTATCCTTCATTAAGCACTTCATTTTATCCTTCAGCTTCTGTAAGTCCTTCTTTAAGTATTTCTGTTTATCCTTCAGTATCTCCTTATATTTCACCTTCTCCTGTTCCCTTTACTCCAGGACCACCACCTACATTTGTTTGGGGAAGATTATCAAAAAGGAGAAAGCCTAAAACAAAAGTGGCTAAATTTTTACAGCCTAGAGGTGCTAAATATCAACCGAATATAGCAGCAATTATTGGAAAAGTTAAAGGAAAAAAACCGAAAGTATTAACGGGGGTCGGTATGAGACCGATACTAAAGAAAATGAGGTTCTAAAATGTTTGAAAATATGGGATTTAAACAACAAGAAAAAGCGCAGATTCGTGCAGAAACTAGGGAAAGAGATTTTGTTAAAACAATGGATACTGTCAATAAAGGTTTTCAAGAAGAACCACCAATTGACCCAATAATAGAAAATCAAAGAAACGATTTAACTAGATGGCAACAAGATATGACAGACGTCATTGAAAGTTTAAAACATAATTTATTGAATGAAATTAAAATTGATAATAAATGGAGAAGGGAAACAATGGTCATAGGTTATGATGCTGAAAATAAACCTGTTTACCATCCTATACCACCAATGGTCAATCATCTTGGAGTGGCTAGAATTCTAGCAGTAGTTAAGACTTATTTAAATAAAAGCAATATGAATACTAATTATGACGAGGAGATTATTTACAGAAAATTAAGAAGATTGAATACTGCTTTAACAATAAATTTAGGTGATAATGTTAAAGCTTATGGTATTGAGTTAAACAATTTGTCTATTGTTAAAAAAATGGTACTAGATGCAATTGAAGCTATTCTATTTAGTGCATTAAATAATGGGTGGAGAAATTATCTTAATACAACTAATAAAAGGGTGGAAGCTTTTACTGAAGCTGTTCAACCACAAAAAAGAAGTATCTGGGGTGTTTCTTTATAATGGCATCTTTACCGATTGATTTTAACACAGCTGGATTATTATCTAGGACAATGTATTGGTTAGGATACATTTTGTTAGGTTGTTTAGTAATGGGTATAATTGGATTTGGAACTTATATATATTCATTTAAATATAAAGTTACAATCTTAGAAAGAAGGGGGTCTGGTAAAACTGATCCCCAAGGAAAAGCAGAACATTTTATAGGTAAAATAAAAAAAGATAGAGCACGAGAAGTTAAAAAAGATGGTGTTCTTAAATTAAAGTTATTAAGAAGTAAGAAATCTATTGAGCCCCCAGGATATGAAAGTATTTATCCTGGTAATAATCTTTTCTTATATAAAGTCGGCCCTCAACATTTTGTTCCTGTTTCTTTCAAATGTGGGAACCCAATGGCTGTTTTTGAACCTTTACCACAAAATATTAGCTATTGGGAACAGTTAGAGATTCAACAAGGTGCAGAAGATTATCAAAAAAGAAATATATGGGATAAATATAGTCCAATGTTAATTATGAGTGGTACAATTCTATTTTGTTTAATTTTGGTCGGTGTTACTATTTACTATACTTACCAATATCATCAAGGTGCTTTACAAGCAACTAGCGGGTTAGTGGATGCTTTACAAGGAACTGCTTTATCTTTTAGCGGGGGTGGACCCCAATGAGTGCATCTTTTGCAATAGCGGTTTTTGTTAATGGGGTAGCTTTAGGAGTGTTTATGTTACCTAGAATGTTTAAGACATTCACAGATAATCCTTTTGCTAATTTAGTTTTAAGAAGATGTTGTTATGTTATTGCACTATATCTTTTCACATTAAATTCAGCCATTATGGCTACTATAGCAACAGCTGGAAATATTGGAGTGAGCCCAGAACTGTTTAGATATATGTGGTTATTTGGCACAGCTGGATGGGTTGCAATGTTATATTTAGTCATAAAAACTTTATTTGATTTGAAAGATATGTATAAAAGTATCTTGCTAGATAAAAGAATGGGGAAAACAAATGGCTAAAAGGAGAAGGACTAAATTGGTTAGGGTTTATTCGGAAATGGATACTTCTTTAAAATTAAAGTTTCCAGGGGTAAGATCAGCTGATCTTTATCAATTTATGTTTCATTCAAGTGCACTAAAAGTGGAAGCGTGGTTAAGAACGGGATATACAGGCTATGATAGAAAGAAAAGGAAGAAATAGATTCGCTAAGTTAGGGAAGAAAGGTAGTTTACAAGACATTATGTTAGTGATAGGTATCATTCTTTTTTTTGCTGTGGTTGTTCTATTTGGTTTTAAAGTTTCTTCAGCTTATAATGATCAAATACAAATAATGGATGATATTCCTGATGATGCAAAAGCTGCTTCTGAAACATTAACTGGTCATTATTCTGGTGTTGTCGATAATATGTTTTTAGTCTTAACTGTAGGTTTAGCTATAGCTACATTGATAATGGCCGCACTTGTAAGAATTCATCCCATATTCATCCCATTATTTTTTATTGCATTAATGCTCACAGTTTTTTTAGCGGGGGTAGCTAGTGACATTTATCAAGGAATTGCAGCAAATACAAACTTAGCATCATTAGCTGAAGAACTAGTATTTATCTCAACAGTATTAGAATTTTTACCAATTTTTATTGGAGTTTTTGGACTTATATTAATGGTGGTTATGTATAAACTATGGAGTGTTGGGGAATTTCAATGAAAAAAATAATACTAATTGGATTTATATTTATTCTTTTAACTAGTTTAGCTTTAGCTTATCCCTCTAATGTTCAAAATGTAACAAATGTAATGGCATATTATTCATTCGATACTTCTTCTGTAACTGATTCAGGACAGTACAGTAGAAATGGAACAAATTATGGGGCAAGTCATAACACTACAAACTGTGTATTAGATGGTTGTTGGGTTTTTGATGGAACTAATGATTATTTAGATATGGGATGGGGTAACAGCGACCAACTAGACGCTTATGGAAATATGGGATTTGTTGGGACGCTTTGTGCTTGGATAAGTGCAGACCAATACGACCAGAGAAGAAGGGTATTTGAAAGGTCAGGAAGCAGACCAGGAATGGATGTTTTTACCGAATTAGGTAAACCTTACACTCAACTGGATGACGAACAAAACCCGTATCCTCAAGGATCATTCGGTCTTGCAATAGCTAATACAAGTTGGCATTTTCTCTGTGTAACTTGGAATTCCGATTCTGCATCCAATCCAGTCCCTGGGGACGGTTACGGAAGGGCATATATGGACGGGATAGAATATGCTTTACCTAATGCGGACCAATTTGATGACAAAATAGATTCGACTGGTTCTAATACTAACTGGTTTATGGGTAAACATTCAGCAGACATTTTCTGGTGGTCAGGAAAAATGGACGAAGCTTCTTATTATGATATTGCTTTGAATTTGACGTCTATTAATTATCTTTATAATTCGGGATTAGGATTAAATCCTTTTGCAGCCCCAGCTGTCTCAGAAGTAGGTTCAATAAATATGAGTACAGCAGAACCACTTAATAGTACTCAACATAATACATTATCATTATCATTAAACACTACTATTAATTCATCAGTTCAATATAATGTGACTTTGTATGTGAACGGCTTAGTTAATCAAACAATATTAAATCGGGCAGCATCACAAAATAAGTTCATTGCATTTAATTTAACGTGGACAAATACTACTGAAGTAACATTTAATTATTCAATTTTTGCTTATGGAAATCAAAGTTTAGCTAATGCAACAAGTTTAACAAATACAATTCATATTGATAATTTAAGACCAGGTATTAATTTTAATGTACCTAGTGATCTTAATACTACAATTATAAAAAATACTGGAAAATTATTTACTAATATTACTTTAGATGATACAAACTTATTCAGTTTTCAATATAATATTACTTATGTAGATAACGGGTCAATTGCTTATACTAATAGTTCAAGTTCTTTAACTGGTTTTACAATTTATAATGTTTTAGATCAAGTAACATTATCAAATTCAGGACTTTATAACGCTTTAATGCGAGTTTGTGACGGGCACACAGGGGATGAAATTCATTTTACTGCTGAAGTTATATCAAATGAAATTGTGGCTGAAGAAGTTGAGATAGCTTTAGATGACAAGAGTGATACCCAAGATATTGATTTAATTGAACAGACAGATAGGTATAATTTCGAGTTTGAAACTTATGCAACTTCCAAAACTAAAGAATTTGTAGTAGAATCAGATAAATATATTCATATAATAGAAAGTGAATTTGAAGGACATTTGATTACAGGAGAAAAATGGATAGATTTTGAAACTGCTGATCTTAAATCAGTATCAATAACAAGAGTTTCTGACTATAAAGTATCGGTAATAGTGGAAAAATATTCAGCTACTGATCAATGGGATTTTGCAAGTATTGGAGAGCTGAATTGTAGGAAATTAAAAAGGCAACTTTTTGTTTTTGCAGAGAGTGCTTTAACTCCAGGAGATAATAATCAAATAGTATCTGGAAGTTATACAACTTTCACTTTAAATTTAACTTTAAATGAGACTTTTATGACTGGATTATTAGCTAATCTAGTGTATAACGGGACCAGTTATCCAATGACTTTGAGCAGTACCACAAACCTTTCTACTTTCACCAAGACATTATTAGTGGAAACTTCAAGTAATCAAAATTTAAGTTGGCATATTAATTATAATGTATCAGGACAAAATTTTTCTACTATTCCACGAACTCAAGAAGTCCTTCTTCCTATTTTAGAAAGATGTAACGGTTATTCAGTTCAAGCATTAAATTTCACATTAAAGAATGAATGGAATGATAGTATTGTAGCTGGTGAACTTCAAGGTTATTTTAAAACTTGGGTATCTGATATTAATGATTTTGTAGAATTTAATTTAACTTGGGGTACACCACCAGCATTAAGGGAAACGTTTGCTGTTTGTATATTCCCTTCTTTTGCTACTTATACCACTTATGCACAGTTTCAATATGGAGCTCCTGGTTTTGCTTATAAAAATTATTACTTCCCGAACACTACTATAAATAATGATACTAAATATATAGATTTATTACTTAATCCAAATACCACACAAATTCAGTTTCTGGTGGTAGATACTGATGATGATCCTTTAGAAAATGCTTATATTAAAGTATTATCTTATGATATTGGTTCAAATTCATATAAAATAAGTGAAATACTTAAAACTGATAGTGACGGGATAGCTTACGGCCAATTAGTTAAATCGACTGGGGATTTATCCCATTGGTATCAGTTCATAATAGAATACGATTATATAGTAAGATTAACTACTGAACCAACAAAAATAACTGAAGATACCAGAACATTCAGATTATCTTTAGTAGATACTTACTTTGATCAATTATCAGCTAAAAATTCTTTATTTCATAATTTATCATATAACGAAGGAACTGGGAACTTTAACTTTATATTTGATGACCCTTCAGGTACTGCCAATATTTATTGTTTGAAAGTTGAAAAGAAGTTTGTTAATTCACAGGCTCTAATTAATAAAACTTGTACCACAGCAAGTTCAGGGGTTATGTTAATGCCTTCACCATCTAATCCTACTAACAGTTCTATAGTAGCTAGTACTTTTGTCGTATTAAGCGGTAGTACTTTTGTTTTAGATGTTTTAGATACTGGTGGTTCTCAAATATTCAAGAAATTCAAAAAAACAGGAATATTTGTTACTTTTTTGCTTACTCTTACTTTAGTCTCGGTTGGTATCTGGAACCCAGCAATAGCTGTTATAATGACAATTTTTGCTGTGGTAGTTTCCATTATAATGAATATCTTTTACTTACAATGGCCAATGGCTTTGGTGCTTATAATATTAGGAATAATGACAATATATAGGATAAATAGAAAATGAAATTGGATCAATTTGCGGTAGCTGTACTAATGTTTTCATCAATAATAGTTGCTGGTCTCCTAGTAGTTGATGATATTAATACCCAGTATGCTGATCAGAATGTATCCATTGATAAATCAGATTTTGCTAATATTAGTGATTCAAGCGAAGAATTATATAACTATTCAGCAGATATGTACGGTTTTATCTCTGAATCGGATACAGGCCCTGATGCCCTATTAAAAGCCGCTTATTCAGCATTAAGATTAACTGTTACTCCATTTAAAGTAGCGGGTCAATACATTAACACAGTAGCAAACGTTTTACAAATACCACCACAATTAATAACTTGGTTTATAGGAGCTATGGCCGTATTATTTGCTTTTGCTCTTGTATATTTAATATTCAGGTTTATACCATTTACATAAAAAAATGCCATACTATAATTTAACTGGACTTGCAAGTAATTCCACATCAGTAATCAATTTTATGCAAGGCATAAATGATCAGCTGATGTTTGGATGGTTAGGAATAGGTTTTTTAATATCTTTTAGTATTATATTGTTTACTTCTTTTGTGTATGTAACTCAAGATGCACACAAAGCTTTTGGGGCAACAGGATATATTTCTTTTGTTTTATGTTTATTAATGATGGCTATGGGTTTAATTAATAATCCTTTAGTTCTCTTTATAACTTTAAGCTGTTGTGCTGGAGCCATAGCCGTAGGCTTCAAACGTTAACACAATTATATATAACAATACTACTTTTACTATACTAAAACTATTGAGAGGTCAATTAAACAATGAAAAAACTAAATTTAAAAGGTTTCCTAAACTGTAAAAAGGGTCAAATCTTCGATCAGTTAGGTGGCTTAGGTGTAGGTATCGCATCCTTAGCGATTACTTTAGTGGTTGTATTCCTAATCTTATCACAGACTAAGGCAAACGCAACCGTAGCTGCGGATAATAATGCAACAGCAGCTGTGACACAACTACAGGGTGCAGCAGACGACATTCCAGGATGGGTTCCTTTAGTCGTAATTGCAGTAATCGGAGCAATTTTACTAGGCTTAGTAGCTATGTTTAGGAGAAGATAAGGATGCCTAGTGTATTCGATCAATTAGGAGCACTCGGGACAGGGATTGCCGCATTGGCAATTGTCTTAGTGGTTGCTTTCCTAATTTTATCACAAGGAAAACAGCAAATTGGTGAAATCGAAGGTATTACTGATGTAACCAATGCTACCCAATGTGCAACATCAAAAGCTTGTAATGCGACAGTCACATTACAGGGTGCTGTAGATGACATTCCAGGATGGGTTCCTTTAGTAGTAATTGCTGCAATTGGAGCAATTTTACTAGGCCTTGTTGGTATGTTCACTAGACGATAAGTTGCTACCTATTTTTTTTTTTTTT
>TARA_R100000656_G_scaffold71367_1_pt1 | contig 12441 bp, 19 predicted proteins | sample TARA_R100000656 | Tara Oceans TARA_R100000656 (sample SAMEA2622517) | marine metagenome | biome: marine biome (ENVO:00000447); feature: mesopelagic zone (ENVO:00000213); material: "saline water (ENVO:00002010), including plankton (ENVO:xxxxxxxx)" | depth 350 m
GATTATCTAAAAAAGAAAATATTGTATATCTGCCATTTTGTTTTTCTTTCTCCTGATCCCTTATTCCCTCAGATATAATTGCAGGAGCAATTATTTTTCCTTTTCTGTCCTGATCCTCCTTTGGCTTGAATAAATCATCTAAAGGAGAGGGCTGCTGCCCTGTGAGTTGTGTTTTATATAGCTGATCTGTTTTTGATATTAAGATCGGAGGAAATAAGCCAAATGCATCTCTGGAAGGATCTGTTTTTCCTCTGATTATAAAATCCTCTTTTGGAGGCTTTGCTCTCCTAAATGATTTGGGCATGTCTATATATTTGGAAGGCTTTATGATCTGAGGAGGGATAAGTCCTCCAATATCAAAAACCAATCCTGCCTGCCCTCTTTTGCCTCTGAATATAGCTTTCCAATATTTCTGCTCCTTTGTTTCTTTGGCTTTTTTAATCCCCTTAATTAGTGGCTGCTCCTCAATAAACTCCATTTTTGCCTTTCCTTTTTCTGTTATTGGAGCAGGCTGCTCTCTGATCATCTCCTGAAATGCCATTTCTTTTGATGCTTTTTTGTCTAGGATTGCCATTGTCCTGACTTTCTCCTCTGGAAGTTTGGCAAATTCTTTTAAAAATAAATAAGTTTCAAGCAGCTCTGGAAACTCTGGAGGCTTTTTTGGTTTTATTAGGAGCTGTGTTTCTCCATTTAATTTATAGCCCTGAGGTTTAATCTCCTTAGTTATATAAGTGACACCAGCTCCTCTCTTTGCCACCATCTCGCCTGTTGGCTCAAAAGTGGATCTGCCTCTCCACTCCTCCCCAACAGGCATCTTTATTTTTCTTTCAAATCTCCATCTTTTAAACATAGCCTCAATATTAAATTTTGATGTTTTGGATAATTCCCCTCCAATTTTGGATGATCCTGCATATAATGCCAATGATGGAGTTTCTATAATTGAAGTCCTTAAAATTCCTTTTTCTGCAATCTCCTCCTGCAGATGCTGAGTATAAAAAGGAAGTGCTGCCAATCCCACCACTAATGCTGCTGTTGGAGCTGCCATTGTTAAAAATCCATATCCAGCAGCATAGGGAGCTGTTTCAACAGCAGCAGGGAGAGCCTCTCCCATAAAAACTCCATGTCCATATTTTGCCCATCCTTTTGGATCAGTCATTAATGATGTTGATGGTTTATCAGCAATCATTGTGCCATATTTAATGTCCATTTTTAACTGCATTTGTTTTGTTGAGGGAATATATCCACCAAAAGAGATCCTCTCCTCTATTTTTCCAAATAAATCCTCTGAGGGAGCAGCCTCCTCCTCTGCTTTTTTTCTCCAATCCATTAAACTCTCTGAGGGAGCAGCCTCCATAACCAAATTTTGTCCATACCTAGAATAAGCTGGAGGAGCAGCAGGAGCATCCAAATCCATTTTATAAGGTATTCCTATTAATTCCAAAGGCAAAGGCTTAGATAGTGGAGGGAGTGTTTTATATGGTATTCCTATATCCTCTAAAGGAGTGCCTCCAGATTTGATTGATTGAGATTTAAAGAGGGATTGCTTTTCAAATATTGCTGCTGCTCTCTCTTTTGATAGTTTTTCTTTATATGATAAAAATTCTTTTCTAGTCATCCCATATTTAAGGATTGTCCTGTGTTGTTCTGGAATAAAAGACAATGCTGGATATTCTGCTGCTGTTTTTTCTCCATAAATTTTCTCAGCTCTGGATTTTAAAAACTTTTTGGCTCTCTCTTTGCCATATACTTTCTCATAACTTTGGGAGATCAATTCTTGATGTTTTTGCTCAATCCTCTCCTGCTCTTTTTTGGATCTAGTTGTGCCTCTATCTCTGACAGGAGAACTCCCTTTTATAATATAAGGATCATAAGGAGGAATTTTTTTAACCTCTTTGACTCCAATAGCTCCAATATTGGCAGGGCGTGCCTGCTCCAAAAAATATTTATCAGCCTCAGCCTTTGTTTCATGGGAGGAAATAGTCCATTCCTCCAAGCCTTTTGATGTCCTCTCTCTGCCCTGCACAATCCATGCCATTTTTAGCTACAAATAGGGAGGAAAGGAGTCAGAATAAGAATCATATAATCCTCCCTTTTTGTATATATCATTGAAAACCCAGCAAATCCATTAAGAAAACTAATATATTTAAATTTTATGTTTTGGCAGCCAAGAAACCATCTGGTTTATTTTGTTGGTTGCAGAAAAAGACAAGCCTGTTGCTTTTAAGATCTCTTTTTGTGTTGCACCTGCTTTCTTTGCTAAAAATAAAACTCTATCCCTAGCCTCCCTTATTTTTTTTATATCCTCTGATTGCTTATTTATTTTATTCTCAAGCCTATTGATTATATCATCCTTTGGATCCTCCTTTTTGTTATCTAATAAAAATTTATGTTTAAGCTCTGAATATTTATCTTTATTCAAAATCTGGAACTCATTAAAGTCCCCTGTGAAATCTGGCGAAACAGCCCAATAATATCCTCCCTGCTTTTTTCCCCAATAGTATAATTTATTTTTTTTCTCAATATTAAAAAACTGAAAGTTTCCTCTATCAAAAAAATTTCCTTTTTTTGTATAGCAATTAACCAAACAGATGCTCTGATTTGTGGCAATCTCTTTTTTAAGCTCAAAGTAATCAGGCAAAACTATTATAAGAAATTGATTTAATTGCCCTGCAGCAGCCAAAAAATCCAGCAGGCTCTTTTGCATGTTCTCCATAGCTTTTTTTGCATCCAGCCCAGCCTTTGCCTCATCATAGAAAACAACCTCATATTTATTCTTTTTGAGGGAGATCTCTCTCACTTTTGCAGGATTAAAAGTTACATTGGAAAAATCAAACTTTGGATCTAAATAGTAAGCAATCTGCTCAGCCAGAGTCGTTTTTCCTATTCTTACTCTGTTTGATCCTGTTACTAAAATAATAAAATACCAATCTTTTCTGATGTATTCTTTTAAAATATCCAAATTGTCTTTTAGTGTTGAGTGCATATAATATCTTTTATCTGTTACTATCAAAATCAACCACCTTTGACAGCTTTTTTTGGATTTTTCTTTCTCATCTCAATATCACTCAATCCCAGAACAAAATTTCCCTCCACTAAAGCATCAATCATGTCCTTTATATCTTTGTCAGATATAAGTTTTGGATCTCTTACTGCAAAAATATCAAATTTATTAATCATGCCCAAAATTTTGGGATTTTTTTGGATTGAGTTATAGTGTTTAAATAATAATGTCAGAGTTAAAATATAACTTTGCAGCTCAACAATTAAATTTATGTCCTGAATGCCTTTTAATTTATTGGCGTAGTGTTTCCTGTATAACTCCAAGCATCTAAAATAATAACCCTGCAGCATCCCAATTACTCCTATATAATCTGCATATACAAATTTATCCTGCTGCTCCTCATCAGGCTGATCCTGCTGCTCTGTTTCATATTCCATTTTATCTAAATCCTACTCCTTTAATATTATATTTTTTCTCTAAATATTCTTCCAATCCAACATCAGAAATAAAATTTATCCCATATTTTTTCCTTAAAAATTCTTTTAATTCTGTTATGCCCTGCCCTAAATTTTTTCCTTTTAATTTAAATATAGGCTGATAATTTTTATCAAATATCTTAATATCTATTACACCAATATTGTCCATCTCCTCCTTTTTATTCATTTTAAGTCAGTATTGTTCCTGTTTGGCACAGAGGAATAGTATTAAGGAGATTGTTTGCCTGCAAAGAAAGAAATGCTGCAGCTCCTGCTGCCAGAGCAATTATAAACATCATACCAATAATATTTTTTGAAGTTAAAAAAGAAATCATCTTTTTAAGCATATCTGGATTTGTTTGTGATGCACTTAAAAAAGTTTCATTAAAATATTTTGCATCAATTCTGATGGGATCTGAAAATATATCATGCAGGCTCTCTGCATCTGTTTTTTTTATATCCTCTCCAAGCTGTTTAAGAGTTTTGTTGGGATCTGTATGATAGTCGTGAGTGATGGCATTATTTGCAACATAAGTAAATATTTTTATTCCTCTTTGAAATGTTGCCCTCTTTGGATTTACAATGAATTTGCTCTCGTCATGCTCCAGAGTGTTTCCATCTAAAGTCAAGACAACCTCCTGCTCACAGGCATCAGCTCCAATAAATCTGAATATCGCAACCTTTTCCTTTCTCCCAAATATTTTTATTTTATTCCAGATCTCTTTTCTAGCTATTATGATCAAAGGCAGCACAGGGAGGAATAAAAACCACCCAGCAGCCATCACATAAAAGAGGGCAGCCAAAGCTCCCTCTTTTTCAATGCTCCATGTCATGACAACAATTTTGGCAGCCGATATTATACACCCAACAAAAAGAATAATCAAAGAAAATATAATAACATTTTTTTTATTAAACAACTGCTCTTTTAAAAATAGTTTTTGTTTTTTATCTTTCAAATCCTGAGTCATTTTCAAAACCTCTTTTCTTCTTATTTCTAGGAAACCATTTTTGCTGATAGTTTATATCTTCAGTTTGTGCTGAAACAACCTGCCTTTTTTCAAAAGATCTTTTTATCCTCTGCTTAAATCCCTCTTTGCTCAGGCTCAGGGCAATAATAAAGGCAGGCTGCCTCCTGTATATTTTTAAAATTGTTTCTGGAACAAATAAGGAGGATATTGTATCATTTCCTATTGTTTGCTTTATTCCCAATAATCCTGTATATGCTTTCTCAACATTTAAAATTGCCTGCTGCTCTACTCCATCAATATATCCTTTACTTAGATCAACATTTAAATCCTCCCAAACTTTCTCAGCTTTGAAATCATCCCAATATTTATCAGCCTCCAGAGAGTTAGCAAATTGTTGAATATAATTATCCTCTCTTTGCCTCTCAATCATTTGCTCCTGCTGCTCATCCATATTAAAGCCCTCTGTTTGATTCAATGATTAAGCCGATAGAAAACCAGCCCAAATAAAATGAGAGCAGGAGTAAAACAATAAAAAATCCATTTCCTCTGATGTTGGATGTATTAAAATTAAAGAAATCTGTTTTTATTATTTCTGTTGTTGTTGTGTTTGATTGAGTTTGGTTTATGTTGGAGCTGATTGTGGCTGTGGCTGTGGAGTTAGTGCCTGTTCTAATCTCCAAGCCCTCAGCCAAAAAACTAAAAGAAAGCAGCAATAAGAATATAGATGCGACTAGTATTAAATAAGGATTCGGAGGATCACTAAAAAATCCGATTGCTGTTAAAACTAATACAAAGCCCAAAATGAGAGCAAATATTGTCAGCAGCATTTAAATCTCTTATCTCCTGCCTGCCATGCCTCCGATTATAAAGCCACCTACTACTGCAAGTAAAGCTCCTATTGCATAGAATAAAGGCAATAGATTGACAATCGTGGATGTTGTGCCTGTTAGAGTTACATTATCAATGATGTCCTGAGTTACAGGAATAGCAACTGCGACAAACATTATCACACCAATAACAGATCCAACAATATTCCCAACTAATTGTCCTGATCTACTTTTCAATATTTTTATTTTGGCAATATTTTTCAGAGTTTTGATTCCCCACATTTGAAACACCTCACAATTTTAATTTAAGGAAGCTTATATTTAAATATACCTATTTCCATCTATTTCTAGGCGATTTAAGGCACTTTTCTGGATTATACATCATTTTATACCAAAAACAAAATAAAGTCCTTAATTTCAATCTTATCAGGTTTTTTTATTATTAATTGAAATTAAATACATTTTCTCCAAGACAACCCCTATTTCCTATGGAACAGGTTTTTTACTCTTATTTATGTATGAAAAAATCTGACCCCCCCTTATTTCCGATGGAAAAAGTTTTTTATTATTATTTATATGGTATATAGTTTTGTAATACATTTAAGACACCCCTGTTTAACAACATTGTCAGTTCCATAGGAAGCAGGGGGGTGTCCCAACAAGATAATAAATATATATATACACAACATTAATATAGCTTTTTGTATATTAACCAAAAGATTTATATACATATATAAATATATACAAAAAATGGAATTAAAATCAGATAGCAAATTTGATAAGGTTATCAATTTAAGGATCAGCCCTGAGATAAATCTTTTATTAAAAAAAATTCTCAGGAAATATGGAGGCAAATATGATAATAGCTCCCACATAATAAGAGTGGCAATTATAAAACTATATCAGGAGGAAATTGAAAACGAAAAAAAACCAAAAGAGTTTTTATGAGTATTCAATATTGTCAGATGCGATTGATAAGATAAAAGACTTATGGAAAAAATATATTGAAGAAAACATTGTATCAATGATTATTATTGTGTTTATTATGATTTTTGGTATTATTATATTATTATTAAAAGGAGGGATATAAAATGGCAGATGCGATTGATAAGAAAAAAGACAGATTAAAAAAGATAAAAGAAGTTTTAAAAGAAATAGGCAAAAAAGGGCAAAATGTTGGAGAGCAGCATTTTATTGCTCAGGCAAGCATAGCTCTAGGATGCACACCCCACAAAATAAAGGAGTATATCTGTGAGCTGATCGTGGCTGGGTATATAGAGATTAAAGGAGGAGATATTGTTTGGATTGCCTCAAAAGACAGCCTCTTTTCATAGTGCCTAAGTATTTTATACTTAATATCATCCAAAACAACCACCACCACCATCAAAAGTGTAATATATACATATATGTTTAAGATGGAAAATTTAAAACTCTTTTATAGAATATTAAGCATAGTAGTTATAGTAGGATGGATAGGCTTTCTCTTTTATAATATGTATTTATGGAATTATTTAAAGGAGCAATATGAGATCAATCCCTCAAACTTTGTGATGTTTGACAATGAAAAACACAAGGAGCAGTATAAAAATCAACTGATCTATAAAAACCACCCATCAACCACTATAAATTGGATCAATAAGTCCTCCTTTGTTTCAGATTGTAAGCCTTTAATATATATTAATGATTTTTTCTTTGATAAATTCACAGGCTTTTTAAAATTCACAGGCTTTTTAATAATACTAACAATATTAATAAAAACCAATCCTGCTGAGTGGAGGAGGATTGGAGATAAAATTGATAAAATTGATAAAAAAATAGAGCAGGAGCAGGAAAAATGAGAACATTTAATTTAAAGGAGGAGATAAAGATTTTAAGCGATATATATTATTATGAGAGGATTGTTGGCAGATATAAAAAACAAATAAAAAAATTAAAAGATATATTAAACAAAAAAACTGAGGAGAAAGCAAATGGTGCTGCCAAAAAGAATAAAATATAAAAAACTCTGCTGGATTTGTGGAGCTTATTTTTTATCCACCCATAACAGATCCAAATACTGCCCTGATCATCAAACCAATAACAAAAAGAAAAATGAGAATAACAATAAGACTAAATGAGGAGGAGCAGGCAAAACTAAAGCAGATCCAAGCAATCACAGGGATAGACAATAAAGGATCAGCACTTAAATTTGCTGTGGATTGGAACTTAAATCATATTAAAATTGTCACAGAGAGCCTTATATCTCCCAATTGGGAGGTTTTCTTTCAGAAGAAGAGCAAAACCAACCCCTCACAAAAAAAGCTTTATTTTAGATAAATAAGCCTATTCTGTCACATTTTTTGCCCATAAGGTATGACTTTTTTATATTCTCAGCCAAAATTTAAAGATTAAGCCAAATTGATGGAGAATTGCCTATTTATAAATAGGTGTATTAATTTCTTGATAAAATTAATACACCTATTTATGTTGATTTTGTTTTAATTCTTGTTCTTGTATTCTTTTGGCTACCTTCTCCAATTTTTCTATTTGTTCTATATCATTTTTTAGCTCTTCCTTCATCTCGTTTAATGCCTTTAGGAATGCTCTGTCCTTTAAAGTCTCTAAATCAAACATGGTGTTTTGTAGGATTCCATACTATATAGAATGATAGTTTTTAACTCTTTTGTCGTCTTAAAAATGCCTAAAAAATGCCTAAAAATAGCCTTAATTTCCTTCATTTCTTTAACTTTGAAGGAATTTAACGTGGTTATCTCCTATATAATCCAACCAGCAACAAAATAACAATCCCCAAATATATCCCTGATAAAATATATATTAATGGTTTAAAAAAGAAAGGAATGATCCCAGCCTCAGCCATAGCTATGATCAAAGGCAAAGGCAATAAGAAAGCTGCCTCTGGATAAACTCTGCATATTAATAAAATAATTATAAAAAAGAATAATACAAACAAACCCAGCAGCCATGTATTGCCGAATAAATTAGTTTCCAGCAGATCCTTAATAAGATTTAAAGATGTGAATTCCATTTTAATCATTACCTCTCCACCAATCAACAATAATTATAATAAAAATTATAGTTATAGGCACACCTATCATCATTTGAAATATAAAAGGCAGGTTTAATTGAGGGCTGCCAAATATGGCAATAGGAGCAAGCATAATATTTAACATAAATCTAAAAAGCCTTAAAAGAGTTTTTGGTATATCTGTTATTCTAAAATCTGATGTTGTTGTGTCTATGCCTGCAATTTGTGGAGTTGTTGGAATATCCTCATTAAAAGTGGAATTTAAGCCTTTTATAGAGTTTCCCTCAATTTCAAAGAATTTATTTAAAATATCTCCCTCTATTAACTGAAAGCCTCCCAAATAGAGCATAATATTTATGCAGAGCATAAATGTTATTATTTTAATCAAATTTGCCATTTCAATCTCCTCTCCTAAATAAAAACATACCAATAACTATGATCAGGATTGAGGATGTCATTAAAATAGGCAACCAGCCCAAAATACTAAAAACAAACAAAATAATTGCTCCTGCAAAGCCTGAGATGGCAGCAGGCACACCCAGCTCTGCAAAAGTGGCAACAATAGCCACAACAACCAAAATGGATATTACAGCCAACATCACTCCAGAGAAATCTCCTTTATATTTATCTGCAACAGATAGGGCAGAATAATTGCTTATAGCTGTTGCATTATAAGTATAATAAGTATTATGCAAATTGATTAAATCCTCTCCATTAAGTTTTATAAAATAATCTATATCAATAGTCCTGCCTGTTGAATTGCTGCTGTTTAATATTATTATGGAGGCTGTGCCTCCTCCTACTGATCCTGTCACATTGGTTAAATAATTTATCCCATCAAAAGAGCTGTTTAATCCAAAAAAAGAGATAAATCCTCCTGTTGAGCTAGTAATTATGCTAAAATTAAGAGATCCCTCTGTTGTTGTCAGAGAATAAGAAACTTTGTCATAAATTGTTGTGAAAGGAATATCAACATCTGTGGAAAGTATAATATTATAAAGAGAGGAGGCAGGCTCTAAATTAAATATTTTTGTTGTATAGCCTGCAGCCTCCAGCATGATCCTGTATTCTGTTGTTGATTTTAAAAAAATACTTAATTGCCCTGAAATATCAGAATATTTCTGAGCCACAACCACAAAAGTATCATTGACTTTGTTGGTTATAGTCATGAAAACATCCTCCAGAGGCTCATCCTCCTGATTTCTTATATTAAATGTCTTTGACTCTCCATTGGAGGAGTTTAAAAGCCACACATTAAGAGTGGTATGAGTATCATCTACTATCGTCACAAAATAATTCCTCAGAGTATAAAAATCATTAAATACAGCAATATCCCAAAGCCCTCCAAATAAATCATCTTTGTATATAGTACCATTGGAAGTATAAAGAGTTTGCATTATTGAATTTAAATTGTTTAGTATTAAAGTGGTAGTAGTATCATTTATTATTTTTTGAGTTTCCTCATCATATATGGTTATATTGATTGAGTTTCTAGTATAAAGGCTGAAAGTAATGTTTGGGAGAGTATCAGCAGCCAGAATATTGATTGTTTGGCTGTCATAAGCAAAATTATCAGAGATTATAGTGACATTATAAACTCCTGTTATTGCTGAGAGGATCAAACTCCCATCATCAGTCGATTTGTTGATTTTTTTATTTAAAGAGATCTCTGTGATATTTATGGAAAAATCATTTATAGAATTGCCTGAGATTATAGAGATTGCATTTATTGAAAGATTGGCTGATCCGAAAACTATATTTTCATAATTTGTGGAGAGTGCAGCAATATCAATGGATTTTTTATTGTCCAGATAGCCTGTTGAGTTTGCAGAGATATTATAAGATCCAGCAGAGAGGAGGAGCTTTGTCCATCCTGTCGAGTTTGATTTATTAATCTGCAAGGGAGATAAAGCCCAAAATTCATCAATCCCTGAGCCTGAGAAAACCTCAGAGGCATTTATATATAAAATTGCCTGATATAATTTATCTGTGAAATTCCCCCCATCTGTTAAATTTATATCGTGAGTATTGTTTAAATATCCTCCTGCCTGTGAGCTGCTAAATTTAATATTATAAGTGACATTAAATTTTGATATTTGCAGATTTGTTTTATTTGAAACTAAAATTGTTCCATTTTGAGTGGAATAAGTATATTTATTGGAGGAGTTTGAGATTGTTATTGTGAGATTGTTTATGTTGCTGTCATCATATAGATCCTTTGCTGTTATTGTGAATGTTTGCTCATCTGGTGGGGCTGGTGGTGGAGATACAAATTGCCCTATTATTTTTGAATCCCCACTATTATATAAATATGCTTTCTCTGTATTGGTTAAAACTCTATCAAAGCAATATAATGCCTGTATCTGCCCCCCAAATTTTGAAGAGCCCGATATTGTCGCCCCGATCCCTATAGTTTGGGTTGAAGACCCAGCAGACCCACTACTCGAAGTATCAACGGCAAAAGTTTCCAAATTAATAGAATGATTAAACTCGTTTTTTGTGGTGTCCCATTCTATTATATGATGTTTCCATACGCCTGTATGTCCTGAGTGAAGTGTCCATCCTGAAGGAGAAGAATATTGCGTATTTGTGTCATCAAATATAATTCTAGCGTAAAGTTTTTCTCCACCCTCCCCCCAAGCTAACCCCATTCCTGTATTTGACCCTGACCCTGCATTAGTGCTGAATATCTGCCCTGACCCTGAGGGAGCATCTGGATTAATCCACATTGAGCAAGTTATATCATCAGCCTCATCAGGATCTGCAAATTTTAAAGCGTTTCCTGTAACTGAGGAAAAAGCGATATAATCACTTGTTTTATCCCCGTCAAAACAACCAGCGTCATCAGATTTACAAGCGGCTTCTGTATAAACATCGCCATTTTCAGTCCCTATATTATCACTGCAAAAATCCCCCGTTGCGTTATCAAAATGCATACCAAAAATACAACTATCAACTAAATCACTATCAGTATCAGCAAATACAGAAATAGTCATTAAACTAATTAAAAACACAAACAATAATATTAATATTTTAATTTTCATTTTATCGGTTTATTATTGCAGCTATTGATAAAATCAATCCTATAATAAGCATAAAACCTAAGCCAAAAGGCAACAAGTCATAAATTAAGATTATTGTTGTGTCAGATATTGTTGCTTTGCTTTCATTGATTAAACTTATAATCTCAGGAAACATCACAGCATAAAAAAGGAGTGAAACTAAGAAAAGCAATAAAAAAACCATTGCATATTGTCCTTTTTTGCCTTTGATCATTTTTTAGCCAAAACAATCCCAACAGATCCCAAAGTTATGACAATTAGAGCCACAGCATACATCAGAGTTATCTGTTTGACTAATGTCCTGCCTGTTGAAGTGTCCAAATAAGTTGTTGGCTCGTAATTATAGCTTAAATTCCAAGTGCCTGTCCTATTAACTACTTTAAAAACTCCTGATTTTTCATTTAAAATAAACTCAGAGTTATCTCTTAAGGTATCAATAACACTAGAGGAAGATCCTCCTGTGGAATTTAACACAATAATAGATCCACCAACTAAATCATCTTTATCTAAATTAAATGTCATATTAAAGGCAGTATTTGTTTTCTGCTCCAATAATACTGATTTAATTGTTTGGGCATCATCTATCAAAGAAGTAAATACAGGGATCATAGCCACCCCAATAATAACAGCAATTATTCCTCCCAGCATTACTCCTGCAATCTGTGCCTTTCTTTTTTTCATTTCATTCTTTCACCTCCTAAGTTATTAAAACCATGATATAGGCTCAGGCTTATAATACCTATTTTTTTTAAATCTCCTCCTCCTTTTTGGTTTTTGCCTCCTCCTCTCCCCCCTCTCTTTAGAATCTGCTGACATTCCCCAAACATCTCCAACAGCTCCAACACCCAGATCTGCTCCTATATTTCCAAACTCTCCTCCACCCCCTCCATAACCTCTGGCTCTGGCTCTTTTTGGGAGATCATCCATAAATCCTGATATTTCTCCACTCACAAACTTTCTGGCTCTCTGCATGGCTGTTGGAGGAGCTTTGGATCTTAATCTTTCATGCTTTCTTAAAACCTCTCTCTCCTGCTCTTTGAGAGTTAATTCCTCCACAGGCACATATTCCTTTTTTTCTCTCT
>TARA_R100000656_G_scaffold77391_1_pt1 | contig 12326 bp, 9 predicted proteins | sample TARA_R100000656 | Tara Oceans TARA_R100000656 (sample SAMEA2622517) | marine metagenome | biome: marine biome (ENVO:00000447); feature: mesopelagic zone (ENVO:00000213); material: "saline water (ENVO:00002010), including plankton (ENVO:xxxxxxxx)" | depth 350 m
CAAAGGCTACATATAAAAAAGTTGTTGCTTGATTAAAATTAGAATTACTATCTTTCATCTTGAAACCATTTGATAAGAAATCTATATAATCCCCATCATTACTTTCTTCTGGAAGATTTCTATTAGGATATAAAGTTTCATTAGTTGGATTGTAGGTATTTCTTGCAATGTCTTTGATTCTCCAGTTTCCAGCCACAATAGGTTTGCATATCATAATTTCTGGGGAAAATCCCAGATAGACGAATGGTCCATCATCATTTGCATTTCCAATATACGATCCAACCTTGCAAAATCCTTCTTTACTAGCAAAAGCCCACATCATATATGTATTACTGGAAGCATTTTCTGTTGTACCATTAGCCATAGGTAACATAGTTGTTGTTGGATTACCTGAAAATATTCCACCACTTGTTACCACAGCTGCATCATCACTTACTTGAAAATAATCATTATAATCATAGGAATTTTTATCAAACCAAGCTTTCCATATTGAACTATTACTACTTGTGGAATTTTTTACTATTACAAGTTCTGGCTTAACTCCTAGACCATGAGGAATTTCATCTCCACTTGTACCTGATCCTGTATAATACATAATAGACATTCCTATATCTGCATTAGTATATCTATCTACATCTATATCTCCTGAAGTATCAGTAGTTTCAGAAGCACCAGTTCCTAAAAAATATCCTACATAAGAGGAGCCACTTACATTAATATAACCAACATTTCCTATTGAAATACTTGTAGCTCCTGAAGCATATACACCTCTATTACCATCAGTAGCTGCACCATAACTATCCATATCAAATTGCACATACTCATTAGTTGTAGAATATTTTTGTTTAATAGTGTTATACCATCTTGTGGGAGTTGCTGCACCTGTCGTTCTGTTTTTAAACCAAGCACTATCTGGATCAAGTGTTGTTGTTAAGGTTCTTGTGTTATCTGCATCTCCAGTCCATAGTAATGCTTGAGCATAATTTGAAGGACCTTCATCCTCTGCTGGATCTGCTGCTGCAGATAAATTACCAGCACATAATGCTAATCCTCCAGTAGACTCGTCATACAAAAAGGCTCCTCTACCTGAAGAATCTGTATTTGAAGCTGGAGTTTCTGCACCTGCGAAGCTAGAATCCTGACCAAAATTATATATAAATCCATCTCCAGAACCACTACCTCTATCAGACATAGCTGTATAATTAATACCAGTACCAGTTAAATTAAAAGCACTTCCTTGAGCTGCACCATCTTTATAAAAACTAATCGTATTTGTACCTGATTCTAAATCTACTAATACCCCTATTACATCTCCTGTTGTAAAACTAGCACCTAAAGATGCTGAACTAGATCCATAATAAATATCACCACTATGTGCATATAGATATGTATTGTAACTTCCACTACCTGCTATTGATGAATTTGTATTAGCACTATCTGTATAATCATTTTCTTCTATAATACCTATCCAATTATTACCAGAACCAGTACACCTTGCTTCAAAGTACCATTTATAACCTGTTACTAAAGACATAGTTCCCATAATAGTACAACCACCACTAGAGTTTGTTACTTTAAGATTACCTTCACTTAATGTATTATTACTACCAGTATTTAAAGGATTTAATGTGCAATAATTACCACCATTAGAACTTCCAAAGGTTGGAGAGTCTAGCATTTGATCGTGTGTTGCTATACTTCCAATATTAGTAAAATCATTATCATTACCACTAAAATCTTCACCCGGATTACTTGCATTAGTAAATTTTAACCAAAATCCATTAGTACCAAAAGTTAATTCACTTGGATCAACAGGTTTCCATACACCATTTTTAGTTTCTCCAAAATCAGAAATAGAAGCTGTACCATCTATCATAATGAAGTCAGCCATTTGACAACCCAACCACCCAGCATCATCATACCAATATCTAGCTATGTGCATTTCAGTACCATTTAAACCAAATCCACAATCTGTACCTGAACCTGGTTGAGCAGCAGTATTAATATTCCAATAATCTGTATCAGTAGATAAAGGTGTTTGTTCACCATTAAAATAGACTTTAATTCTATCTGTAGCAGTTGATTCATCAGAATTATAGATCCAGACTAAATGTAGCCATGCTGAAGGATCACGAAATCTTCTTGCTGTCCATGCTGCTCCATCTCCAGCAGGAAGACTATATCCAAAAGAATCACTATATCCTGTAGGATTATTTGTATTAAATTCTAATTGTTGAAAATTATCAGCAGAACATATTTTAGTATTAGTTGTACTACCAAATGCTGAATTAGTACCACTAGCACCAGTTCGTTTTATCCAAACAGATATAGCTTTTGCATCAGCATTAGATGGTGCACTACCCCAAGTCTTTTCTAATGCTTGGCTTGTACCATTAAATCTGACAGAATTTGTAATCTGATAGTCATAAAAACCTGCTGCACCTGCTGCTGTTGGTTTCTGCCATAATTCACTATTAAACATTTTTTATCCTAACTAAATGCAAGTTGTGGTGCTCCTAATTGAATAGAACCAGACGCTTTAACAAAATATGGTATAATGTCAACAGCATTTGCTCCTGTAGATATAGTTAAACCACTACCACCTGCTGTTTCATAATCTGTTCCTAAACTTAATGTACGACTTCCTGTACCATCTTGTATTAATGTTATAATACCAGATTGACCTGCTGCTTCTGTACTTGGATTTGCTAATGTAACATTACCAGTAGCAGTTAATATAAAGTTTTGATAAGTAAAATCTAATGTTGTTGAACCAGTAACACTTGCAGTTGATGTACGACCTTGTTGTGCTGCTGCCCATGTATTAGCTGCATTTAACTTACATATCGTACTATCCACACTTACTGTTACAGTATCAGTAGCACCTACTACTGTATCAATACCAGTTCCACCTGCAATGTCCATTGTATTAGAATCTGATATAGTTTGATTAGAACCACTATCTCCAGTTAAAGTAAATGATGTCATACTACCAGCACTTGTACCTAATTGTGATATCATTTGGAAAGATGTTCCATCATATAAGACTTTAATTATCGCATCTTCTTCAATATCACCTGCTGCTATAGCTTGGTCATTTCTCTTTTTAATATTTTTAGTACCTAAACCATTAACATTTAATGTTGATGCTCCTGTGCTAGTTGCACCTGCTTTAAAGTTAAATTCTTGACCTGCTACATAAGCTGTTACTGCTGGTGTTAATGCTATAGCATAAGCATCAGCCGAACCTGTATCACTTGCTTGAAATACTAGGCCACCATCTTGTATCTGACCTGCATTAATGCCATCTGTATGTGCTGTACCATCTGCTAATGCTGTTATTTTTTGACTTCCTAGATTAGCATTACCTGTAAAAGCATTTGATCCACTTTTCTCTATACAAGCATCTATACCATCTGCTAATCCATCATCATTGGTGTCATGGTGAGAAGCAGTAATTTTAGTTCCTGCATCTCTATCCTTTGTCCAGCTTCCAGCACCTGAAAAAGCTCCATTCCACCTTGTAAATGTACCACCTGACCACGCCATTATTCTTCTCCTTTATTTGTCTTTGTTATAATACTACTTATTCTTAAATTAATTTCCACTATTTATTTTCTTCATCATTTAATAATAATTTAGAAAAATCTAATACTGCTTGTTGTACTGCTGGACTTTCTCCTGCAAACACAGTTCCTGCTTTACCTAATAATTTAAAAAATTTATCAGTATTTCCTTCTGCTGCTACTTTACTTGCAGTAGCTAAATAACGCACTAATTTAGGTCTAGTATATACTACACCAAAACTAGCTATTCCTAATGCTGTATTTAATAATCCTAATAAACCTCCTAAACCAAATGCTACACCACTTCCAGTTACTAAAGCTAATTGTCCTATTTGCGACATTCCTGCTCCTGCTGGATCTCTAAAAACTGGATTTGCTTTCATTTTTCCGCTTAATTCTGCTAAAATTTCTAAATTTTTAGCTAAATCTGCATCTTTAGGCGAAGAAAAAAGATATTCTTTTGCTTGTTTGCTTAAAGATTGCCAATTTTTAAAAAATTCATTTGGGTCAAAAACTTCTTCATACATTTTACCCATACCAGTTTGTTTTGTTACAGATTTAGTACCAATTTTTTTAATTAATTCTTGTTGTACTATAGCAAACTCGCCTTCACTTAATGATTTTTTTAACCCCCCTAAATATTTTCCGCCATCTTTTCCAGAAGTTTGTAAATAATTTAATAACCTATCTTGGTCTACTTTGTTTAATATAGTATTATAAATATTATCTATTCTATCTTTACCTGCTTTATAATATTTTGAAGCTCTATTCCATTGTTTATTTAAACTAGGGTCAATTTTATTTGTAATATTAGCAATATCATCAGATAATGCACCATACAACTGTTTTAAATCTCCTAAAGCTGCATCTGATTTAGTTCCTTTTGCAGCTATTTGTTTTCCTAATAAACTTCTATACCTTTTTAAATCATTTATTGATATACCTTCATTTGTTAATTTCTCGCTTATTTCTTTTTTTAATTTAACAATAGCAGGAAAATCTAAAGCTCCAGTTTTTTGACCTACTATTTTTTCATCTACTTTAATTTTGTCTATTATTGGAGCTTCACCATAAGTATATATTTTTGTGCCTGGTTTTTTTATTCTAGGTGGTTTTCCTAATACATTTTTTGTTACATCTTTTTTTATGTATGCTCCAGTAGGAGTACCTATTTCATTTAAAAGTTTAGTAAAATTAGGAACATTTTTTATTTTATAATTTTTACCTAATTTTTTACTAAAATTTTCAAAAAAATCATCATATAAACCAGAAGATTTTGTATTAAATTTAGTTATAGCATTATGAATACCTTGTTGTGTTATTTCTTCTACTCTGTAAAAAGGTTTTAATATTAATTCACCACTAGGTCGCAAATTATTTGCAGTACGGACAATATTATCTGACATATCTTTCCACATTTTTTTTCCGCTACCTACTATTAATTGCCTACTTCCTGGTATATTACTCATTAAATATTCTACACTTTTTAAAAGATCTTTTGTTATATTGCTGCCTGTAATTAATGACATAGCTCTTGGTTGAACATTAGCTCTAAAATATAAATCTAAATTTCTGTCTGTTCTTTTTCTTGCTGCTCTACTAATACCTCTAAATGGAGCTTTTAATGTTTTTAAAATTACTGGACTAACAAATTCAGATACTGAACCTATACCAAAATCATATAATCTTTCTGTTATATGTTGACCAGTATCTCTATCTATAACACCTCCTGCTAATTGAAATCCTCTATCTACTAATTCTCCTCCTGCTGTTTCCCCAAATCCTGCTCCTACTGCCATTTTACCTAATTTATATCCTGTGCCCAGCATCCTGCCAGCAGGAATTGCAGTTGCTATATTTGTTGCAGTTTGCACAACAGGTCTAATACCAAATTGTGCTACATCTCCTTTATCAAATCCTGCTGGGTTAAATATTTTTCCTGTATTAGGGTCTTTAGGGTCTACATACGCAAAATTAGTATCATTGTATCTTACAACATTACCTTCCCCATATTTTTTTTCTAAAGTTGCTTTTTGAGAATCATAATTAGGTGCTGCTCCCATTAAAAGTCTATCTTTTATAGAAGCTCCTGTTTCTGTATCTAATTTAAAATTAATAATTTCATCTTCAGAATAACCTGATTGATTTACTAATTGGTTAATTAAATTATTACGGGTTTCATCATCTTGTATAGAAGTATCTTCAATAATGCCTTTAATTTTTAATTTTGTTTCTAATAAACTAGCCATTTAGTTAATCTTCCATTTGTTTTTTAATCTATTTATATCATCTTCTAATGGTTTTAATGCACCATCTCTACTTTTATATATGCTTTGAATATTTTGTGGGTATGAAGCATATATAGTTTTTAAATCATTATTTAATCCTCTTTCTAATAAAGATATAGCATTTCTAAATTGTTGTTCTGATTTCATAAATCCTACAGGCATTTGCTCTTTATATCTTTCAAATTCTGAAGGTGTAACTGCTGCTCCTGACACTTGACGCAGTTCTGTGTTCATAAGTCTAGCTAAAGTATCTCGTAATTTTCTTCCTTTAGGTGATATAAGTTTAGGAGATATACCTCCTAATCCTCCTTCTATTGTCCCAATACCAGGTATATTTCCTTTTTCTGGTATTAAACTTCTTACTTCTCTAACTAACCTAAATACTGTACCAATATCAGATTTAATTATATCATCATTTAAAGATTGTATATTTTTATCTATTCTTGCTGCTTGTTCTGGTTTTTTGTTTCTAAAATCATTTAATTTTTTATCATTATTTATTGACATTAAATCAATATTATTAATATTTTTAAGATTATTATACACTACTTCTAATTCATCTATATCTTGTCCTGTAAGAGGGTCTACTCTAAAAGTATCTCCTGTAAAACCTTCTGCCATATTTTTAATAAATTCTTCATCTTCATTTAAATTTCTTGCACGCAACCATTGTCTAACAAATCCTATTTTTCTATTTAATGTTTTATCTTCCTCTTTTGTTTTATCTTCTGTTACCATGCTTAACCCACTATTTCTTATAGGTTGCCATGTGCCTGTAGAAGGTTGCCAATATACTTGTTCTATTTCTCCAGATTTTGTAGTTCTAGTAGCGGTTTTAGTTTCAAATGTGTCTGTTCCATTTGTTAATGATACATTACTTACATTTTGAAAATTATATTCTTTTCCTTCTTGTTCATTAAGTTGTTGTTCAAATATAGACCATTCTAATGGGTCATAACCTGCTAATTGAACTAACTCTATTTTATCTCTTACAGTAGCATCTGGTAATGCTCCTAATATATTTCTATCCCACCAATCAGGGTCTTTTTTTGAACCTTCTATTGTAATACCAGAAACTATTTCTCCTTCTTTTAATAAATTACCTTCTGTTATTTCTGGAATTGGCTCTAAAGGTTGTAAATCTTGACCTCTATAATTTCCTGTAAGCATAGCTGAAAGCATATCTTTTTCAGTTCCTGTATAACCATCTGTTACACCTGTACTTGTAAATGATGCTTTGTTAGGTTGATCTTTAACAAACTGGTTAAATAATGCTTTTTCATCTTCTATTTCTATATTTCTATTTGCTATTTGCTCATTTCTTAATTTTCTTGCTAAATATTGATCTCTTGTTTCTCCTACTCCTTCTACAACTGGTGCTAATTGTGTAACGTATCTTCCGTCTGGAGTCATGTATTCTCCTGCTTCAAATTGCCCATCTTCATATAGTTGTGGTTGTATATCTGTACCTCTACCTGATAATAATGCTCTAGCTGCTTTTTTAGATTGTTCTTCTCTATTCATAGCTCTTTTATCAGAAGCTCTAGCTAATACACCACCTAATACTTTAGCAGTCATAGTTCCTACTGGAAATCCTAAAGCTGATTCTTGTGCTATAGCTTGAGCCCCAATACCACCACTCATTTTTCTTAAATGTTCAGCTAATAATTTATCATATTCTGTTAAATATGATTGTTGTCTAACTGGTGCTTTAAGTGTTGCCATTATATTCTTTCCATATTTACATCAAGTTTACTATAATCCACCATTAAATATCCAAAGATATTAGATAATACAGCTTGTGGTTTAATCTTCTGAACTTCTTGAGCTATAACACCTCTAAAGCGTTCTGGACTCCATAAGTAATTCCATTCATAAATATTAAATCCTGATGATGATTGTCCTACTTTAACTATGTTTTCTTTTAAAGTTTTATCAGATAGTGCTGCTCCCATTCCTGCTAAATCACCTAAAGCGTTCATTCTAGCACCATAACCTGCCATTTGTGTACCATATCTATTCGTTGCATCTGCTCCTTGAGCCATTGCTCCTTGCATAATTGGTGGTGGAGCCATACTTACTCCTGGTACATTTAATCCAGTAGTGGCTGTACCTAAACCAGCAGAACCAATACTTGGTGAACCAGTTAATGTTGCTAATTCTTCCATAGGTAATCGTCTTTGTAATAATGTATCTGCCATAGCTTGAGCTCTCGCTTGATTTTGCATTTCTCTTATCATACTCGCTTCTGCTAATTGTGATTGACGCATAGATTGTGCTTCACCTGCTAATCCTTGACGCATACGCTGTCCTTCGGCTATAGATGATTGTGCTAATCCAGATAATTGGTCAGAATGCGTCATTTCTAATCGACTCATAGCATCATTATATGCAGTAGAACCTACTGGTAAGCCAGAATTAATTAATTGTGTGTGTAATTGAGTTTTTTGTTGATCCATTGCTGGTTGTAACCGATTTAAAGCTCTATCATAATAAGCTGTTTCACTACGAGTTGCATAATCAGATAAATCATCAGTAGTTGCTAATGGTGTAAATCCTGTTGTATCTACCCCTCCTCTATATGTTGGTAAAGCTGAAATATCAAATTGTCCACTAGGTAATTCTCCTAATCTTTCTCCTGCTACATCTAAATATTGCCCACCTATTTGTGCTTGTTTTTGTCTTTGTGTTTCATACTCTGGTCGTAAAGAATATTGTGCTTCAAATCTTGGTTTATCTTCTGTACCTACATCAGTCCATTTTGTTATATCATAAGGACTATACACATCTGGTCTATTCATTATCCCTTCAACAATAGCCGTTTCTTTATTAGCTGCACCTTGTGCTCGTGCTGCTCCTGTATAATCTGGAGCTGGTGGTGCTTTTGGTGATCTAAAAATATCTGTTACAAAACTCATGCTATTTCCTTTCGCAATAATACTGCTTTTTTGTTATATCCTTCTAATGCTCTTTCCCAACCTTTACGCCCTAAAATATCAATATACTTATACTTACGCTTTTTTGCGTAATTTACAATTTTTTTTTCTATTTCCTTCAAACTTTCTAAATCTCCACCAGCTAAACCAACTCTTAAAGTAGTATTATATGATGCTATTAAAGCAGAACTTTTATTATTAGTAAATAATTTATAACTACCATTTTTTATCCCTTGTTCAAAATCTTCTCTTTTTAAATCTTCATATGTATCTTTAACCGCAGGATATAAATGATTCCATATTTTATCGGTAATAAACATTATAACCCCCTACCTATTTCAAACATAATATCAGTAGAGTGCCATTTTACTTGTTGAAGTTTTGTACTTGTTCTAATACGAATAGATGCACACCACCCTATATCTGAAACACTACGCCATGATTGAGAAGTGGATATTGTTCCAGCCCAAGACGATACATCCCAAGTCGCTGTATCCCATTCTGCTCCAGTAGTAGATGCTGCTGAAGGTGTGTAACTAGAAGTGCCATCAGTAAAATCAACATCAAAACCTATACTTACAGGTAAATCTGCATCACTACCCATAACTGGTCTTATCGCTGTAAATCTTTTGGGTGAGCCTCTCCCACCGAAATATACAAAAGCTGTTTTTGCAGACGCTTCTATATTTTCATTATCATCACTTGTTCCATAATCTCCTTGAAATATTTTAGTATCACCACCAAAATATAAAACACCATTTAAAGTTGCCCAACAATAAGAATTTTGTCCTGTAAATTTTCCCCATGCACCAGTTGTTAAATTAACAACATATTGTACGAAACTTCCTGCTGTACTATCAGGAACATTAAATAATCCATATTGTCCTTTTGGGTATAAAATAGCTTCCCAACCAAATTGATCTCCAAAATTATTAACGGCTGTTGCAATACTACCACTAATTTTATCAGATATTGCTACCGCAGGAGCATTTTCTCCTGTAACTAATGTTTGTGATAATGGCATAAATCCTTGCTCTGTTATTAATACTAAATCAGAATTTACATTAATTAAACATCTCTTTCCTATAGGTCTTGCTAATTTAAAAGTACCGACTATTGACCATTTAGTAGCATCTGACGGATCAGAACCTGTATATATTGCTGCTTCCCCATGATTAGTTACAAATACAATATAATCATCAGGGCCACTACCACCATCTCTAGTCCAAGTGCCTATAGCTTGTATATATCCCCCCATATTAAAAATACTGCCTAAATTAAAAGTAGCAACAGCCCCAGCTATACTATTAATAGGCAAATAACCAAAACTTAATGAATTATTAATACAGAAAAATAATCTTTCTTTAAAAACTGTAACATTATTAAGAGTTGTACCTGTAACACCACTTAATGTAGGTGTAGCCCACGCACTACCATTATAATGTCTTGGTGCATCTTCTCCATTTACTATAAATAAATATCCACCACCAGATATTGTAAAATTAACATGCTGAAATTGTGCATTACTTAATGATGTAACTACTGCACTACCTACTGAACCAGCACTTGTAACATCATAAATATTAGCACCACTAGCTGCAAATAATTTGTTTGTCGCACCAGAAGAATATGCCATTAAAGATTGTACGCTACTAGGTAATCCTGTTACATGACTTGTATAACCATTTCTTACAGCAACATCTGTACTGCCTGGAAAGAAATTATCTAAACGAATTGCATCTTGTTCAGCCATCATATCAACAGCATCTCTAGTATTCAAACCACCGATTGGTGCTGGAATAGAAGTTCCTTGTCCTGTAGGTTGAAACATCATATTCATTTACCAATTTCCTCTCAATCCAAACATAATTCTATTTTCATCTTCGTCTTGGTTCGCTGTATGGCGATAAAGTGCATCTACTACCCAGTTTTTATCTATAGGGTAATTTACACCAGCACTAAAATTTTGATTTTTACCAAAGTCAGTGCCACCTCTTAAATTTACATAATCCGAAGGTCGATATTCTCCTTCAAGATATTCATTCCCACCAAAACCAGTATTGTAATTAATATTAAGGTTATCTGTGTTGTATCCTATACCAGCTCGCTGAAGATCATCAAAATCGGTGAAACCAGTAGCGTTCCATCTTCCGTCTGGAGAACGCCAAAGAATTTCCCCCCTTTCATTTTGCGTAAAGTCCTTATTTAAATTAATTCCCATACTACCAAGAGGAGTATTCCCTCTAGCAGATAGATAGGCTAGTTCTTCTTTGTCATAATCTGTTGAACCTCCTACATCTATATTAGGACTTTTAAAATGTAATCCTGTACTTTCATCTCCTTCTTTACGAAGTTCATGTGCTAGATACGCCCTCAAATCTTCATCAAGTACAAATTCTTTTTCTATTATTGCAGAAGCATCTCTTTCTTCATTAGGTAAATTTAATAAAATATTTTGACTTGGAATTTTTCCTATATCTCCTCGAACATAACCTTCTTCAGGATTAACAGCTAATTCAATAGGAATATCTTTGAACTTAATAGTCTGCTCTTTCTTTAATTCATTAGATAGTAGTTTTTTTTTCTTTTCTTCGTCCATTTATCTATACCCTTGATTTCTTCTTAATGCTGCTGCTATTCTTCTCATTTCTTCTTCTTCTGTTGTATCATTTAACATCATTCTTTTTCTGCCATACATATTCGCATTTCCACCAACTCTACCTACTTCTTTATCTGGCACAGTATATGTAGGCATTGATAACTTTGCAGGAGCAGGAATTGTGTAACTTGATGGACTAAATGGTTTTCTATTTGCTTCTTCTTTTTCTCTATCTCTTACTACTGTATTTCTTTCAGGGTCTGCCATTGAGTCTTTTTGTTGATTTTCTCCTATTTCTGCCATAGAAAGTGGCTCATCTTTTAAAACTCTACTTAAAAGCCTTTCTTCTGGATCATAAACTGGATTAAGTAGGCTTTGTGCTATATCCTGCCAACTTCCTGATTCAGGATTAGCTCCAAAAAGCTCATCTTGCCAATACCATTCATCTTCCCAAGCCATTATTTTTTACCTTTATTTGTTTTACCATAACCACTTGCATAAGCTGCACGCCCTTGTGCTGTAGCTTTGGATTTAGTTTTATAAACTTTTCCTTTGCTACCCCATTTATAACCACCTTTTGTTTTTGTAACTGGCATTATAAAGTATAATTCCCTTCTGGTTCATTAACTGGGAAATAAAATCTTCTCCCACCACCCATTCTTAAAATAGATTTTGCTCCATCTTTTGCCTGTTTTTCGGCTACTTTAATTTGATATTCTTGAAGCTGATTATCATAAGGCAATCCTTTTTGTTTTAAAAATCTCCATATTACGCCCATAGTAATAATATCTTCATCTAATATGGTAGTGTTACTATCGGCTGCATAACTATCAGCATTTGCTGAACCATCTCCTGTTGTGTCTACCCAATTTTTCTGTATATATTCAAAAAATAATTTTTGTCCTGCTGTAGGAGTTGGGTTTAATAATAATTTATT
>TARA_R100000656_G_scaffold35409_1_pt1 | contig 12275 bp, 8 predicted proteins | sample TARA_R100000656 | Tara Oceans TARA_R100000656 (sample SAMEA2622517) | marine metagenome | biome: marine biome (ENVO:00000447); feature: mesopelagic zone (ENVO:00000213); material: "saline water (ENVO:00002010), including plankton (ENVO:xxxxxxxx)" | depth 350 m
ATGAGCCCGACGAGCTACCAGGCTGCTCCACCCCGCATCAAAAAAACGCTGACCTTAAACGGCCAGGAGACTGAGCATGTCTCTTTTTCTTGACAGATCATAACTTCTGGCAAGCCCAGAGCCGTCAAGTGACTGCTTCAAGGGCCGTGGATTATAGGGGTGACGCATCATAGGGTCAAGGGGGCAGTACTGCTTTGTTTTACTTCCCACTGAATTCTTCCACAGGGCTGTTCCACATCAAAACGACACGCTCACAGGCATTACTGGATTCCCGGATAGCGATACCAGCCAGCAACCACAGAAGCTTTGTATCCAGAAAAACCACTAAACAGCCCAAAGAATTCTGCGGCAGGCCACAACACTTAAGCCCCACTTAATCTTGGGGCCATAAGGTAACGCTTTCACATTTAACAAAATTGACAAAAAATGACGGACTTTCCGAAAAAACATCCGCTGCTTTGGGCCTATTTTTTTGTGGCTTATTTTTCCCTCAGCTACCACATTCCCATTTATGCAACGGGCATGTCGGGCTTCATTGGATTGCGTGAAACCCTTTTGATGAGTCTGATATGGCTGATTCCGATACTATTGGTTCCCAGATATACCCGACAATTATTGGCACTCTGCGGTCTGATCATGTGGCCGGCAGCGGTCATCTCGGTATTCTATTTCATCATCTATGGACAGGAGTTTTCCCAGAGTGCGATTTTTATCGTTTTTGAATCGAACATCGCCGAGGGCAGTGAGTTTGTTGCCTCTTATTGGCAATGGTGGTTTATACCGGTACTTATACTGTTCACGGCAGTACCAATATGGATGTGGCGACAGGCCCGATCGGTAGCTATTGGTCATCGCAAACGCGTAGCTTATGCCGCTCTTTTTACACTCATTGCCTTCTTTCCTTTTATCAGCACCGCGCTGATCAAAGACGACACCACCCTCGATGATGCGGTTTACCACCAAATGAAGCGGATGGAACCCGCAGCACCCTGGAACCTGATTGTCGGTTACGCAAAATATCAGCAGCAGATGGCGAGCATGACGGCCCTGTTGGAAAAAAATCGTCAGGTAGAACCCCTGCAAAACCTCAAGACAAAAGTGGCCACTCTGCCCGACACAGTGGTGCTGGTGCTCGGCGAATCGACCAATCGCCAGCGCATGAGCCTGTACGGTTATCATCGGCCGACAACGCCCCATTTAGATGCTTTGCAGGCAAAAAATGAGCTTATGGTTTTCACTGATGTAATAACACCCAGGCCCTATACCATAGAAGCACTCCAACAGATTCTGTCATTTGCCGACTCTAAAAACCCGGATCTTTTTTATACCAAGCCAAACCTGCTAAACATGATGCAACAGGCCGGCTATGAGATTACCTGGATCACCAACCAGCAAACCCAAACTCGCCGCAACACCATGCTAACCACGTTCTCACAGCTGGCTGACCATCAGGTCTACCTGAACAATAATCGGGAACAGAATGCCAATCAGTACGACGAAGTTGTACTACCACCTTTTGCAGAGGCCCTAGCGTCAAATGCGGTCAAGAAATTGATTATTGTTCACTTGCTTGGCACACACCGTGCCTATGAACACCGTTTTCCCGAGACCTACAATCACTTTACTGACAGCAGTGGTGTCCCGGAGTGGGTAACACCAAATCTTGTTGAAGATTACAACAACTACGACAACGCCATACTCTACAATGATGAAGTCGTGTCATCCCTGATTAAGGCGATAGACGGCAAGCACGATAACAGCCTATTGGTGTATCTCTCTGATCACGGCGAGGAAGTATACGACTACCCGGATAATCTGTTTGCGGGACGCAGTGAAGCCGACCCCACATCGGCCATGTACACTGTACCATTCGTGGTCTGGACGTCCCCGAAATTCAGAGAAGCTCGAGATATCGACCAATGGCACAGCGCCACAGACCGACCTTACTCAACTGCCCATTTCATCCACACCTTTGCCGACATGGTCGGGCTGAGCTTTACAGAAATGGATGACCGGGAAAGTTTGGTTTCCCGAAATTTTCAGGTGCTGCCCCGCTGGATAGGTGACCCATTAAATGCCCAGTCACTCAGGCATTACAGCGACGTCATACAAGATAAGAATCCATCCATTCAAACAGCCAAACGCAGGGTTTCAAAAGATATAAAAAGAGCGTTATAACGGCGCTGAAAATCAGACTATCCAGTTTATTCATCGACTTCTATTATCGGGTCTGATCAGATCCGAACAATATTCGTTTTCCTGCCACTGTTGCATCAACATACCGCTGCCAAAAAAGTGATGAAAGGCTTAATATTTATACCCCAGCCCAATTACAGACGGAGAACCGCTTGATACCCGCCACAAAAACCCTGGCCATCACCCTGATCATTTCGGCTTCCTTCACACTAATGAACGCCTGCACTTGGGTAAAAATACCCCCTGAGGCAGAGCAGGTGGTGCTATTGCCAGCGGACCGGGTCAATCAGTGCCGCCGCGTTGGCCAGATCAACAGTAGTGTGAGAGCAAATTTAATAGGCTCCATTGCCCGCAATGCCGACAAGGTGCGCGACGAACTGGACAACCTCGCCCGCCAGCAGGCCCTCCAAATGGGAGCCAACACCATTGTTCGCCAATCAATTATCAATGGCAAAGGCACCTACATCGCCTATGGCTGCCCCTGAAAGCTTTGATAGGTTTCTAAAAACCCGGACAATGATGTTAAACAGCACCAAGACAAAAGCACAGGGCCACCCACAATGACCAACTACCGAGTGCGCCTTCCCGCTGAATGGGAGCCACAGGATGCCATTCAGCTAACCTGGCCCCATGGCGGAACAGACTGGAAGCCGATCCTGAATGAAATTATTCCGGTGTATGAAACACTGGTCAGGCTCCTCACCGGCGCTGGCGAAGTCATCATCACAGTCCTGCCAAAAGGACTTAACTCGCTGTCAAAACGAATGTCTCAACTCGGTATCTCAGTGGACAAATTGCAGTTATTCCCGGTTGAAACCAATGACACCTGGGTACGCGACTACGGTCCTGTCACGGTCGAGACAGACCACGGGCTCTGCCTACTGGATTATCAGTTCAATGCCTGGGGGAACAAACACCCCTGTGAGCTGGATAACGCCCTCACTTCAGCGCTTTTCGAGCTGGGGGCCTATCCGGGAGCGAGTGTTCAAAAGCGCACGTTAGTTCTGGAAGGCGGATCCATTGAAACCGATGGCAACGGCACCCTGCTGACAACAGCCCAGTGTCTGCTGAACCCAAACCGCAATCCGTCATTTGACCAGACAGCGATAGAACAACAGCTCTGCAAAGATCTGGGCGTAAAAAAAATCAACTGGCTGCAGCACGGCGCTCTGCAAGGGGACGACACTGACAGTCATATCGACACCCTGGCAAGACTCTGCCCCAATAACGTGATTGCCTATCAGGCCTGCGATGACATAACCGACAGTCATTATCCGGAATTACAGCTCATGGCAGACGAACTGCAGAACATGACCAGTGCCGACGGCAGCAGCTACCGCCTGATTCCACTGCCCTGGCCCTCTGCAAAATACGATCAAACGGGCCAGCGACTACCTGCCACCTACGCCAACTTTCTGGTTTTCAACCACCTGGTTATTGTACCTACTTACCGGGATACAAAAGACAGCGAGGCATTGGCGCAACTGGCAAAGGCGTTCCCGGGATACCAGGTCGAGGGGGTTGATTGCCTGCCGGTTATCCAACAGCATGGCAGCCTTCACTGTATTACCATGCAATTGCCCAAGGGCACACTGAATGCTCATTAATCCATGACCCGAGGTAACGCTTCTATGGCTGAACTAACGATTGGCATTGTCCAACACGCTTGCAGTGAAGACGTGGCCGAAAATCTGGAAAAGACCATGACCGGCATCCGCGAGACAGCTGCTAACGGAGCCCAACTGGTGGTATTACAGGAGTTGCATCGCAGCCTGTATTTTTGCCAGCAGGAAGATACGGCCATGTTCGACCTGGCGGAAACCATCCCCGGCCCCACTACCGACCGGCTGGGCGCACTGGCCAGAGAGCTGGGTGTTGTCATTGTCGCATCGTTATTTGAGCGACGCGCGCCGGGTCTCTACCACAACACAGCAGTCGTGCTGGACAATGACGGCAGCATCGCCGGAATGTATCGCAAAATGCACATCCCCGATGACCCCGGTTACTATGAAAAATTCTATTTCACCCCCGGCGATCTGGGCTTCAACCCGATTCAGACATCACTTGGCAAACTGGGCGTGCTGGTTTGCTGGGACCAATGGTTTCCGGAGGCCGCCCGGCTGATGGCAATGGCTGGCGCAGATCTGCTGATCTACCCCACAGCGATCGGCTGGAGTCCCGAGGATGATCATGCGGAACAGCAACGTCAGCGCGACGCCTGGATAACCATTCAGCGCGCCCACGCCGTCGCCAATGGCCTGCCAGTGATTAGCGTCAATCGCATTGGCCATGAAGCTGACCCGAAAGGCGGGCCCGGGGCACTGTTCTGGGGATCCAGCTTCGTCGCAGGGCCGCAGGGAGAGATTATCTGGCAGGCAGGGAGTGACAGGGAGGCGTTCTCAGTGGCACAGATCGACCTGAGCCGCAGTGAGACTGTACGCAGAATATGGCCCTACCTGAGGGATCGCCGCATTGATCACTACAACCAGCTGACCAAACTGTATCGGGATTAACGCAGCTCCATACCGACCAGCATATTCCTGCCCAACCGAGATAACACAACAGTACAAACCATCGACTAAAGTAAAATATCAGCTTCAATTGACCCGCCCGGTTCCCCAAAATCCGAAATGCAGAATTATAGTTCGGCAAGATCAGCACCAGACCGCCGGAGAACAAGAGCTTCCTCCGTTCTTATTTCGGGTTCGGGCTCAGCGGGTAGGTGATCAAACAGATCAGGCACCATAGCTCACCATTTTTTTCATGGAATTTTCGAACGCTTTATCCAATACGGCAACTATCACAAACATGCCAGAGAACACCTTCAACTGGCACAGGTTCAGGAGGTGAATGAAAGCCTGTTCGTGAATATCTATTCAAAAACACGTATATTCCCAAGTCTTTTTCATCCCCGACTAAGGACATATTGATGCTCTTTGCACTTATTGTTGGCGGCCTGATCGGCTACGCCTTTGGCAAACTTCCCGGCTTCCTCATTGGTGCTGCGATCGGTGCTTTCCTTCTTAACCTGATGAAAAGCCAGCTTATCGGCAAACTTCAGAAAATACAGTCCGGCTTCTTTGAATCTGTCTTTGCCGTCATGGGTGCGCTGTGCAAAGCAGACGGTGTGATATCCAAAGACGAGATACAAATGGCTGAAACCATGTTCGCGCGCTTCCGCCTGAATGAAGACCAGAAAGCCAAAGCCAGGGCTGCCTTCAACCGAGGCAAAGAACCGGACTTTGACTTGGACGCGGAGCTCAACCATTTCCTGCAGATCAGCGGTCGGCAACCGGCTTTACTGAAGATGTTTCTTCAGGTGCAGGTATCCGCCGTCGCCGCCGACGGAGTTATCCACCCTGCAGAACATGAAATGCTGGTCCGAACCGCCCGAATACTGGGGCTGCCTGAAAGCCAGGTCGATCAGCTGGAAGCCATGTTGCGTGGAGCCCATACCGGACACACCGGCGCCGGCCCAGGGCAGCGCCCCACCACACAGCAGATTGATGATGCCTACAAAGTACTGGGCGTATCGCCCTCGGCCAGCGATGCCGAGATCAAGAAGGCGTTCCGCAAACTGATGAGTGAGAACCATCCCGACAAACTGGCCGGCAAAGGCCTGCCTGAGAGCATGCGCGAAATGGCGGAAGAACGAACCCAGGAAATCAGCCACGCCTATGATGTCATCAAGGATGTCCGCAAGAAAAACCCCTGAAAAAATCGGAGCCATCGCGATATTTTGGCAGGGCAGTTGTCGTCTCTCTCAAACAACTAATCGGTATACCTGTCTACCAAGAAGCTCTTTCTGCAAAGCGATATATAAAAAGACGAAAATATCTCGGTCACTATCCGGCACGACCTGTTTAAAATGGGGTATATGAAGAATCATAATAGTTTATGATTTTATGAGAACTTGCATAGTTCAAATAGCTAAACCGTCTCCAGTCATCATTGCGTCCTCGATAACCAGCGACTTATTCCCTGTCTAGGCCTACAAAAAGCCCATAAAAAAACCCGCAGTTACGCGGGTTTTTGGATTCCGTCGGACTTCAACGGACTATAAAATGGTGCCAAGGCCGGACTTGAATATGCCATCTAATAATATGTTTTTTAAGGTATTTTACTAGTTCAAGTATTTTTATACCGTCAATTGTACCGTCAAAATAAACTTTCGCATTGTCTGTTAACCATTGGGTCGCTGATTCGAGCCCTGCAGGCGGAGTCAGACAAGACAGGGGTTATAGTGATACAGCCCTTTTTTATGTCCAAAAAAACCTGCTCTAGATCACTTCTGTGCCTTTCGTATGTAAAATTAATCAACTTCAACCCAGCCCTCTCCACCGGTCTGAATCTGACGTACAGCAGCATTTACTTGTGCTTCTGGTATCCCCCGGCTAGCAAAGTAGGAATGGCCTGTTGGAGTAAGGCGATAACCACCAGACGCCGCCTCAATACGGCCAGCACTGATATGACCCGAGAAGTTTCCTAAGAACTTTTTGAGGGGATAAGTCTCCCCATTTTCCATGCCTGTCACGCGAAGGATCCCAGCGAAATACACAGCCAACTCCCGACCTCTAGGGGTAACTTCTCTTTTGTACAGAGTCTTTTGTGACTTTTTCCTTGGTGATGACTCTTTCCTTGGTGATGACTCCTTCAGCTCAGAAGCCATCACCTCCTCAGAGGTTAATAGGGTATTAGTTTTCTCAGGCTTTTGCTCTTTTTTGGAATATTCTGAGGCCTGGTCTTTAATCGAAAAATGCACTCTCGGTTCATAACCCTCTTTTAGAACTCGAACCGTTGAGTGAGGAGTAATTACCATGACCAGTTTTTCATTGGTTAGTGAACAAACTTCAGCATAGCCATCCTCCGACCATTTATATGCTCTGCCTTGCCACCATAGCCAAGGCGCTTTTTCTCCCCCTTGAGTCAGTAGAAGAAATGTCCCTGAAGGCAACTGTTCTGGCATTGCCTCCCAAAAGCCCTCCACACCAACGCTCGCAGTTCGTTCTTCTTTCAAACGGTCATCTATCTCACTCAAAGAAGAGCCCGTACCAGGATTTGCTCGCATCCAAAGGGTAGTAAATATTTTTGCCCGACTGCGTGCGCATTTAGAACATGGTCGATGACCTGCCGAAAGCGCGGTCGCCTCATCTAAAAAAAAGAGTTCGGTATAATGCCCAGGAGTCATCACCTGGCGGTGTATCCCATTAAACTCAAGCTCACAGACAATCCACGCATTTCGCGCTGAAGTTTTCGTAATATTACCGTTTGCATCATGCAGGCAACCTCGATTTCCCATCAACGTTCCTCGAGCATGGGTCTCGATAATATCGCCGAGAGGCGTAACTCGATTCTGTCTTGGCATATAGCCCCTCACTTAACCTTTTACAGTTGCGTTGAATAGGTTGTGTAAATCGTTCTTACTGGCAGAAGGTGGCGCCAACAACTCGTGACTCAACGCCCGCTTTCGCTCAAGTAACTGATGCAGGTTCACATCAAAGCTACTCGTTGGATAGCCAGGGTGAACTGCCAAAAGATAGTAAACATCGACCGGCCTCTCTTGCCCTATCCGAAAGGCACGATCAGTACATTGGTCTTCTACCGCAGGGTTCCACCAGCGCGAGAGGTGGATAACGTGATTTGCCGCCGTCAAAGTGAGCCCCACACCTCCAGCCTTAGGCGATAGCAGCATCACATCAAACTGGTCTCTTGGACGCTCTTGGAAAATATCAACGTATTCTTTCCGCTTGTGCCCATCTATCTTCCCGCTTATTTTCAGTGGCAACCAAGGCAACTGATAGCGCTTTTGCAAATAGGGCAGCAATCCGTCCTGGACTTCTAAAAACTCCACGAACACCAGAGCCTTGTGCCCCTTCTTATGAATGTCGTCCAGAATTTTCACGAGCGTTTTGAGGCGTGCAGATTTGGCCACAACTTCATCCGTGATCCCCTCTGGGCCAAGTTTTTCGGGAATCAAAGAAACCCGGCGCATATCCTGCAGCAGCTGCAGGATTGTCATCGGGTCTACAGCGCCATTTTGTACTGCACTGATGATGGCACTGTACGTGGCAGCCTGTTCCGGTGGCATCTGCTCCTCAATAAGGTGCTCTCGTTTTTCTGGCATCCCATCCAAATGATCAACCTTCATCCGACGAAGCAGTCGTACGGGCTTAGGGGCTTCCGTTAGGAGTTGGCGCAGTTCTCCTATAGCCTCTTTGTTTTCCTCAGGGTTTTGTGTTTCATACTGACTATGGAATTCACGCAAGGAGCCTAGCTGGCCCGGCGCGATAGCGTCCACTATCGACCACAAATCAGATAAGCGATTTTCAACCGGCGTACCTGTAAGGGCGATGGTGAAGTCTACTTGCAGAGACTTGGCCATCTCAGTTAATCGTGAAGCTGGATTCTTAATCTTCTGCGCTTCATCAAATGCAAGAACGCCCCAGTCAATAGGAAGGAAATAGCGAATTTTGTCGCGTAGAGTTTCATAGGTCGTCACTACCCAATCGGCGCGCTCCAACTTAGACTTACGCTGGTTGTGTGATAGCCCCTTTATCTCGGCAAGATCTTTGCCATAAGCCCGGAATAGCTCACCAAGGCCTTCAGCGTTTAGATGTTTCCTTACCTCATCTTCCCAGTTTTTCAGCAAACCTGTTGGCGCAACAATGAGTAGCGGCTTTCGTTTGTATACACTGGTATTCATCTGTTCCTGAACCCAAGCTAAAAAAGCCAGTGTTTGGATCGTTTTACCAAGGCCCATATCATCCGCTAAAAGCGCCCCGGTAGAACCCGCTGCCCAGTGCTGTTGCAGCCACTCTACCCCTGCTTGTTGATAATCATATAGTGGGTGGGTCTTGAGCACTTTTGGAAGCCCGCCAGGCTTACCACGAATAGAACGAGATTCAGCCTCAAACTCAACGTTTTCGACATTGTCTTTTAATAAAGGGACCTGGCGCTTTGGAGGGGTAGGCGCTGATTCATCAGCTTCCTCGCCAATATCCGTGTCTTCACGCCGTGCACCAGCTGCTCGCTTGATGGTCTCTACAACCTCATCGGTCGCGGGAATCGATTGTCCTTTGTATTCGTAATTGGCTTTGCCTTCCTCCTTTGCCTGTTCTATTCCTTTCGCAACAGATTCCAGGTCTTTGGCAGCTACCTGGAAAACCGAGCTACCAATAATCACGCCCAGCGCCTCAATTTCATCCGGGAACCATTTTTGCCCTGTAGGAAGAATGTAGGCGTTTGTTTTTGCCTCCCAAACACCCAACCGTTCTATTCGAGCACTCAGGAATTCGGGCGTCTCTTCGAAAAAAGACTCGATCTCATCTTCTTCAAACTGTCCTTTGAGACGTTCCTTAAGGACTTCAGTAGGATTAGCGGTGAAGGCGAGTCGCTCTGCGTAAGGAGCGTCTTGGTACTCCCGCACTACCTGTAAGGCTTTCTGCAGCCTCGGAGGAATAACAACGAACCAGTTTCCCGATGCTGTGTAATGACGCTTTACCTGGCTCTGTTGCAAAAAGCGCGTTGAAAACTCTTTTTGGGGTTGATCAGGCAGGAACGGTTTGCCAGGTTCACGCTCCAAGTACTCGACATCCGCCTGCGACTGAATCGGCTGATGAAGTAGCTGGGGAGAGAATCCACCGGCATCATTTAAATCAAGGGTAAAAGCATCGGCCCGTACGATATTCATTGACCGAAGACTATTATCTACAGCCGCACCCTCTGGCAACAAGGGCTTAAGGTCTGCCCATACCAACATGCGATCATCCATATCTTCAGGAGGCATCGCGTTAAAACGATCCATGCCTTCAACCAGGCTGTAGAGCGGATCAATCAACGTATAAGACTTGCCTCCGAAGCGAATCACGACTCCTTGTCGTTCCAAGCGCATCGGCGGCCTTCCATCCTCCTTTACTAACTGATACTTAAACCGGAAACTTGGAGAGGTCAGGATGCCACTGCCGTTAATTCGCAAGCGAAGTGGAGCAACATTCGGCAACCCTAACTGGGCCACCCCCACTTCATCCAGCTGGGCAAGTACATTGTTTTCGACTCTAAGATCTACCCCGTTTGGACTAATCACATCCCCATCTTCCAACAGTCCTAACAAAGGGGCCACGCAACCAGGTGAGCCTGATTCCAGTCGAATAGAGCAACACCCCCATTCGCTTACAGGAACAGCTTCGCCCGATGCTGCATATACACTAAAAATGAGGGCTCCATTGACCTGCTCCCAGCGCAGTACGTTTCCTTCGTTCATTGAGGCATGTACTCCATTCTTGTGATCCTTATTCCTGTATTCTCTGCTATTAGATCAGCCAGTTTCCTTTGCCAAGTCCCGTTCTCAGCACCGTGGTGGCTACCCTCAAACTCAGGCCTAGCAACTAGCTCAAGCCGCCTATACGCTCTGTTAGAGACATAAAACCTTGGCGCATATTGGTTACCATGCATCCAAGCTCGGTATTTGCCAGTATGGCTCCACTCGCTAATGACTAAGTCGCCAACTCGCAAAATCAAAACTGCATGAGTAGAACGAGCCCCATCGCCACGCTTCAATTTGCCATATGCGCCTGCGTTCTCTCGCAGAAACTCTCTAGCACGCTGAGCTATCTCGTCTCCCAGCACTACCCACGCATCATCAATAACCCCTTTATCTAAGTACGCGCTCCAAAATGCCTCACGATAGGGCCACATTCGATCTGCATCCGAATCATAACGAGATCCTTCCCTTACAACTCGGAAAAAGTCTTGTAGAGTAGAGCGGACCAGCCACCTGAACATGACCTCGATCGCGAGCTCATCAACACCTTGCCAACGGCTTCGGCTCAGTCGGGGGTCATCAAAATATTTGAGAAGAAACTCCTGTATCCGTTCTTTCAGTTCGCCGTCGGGATCTTTTTCAATGAATGGCTTTAACAGTGCGTGTACAATCATCTTACGCAAGCTTGTATAGCGAAGCCGCTTTTCTCCATCAGTTGATTCACCGAGAAAGCGAAGCCAAATATCTAAGTGCTCCTGATCTAACTTACCCTCCTTGAGCTGGCGACTGTAGAGGGCAATTAGCACTCCCGCGCTGTATCTTGCGAACCCCTGCCCTCCAGCAAGACCATTAAATCCTGCTTCATCAAGCAAAACACCAGGAGACATCGACTGGAATAGCTGTGAACCAAATGCTCTGGCCCCATCTTCGTCGAATAGCCGATAGCTCTGGTGACGAGAATAAAGTCGTTTACCTCTGGGGTTCGTGAGAGTCTCTACCTTTTGTGCGAGCCAACGGCAAAGCTGTGAGAAATGATTAGAGTGGATTGGATAATGCATTAAGAAGGCGCTGGCCAGAGACAATGTTGCGCCATTCGATCGACGTTCTTCCAAAACTCTCAGGTAATGGCTTATGAAATCGCCTCTTTCGATCAACGGTGTTTGGCCTTCTACTTGATCCGAGAAGATCACCCAAGGCGCTCGCTTGATATGCTTGAGAGGCAAGTTAGCCAATGTGCCCCAGTGGTCGGAGCATCGGATCAATTCGTTATAGGTTTCCTCAAGATCAAACTTGCTGGGGATTTTGGGCATGCTATCCCCCAGTTTTCTATCAATCTCCCTGAAAGTGCGCTCTATTAACGTGGGAGTGGATGGCGCAAGCCACTGTGGAGTTTTTTCTAGGCCCTGCAGGACATCCTTTAGCCCCGGCATGTTACCTCACTCCCTTTTTGTGGATCTCTTTGATAATCCTGGGCTGGTCCGTTGAAGGTGGGGTCATTAGGAAGCGCAGATCGATTCTTCGATTGGCAGACTCTTGCTGGGTCCTGTTGTAACGAATAACCGGTCGCTGCTCTGCGTACCCCGCCACGCCAAACAGTGGCTCTCTATGGGTATTTAAGAGATTGGCTAATGTCTCTCGGTGAGAGATCAAGTGTTGGTATGTCGCAATAGCGCGATTGGCAGACAACTCCCAGTTAGTATAGCCAACCCGATTGTTAACAGGGACATTGTCGGTGTGCCCTTCTATAAATACCGCTTCTAACTTGCCAAGGTTATCTGAACCGCCCCGGGTATCGCGGAGGCTCGTTGGTTTAAGTCAG
>TARA_R100000656_G_scaffold39903_1_pt1 | contig 12121 bp, 4 predicted proteins | sample TARA_R100000656 | Tara Oceans TARA_R100000656 (sample SAMEA2622517) | marine metagenome | biome: marine biome (ENVO:00000447); feature: mesopelagic zone (ENVO:00000213); material: "saline water (ENVO:00002010), including plankton (ENVO:xxxxxxxx)" | depth 350 m
CCAATCTTTACGCATACCATTCTCACCACCAAAGAATATGAAAGCCTTATCACCATCTAAATCAGCACCACCTAATGCTCGCATAGTTCTAGGGTGTAATAGAGTACCAAAGCCACGCACTCCAGTGAATCCACCAAAGTCTAATATGTTAGCACCAGACATTGAATCCATAGGTACACGTACAACAGCCGCATTAAGTATATCTTTAATAGTATCAATATTGTTGTCATACTTCCCAGCTTCATAATCTTCGAATACTTCACCTAACTTATTCCTTCCTTTAATAATAAGTGGGTCATTGATACGCATATCTTTAAAGCCGTCATCAAGGAAGAATAAGGAATCGTTGTTTTCTATCTCACCCATCTTATGTAAATATTTCCCCTTAGAATCTTTAACTAAGAACCCGGGGTCTAATGGTCTCATACGTGCAGTGCCACTATTCTCTAGTTTAGGACGGGTAAGGTTATTGACGATATAATTCCTAAGAACTGTCATCCTGTAATCCCTAGCAAATTTATGTAAGTAACCTCCAGCAGTCCCTTCAGGGTATAACTTAATAATTCTTTCAACAACTGAAGTGAACTCCCTATTTACCTTGCGCTCCATATCGGCTGTTTCTCTAGAAATCTCACCTTCTTCAGCTAAAGCTACCATCATATCATCCTGTACTTTCATAAGATGTTTGAAAACTTTAGCGGAAAACCCTGAATAATCAGGATTTCTTAACATCTTCATTAGCTCAGGTATTGGGACATCCTCTAAGTTCTGAAGAACTTCCTGTTCCATAATAGGGTCTCTTGTCTCAGCATACTTCGCTAATAATTCAGCACCTCTTGCTGTACCATCTCTAGCTTTACCAGTAAGAGTTCTATACATATCCTTTATAGTCTTAGCAGAGATAGGAGAGTGACTATACATTGATAGATTAGTAAACATTTGCTTAGGCAATCTTTGTGGAAGTGCGTACTTATTAGATGTAATCTCTGACATAATAGTCCTTACAGTATCAACATCTATATTGTACAGGGGACCTTTAAACTTTAAAGGACCTCCATTTGCTTCCTGTGAAATCTCCCCGGGCGTTCTACCGCCTAATTGTTTTATAGCACTCACTGGTGCTAGCATATGAACACTGTTTTCTTTCATCCACTTACCTAACTCAGGTGAAGCTTCGTGTATCATATATTTACCAAGTAGAGCACCATCTGCACCATCTGGGGCTACAATGAAAGACTTATGTACTCCGCCTTCTGTTGGTAGCCCCTTGTCTAGATTTAAAGCATCAACAACATCCCCACGACCAATGATACCCCCATCAGTAGCTTCAGCCTGAAGAGATGCAGGGATTCCTTCTATACTTCCATCGCTCTTGTCTTTTTCTTTAAAGATACCAACTCTAAAACCATTAGCAGTGTCCTTTAATCTACCAAAAACAAAAGCTGGGTTAGCTTTCAATCCCGTGTTGAACCATATCTGTGCCCGTTTATTATATCCTTTAGCATCATTTATATACCCATCGGAGTAGACCTTATCTAATCCACTGTTAAATGTGCTTCTAAATTCTCGCATACTCTCACTATTAATAGGAAAGCCATTAAATGTAACGTCATACATATTATTAGATATAAATGACTTAAGAAATATTGATTCAGCGTCCTTACCGCCATTTAAACTCTTCTTAAACCTAGCTAAATCTTTTCTCCAAGCTTCGTCAAACTTTGTCTTAGACATACCTTTACTCCTAACACCTTCACCAAGAGATTCAGCTAAAAGATGTCGTCTATGCATAGCATCACGAATGATTGACTTATATAACTTTAAATTCCTTTTGTCTGTATACATTTTAGGATGGTACTGCACAAAATACATTCTCTTTGCGTCACCCTTACCACCTAGATAGTAATAATGTTTAGAGTTAGCGAAGTCCATAACTTTCTGGAAGTTCTTTCTAACAGTACTATTAGCTTCAGCCGTAGCGTGCTTACGTAGTTGTTGATTGTCTAAATCATTCCACTCATCTTTATTGCGCAACTTCCAGAATATATCATTAGCTAATTGGTCGTTCACTCTTATTAAATCATACTCCTTACCATTGAAAATAAAATGGTCAAAGTAAGTATAGAATGGAGCGTCAACTCTCTTACCCATTGCACGTTTTTCAGCCTCGTACATTTCTTGAACAAGTGGTGGCTCAAAATATATATCCTTCTCATTACCTACTGCATTAGTCTTACCATCTAAGAAGTTAGGTTCACCATCTACCATAGTAATTTGCTGTACTAGTTTCTTTCTACGTTGCTGTTCAGCAAAACTTCTCCACCATCCTCGTTGCTTTTCATTGAGTGTAAGACCATATTTCTCTGAGATATATTGGTACATTTTTTCTTCAGCCATAACTGATGGTCTACTAAATCCGTCAGTACCCTTTTGTAATAAAGTTTTCCACTTAGAGAATACATCAGCCGACACCTTAATGCTCTCCATATCAAGATTCTCTGGCTTAGTCTTATTAAAATACTCATCAAAGTTTTTATTAACAAAACCTTCAATAGGCTTACCCTTACTAGCTAAGTCCTCAACCTTAGCGATATGCATATCAAGGTCATTCATATCCTCATACGCACCAGTTTCCTTTAAATGTTCACGATACTTTGCTATACCTTCTTTACCAACTCCCTCAAATATCTCTCCAGTAACAGGGTCTACGTTCACATCTTTATCGTGAAGTTTTGCTAACTGTTCTATATCTTCAAGGTTAACACCCCTGCCAGACATAATATCATAGGTAACCATAGCAGACTCTTCTGGTCCATAGAAATCTTTAAAGTCTTTCTTAACTATTTCCCTCATAGTAGGTGTTAAGCCTTCCCAATCTGGATGCTCTTCTGGGAATGGTCCTGTCTTATCTTTTAAAGATTTTATTACCCACTCACGTCCCATACGTGTCTGGTAAGGAAGCTCCTTAAACCCAAAGAATGAACCTAACAAATAACTATACACTTGTTCTTCTGTAGTAGCTCCTTGCAATGTAGATGGTAAACCCATAAATAAAGAGCCAGCTAATGTTCTTAACCCAAGGTCAGCCTTTTGTCCAGTACTTAATGTCTTCATATTAGGGGAACCAGTAGTCATATCTAATTGATTCGCACCTATCTTCTTACCGAACCCGGGAAGATTACCTATACCACGAAATGCGGCACCAAAACCAGCACCCCAAGCACCACTATGCATCATATCATCTATACCGTGCATCCAACTAGAGGTAGCACTAGCTACACCAAGATGAAATGCACCACTAGCTAAGTCAGCTCCAAGAGTACCTTCACCGAACTTACGAGCTATTGGTCCTATCTCTTGAACCATTGGCTTAACTTTAGCTGATAGCAATTTCTGTGCTTTATTTGCTACCCACATAGGAGCACTAGCTCCTCTTAACATACGTAAGAATTTTATATACTTAGCTCCGGGGAAGTATCCAACAAACCCAGCTAAGTGACCTATATTTCTAGCTATACCTTCAGTTGTATCTCTTGGCTCAGTTTCGAAGCCAAGTTTTTCAGGAACAAGTGTAGTGAAGCCCTCACCCCAACCGAGAGCCGCTTGTCCAATGACCTTTCCTAGGAAGCTACTTTGATGCTCGTCAGAACGAGCGAATGGTACGTTAAAATAAGAGGCGTGCGTCTCTAGGTCACGGATACTATCTTCACCGATATCAGTGAAAGCTGTAGGGTTGCTAGTGTAATTCCAGACAGCATCCCGTACACCTTTTTCATCTAAGCTAGGCTCCCAATCCTTGGGTGGGATTATAGCCATCTAGAAATCTCCTTCTTGTTCTGCCTCTCTTAATATGTTGGCTATCAATACGATATCTGTAGCCGCCCAACCTAAGCCTAGTGCCCAACCAACGCCACCAGAGAATACTCCGCTAGCACCAGATAGTCCAGCTTTAGCAACTGTTCTCATAGCTAATTTAGGTCCTCCTTTTTGCATAACCTTTTTTACTACCCAAGACCAACCTTTAGATTTTACTGCTTTCTTTGCAGTGTCATATAATGACTGTGATGCTAATGCACCCATAGTACCACCAGCTACATTGCCAACACCTTCCATCTTCTCACTGCCAAGTACCTGCCCGGGCAATCCACCAACTGCACTGAATGCCGCCATACCAGCCATTGGTACTACTGCCCATTTTAATCCACCCTTAACCTTATTGATAAGACCCTTACCAGAGCCAGACTTACCAAGTTCTGTAGCTATATTCTGTGCGTTAATTTCAGAACCACTGCCCTTAAGTTTCTTAAGAGCGTCTACCATAGCCTTAGCTTCTTTTCCGTCAATTTGTTTAGCCGCTAACTTAGCATTTATCTCTTTTATACCTGCACTAATCTGATTGTTAGGCATAACTCTAGTTGCACTATGCATACCGCCAGCTATATTTGCAGTACTTGCTGGGTTAGGCATTTTCATATTAGACATTATTCTTTGTGGATGTTTAGCGAGAACATCAGACTTTGCTGTTATCTGTAGGAACTTTGTAGCCTTAGATTTAGACAGTCCTCTTCTCATAAGCCAAGCAGTAGCAGCTACTCCTGTAAGTCCAGCAATACCTGTCTTTAAGGTCTGTGCACCTTCTCTAGTATCAACTATACCTGCATTGATTAGAGCATCATCTACATCAGACCAAGTCCAACCTTCTCTATCATCCTTACTGAGATACATACTCATTACTTGCTGGTACATAGGACCGGGAAGGTTAGAGTATAATTGATTCCTAGTAGCAGGGTCCATACCATCTAAAGCATCACTAAAAGCAATTTTATATTCTTGGTCAGTCCTATACAAAGCGTTGCCATTCTTATCAGTAGCATTCCTATCGAATATCATACGCTGTACCATAGACTGAGCTTCTTGTTGCTTTCCAGCTTCGTACATTTGATTAAACATACTATAACCACCACCAACATTCTCTTTCCAATCCTTAAACATATTTTCACGAGTTTCTCCCTTGGAGAATCTCCAGCTAGAAGGGTCTAAGATACTTGCTTTCTTATTCTGGAATAAATTATAGTTCTGAGAAAGATACTCATCAGCTCTTCTCATTGTTTCTTTCTGTCTTAATCCATACTGAGCATCTTTTATTTGAAGAGTCCTAAGAGCATTAGAAAGAGCTTCCCTTCTACCTGCACGTATTTCTTCTCTAGCATTAGTTTGACTAGCACCAGACATAGGGTTGTATACTGGTGAGCTTAGATTAAGAGGAGCGATTTCAGCCATATTGTCTCCTAGCGACATTTAGTAATCGTCTTGAATTATTAAGTGATTGACCATAAGGGGAAGAGCCAGTACTAGCACTACTAACAAAACCGCCAGTAGCATATTGTTTTCTAGTAGCATAAGGAATGTACCCACCCCTTTGCTGGGTAACTTCTTCTTGTATTGGATAGAGCCAACTTGAAGCTGACTTCCTTAATTTATCCAATAGCGTTTTACTCAATGGTTGACCAGAAGCGTCTACAGCGTTTTCTTCCCCGGGAACAACATCATTGCCTGCACCGAGGTCACCGGGTTGAGTCTCTTTGACATCACCCCAATCTGTATCAACTGCAGATTCTTCAAGTACAACATCAGTATCAGTTTCTTTTTTGGGTTTTAATTTATCAGCTTCAGTATCAACCTTTTCTTTTTCCTCTTCACTAGGTAAACCTTTTAAGTCAAGTGATTGCAACATCTTCTGTTGGTCAATATATCCCGGTGAAGCAGCTTCCTGTAAAAATGTACCAAGTGTACTAAGACCAGTACCTACGCCTCGACCAAGACTTTTATACCTAGAGTCTCCGCCTCCCCAGCCTTCTTGCCCCATATATTTATGAGCACCTTCTATGCCTGTCTTAGCCGCACCAGCTAAACCTAGTGCTCCACCTAATAGAGTCTGTCCACCTTCCTTTATTAAATCTGCAGTGTCAGTAAGTCCTTTAGCTGTCTTAGCTCCCCACTGACCTGCTGAGCTATCAGCCATAAGATTACCCATTTCTTTTTGTCCAGCAACCTGTGTTTTATGAGCCTCATATGCCGCCGCAAGGTCAGCCGCTTCATTTGGGTCATCAGCTATATCGCCTGCCATATCTTCTGGAGTCCAAGCTTGTTCTGCACCTGCAGGAGCATTCCAAGCACTTCTCATATCTCCTACCTTCTGTTGTGCACTTTCCAATAATCCCGGTCCGTACTTCTTAGCCGCACCAACACCTGCTAATCCAACAAGTGACCCAAACAGGTAACCTTGTTTACCATCTGGGTAGTTTATGTGACCACCACCCATCTTATAAGCATCTGGTTTTAATTGCCTATGGAAGCCTCTTCCAAAGCTTCTCAATGATTCACCTAATCCAAATTTTTGTTTACCCATATCCACTTTTTCTGTCTTTATGTGTTTAGGGCGAGCATAAACTTCTGGTTGAGATTTATTTCTTGCCTTACCATACTCTAAGATTTCTCTTTTCTCCCTTCTCTTACGCATAAAAGGGTTCTCTTGCTTGTTGAGGTCTCTCATTATCTCTGCACTAGCAAGTCTCTTCCTTTCCATCTTAGCTGAATCAGAGACAGCGTGACTATAACTAACATCTCTTTCTAAAGATTTCCATTCATTAAATTTCTGTTGATTAATAAGCTGAGCCTGTCTAGCAATGTCATTAGCCTTATCCTTTAACATAGTCTGAGCGATTAACCCCGGAGCATATTTCTTAGCTAAGTCATAAGCATTAGGATTGAACTCTACTATCTCTTCAAGAGATTTCTTTTGAAATAGAGGCTTTAGGTTCATCATCCCTGATGACCTACGCAGTGATTCTCTTTCTGGACCTTCAAAAGCTACACCACCACCGTGCTTATAATGATTAGCCATAGACATCTTTAAAGAATTTTGCTGTGCTAAAACTTCTGGGTCAACTACTGCCCCTTCTTGAAATCTTGGGACCGATGCATTCAAATCCTCTAGATTCTCCTTACCGTATGCTTGAACTGCATTTCTATTTATAACCATCTCACCCGGTTCTAATCTAGCTTCTACAATATCACCCGGATAAGGACTATGCTTATCCAATTTTCTGTCCTCCCATCCTCGTCATTACTTTCATATCACCTTTAGGACCACTAACCATACTTAACATACCGCCATCGCCACCATATATATAACCACCATCAGCAAGACCGGGACCCTGTATTGGTTTCGATTGATGCTTGTAATATTCTTCTGCTGTTTTATCTTCTGGTAATGATGGAAAATTTGGTTCCGGATTCAGTTCACCCTCTGGAGCACCCATCTCCTCTGGACCACTCATCCAAGGCTTCATCTCCTCAGGACTAAGCGGTCTATTGTAATTCTCTTGTAGTCTCCCCATAGCTTCAGGGTTGAACACTGATTTATTTTCATTCTGATAAAACTCTTGACCAGCAGGGCTCAGAGCACTCACTATTCCAGCCTTTTGTTCAGCATTATGTGGACCCTCAAGTATCTGATGTAACAAACCTTTGTCCCTAGCGTTCATTATTTTCCCAGTGGTACCCCAGTTTAATGAATCTTCCTGAGCTCCTACCATAAAATCATCTAGTATGAAATGCTTATCTCTATACGCATCGGGGTCTCGGTCGAAGCTTTGATACTGCCATTCACCGCCCTCTTGCATACCTACATATCCACCTTCTTGACTGAATAAGCCCATTGCACCAGCCGCAGGATTTAGAAAACTGCCAGCTATACCCATACCTTTACCTAACATATTCGCACTGAACTGTGCGGCATTAGTATCTATCTGTCTATTAGCCGCTTCTTGTGATAGAACTCCCTGTAATTTCTGATTAGCTACTTGTCCTTGATTAGCAAGAACACCTGACAACATACCAGCACCACTCTGTTTGGAACCCTGTAAGTATTGATTGAAAGAATCTACAGTACCAGCTTGTGCTTCATTAGCGGCTCCCTGTACCTGTTGCATCACTGCACCAGAAGAAGCATTGCCACCTCCCATAGCTACTGCTCTCTGTCCTAACCGTGCGCTCTCAGCCGCTTGTTCTGCTGATTGGTCCTCCATCATAGCCATCTGGTCTCTATTCATATCAGAATAGGGGTCCATCATCTCTCTGGACATACCAGCTAGCTCATCGTATCCCTTATTAACCTCAGAATAGGCTTGGTCGTATTTGTTAGCTAAGACTGTAGGGTCAACCTTCTGGTTCTTCCCTGACATTTTATCCCACCAACTGCTTAACATACTCATAATATCACCTTATTAATATACTTTACTAAACGCTCTTATCCTTTAATTTAAAGCCACTTACACTTGTGTTGTCACTTCTCATCCAACCATCACCAGTTTTTATTTCTACATACCAGAGATTCTTCTGCTTTACTACCCTGAATGCTCCAGTACTACCAGTATTATCTGATGTATCTACTCTACCAGTAGCAGTGTCAACCTTATCTGCTATTGTTTCAATTGTCTCTTTCAAATCTGAACCACCTCGCTTGTCCTCTTCATTTGAATACATATTAAATCTTGAACCAACAGCTCTAGTAGCTCTTCTTAACGGTACTTTCTTAACAGACATTATTTAGCACTCTTAGGTTTGTATATAGTACCCATAGCATAAACTTTATGGTTACTACCTGCAGTATCATTATTACCAGTAGCTTTTAATTTTATCCATCTTAACTTTGAATGCGCAGAAGCAATTTTCTTAGCCAAACCCTTCCAAGTTGAGCCATAGCTGTTACTAATATCAGTTCCATTATTCCAAGAACCTTCAAAATCATCTGTCTTATATTGAAGCGTCATAGCACTTCTGTTGGATGCGTCAACCTTTATAACTCTTACTTTCTTAAACAATGTGTCTGCACCCATAGTCATCTTCTTAGTTTCAAACGTCCAATCTCTCCTATTAGGTCCAGCTAAATACTTTCTTATTTTACCTTCTCCAAGTAGCAATATTGGATAGCCATCATCTGATGTAATAGTATCATATACCTTACCTTCTGTCTCCCAGAGGTCCCATCTATTATGTGGTATATAATATGCCCAGCATCTATTAGATGTTATGTGAGTAAAAAATATAAGATAACATTGTCTAGTAGCATCATATCCTGATACAGCAGAACTTTTCTCTGCATTACTTAATTTTTCCCATCCAAAGTCTGCCTGTTTTAATATAGTAGTACCTATCTTATTCAACTTTGGAACTGATTGATATATGTTACTCTGGTCATACCAGAATAATCCAGTAGGTGTATTTTGTATAGCTTTAGGACCAATGCAACCGACGCCTTCTACAGTATCTTCTACAGTAAGTGACTCTGGATTAATGATAGCCATCTGAGATTCACCCCAAACATATAGCTTACCCATAAAACCAGCCATTGCTACAGGGACAAAAGGAACTTGTGTAAAATCTTTAGACCAATCAAATATAGAAAACTTTCCGGGCTGTGAACGGAATATAAAATTTTCAGCATCCTCAAACTCCTTATGTGTGCAGTTACCCACAAACATATACCCATTCAATGAAGTACAGGCAGTATATGAAAGTTCTAAATTTGTGATAGTTTCGTCCAATCCATTTATAGCAGAATAAGAAGCATTAGTATCTCCGTCATCTATTACAACATATGTCCATAGATTATTCCCTGAGTCATAGTTAAAACTAACCAATGGAATCTCTTCAACGAACTTATATAAACCACCCGGGTCTGCGGCATCAAACTCATCATCATCTGCTCTGTAAACTGCCATAGATGTAGCTCTTTGTGGAATACCCCAATCAGCATCTATCTTTATAGTAAATGATAATCCAGTAGTTATATCAGTGGTGTTGTTAGCTGTATGATATACAACATCAGTATTAATTAGTGCACCTTCTTGGTATCCGTCATAGACTAAAGAAAACTTATAAAAAGCTGATTTTGTATTTGATAATCCAACCCACTTATTAGCATTAGTAGCGACAGTACTAAATGTTAACCACTGAGCTAAAGAACCGTAATCATCAGTTCCAGCAGAACCAACATCATCATTCATTTTCTGACCCTCGAGTCTTAAGTCAGTTCCACCAAGCCCTGTTTTTGGTGCAACCATAAAAAATGCGTTAGCTTCCTTACCACCAGCAGTAGTAAAAGTAGGATAAGCACTACTAGCAAAATCAATAAGATACTCGTGGTCTCCTGTCTTCCATCTAGTTGAATCATTATAATCAGTAGAGGTAAAAACAGCATTCTTCTTTCCGGGTTGAGTTTCATCTGTATATGCACTTCCAAACCGATTCCAAGTACTGTACGTTGCGTACCTTCTATTAGGAAATAAATTTATTCTTTTTGGGTCATCCCAAACCCAAGAATAAGTATCATCAACTGCTACACTAAAAGTCCAAACCTTAGAATCTGCGCCACCATCTCTATGATACACTAAAACCTGTCTACCACCGTCGGTACCAGCGTGGTCACGAATTCCAAATACAGAATACTTTCTTCCACCCTGACCGCTTGCTCGAGAAAACAATGGATATTTAGCTGGAGGAAGATTGCCAATCATATCATACTGAGTAGACCAAGGGACCCAAGTAGGCTTACCACCAACCCAATCCCATCCAGTTAGAGTCTCAAGGTGCTCCCAATAATCATCTTGCGCACCATTCTCATCCATCATATGGCACAACTTAGGAGTCTCCTGCTCACCAGTATTAGATAGAGGAATGACAAATGTAATCCAAGTTACTAACCAAGCCTGTCCAGCGACACTAGTTGGGTCACTATCTCTCCAGAACGGACCAGCTACTGCGTACCCGTCACCTTCCTGAACGTATGGTGGCTGTATCATAGCAGTAAAATGTATCACGGGCTCTTCACCAGAAGAATCGTATCCACCAAAGGCAAGACATATATCCTGTATTTCCCATATATAAGTTGAATAGTTCTTTAAACTTGTAACCCAAGAACCGTTATTCTGTTGCACTCTTTCATAAAAAGTGAACTGGTCACCATCACCACCTGATGGGTCGTAAGGGTCAGAGAGACCAACATCCTCCCCTTCATAATTAACCTTTGGAGACATATTGATGTAATCAGTTGGCAGAACAGCACTAGTAGCTCCAGTTGGGGCATCCTGATAACTTGTTATATCTTCCACTTTATAAATCACTTTGTTATTTAAAACTGTATCAGGGGATGCACCTTGACCAAGGTTATATTCAAAAGTAAAAACTGCGTGATAATTTTGATTCTCTTCATTAGTTAAATCAGCTAAGGTAGCGACAATAAGGAAATCAGAAAACCTACCATTTAAATAACCTAATTGCCAATCAGACACTTGTTGTGGCTGACAAACATCTATAGTTTTATCACGGTTTAGACCTTGTCCTACGGTGCCTGATATTTCACAAGACCAAAACTCTATAGCATTTATAACTTTCTCACCACCATCTAACTCATCAACTCTTTTTTCAGTTAGTATGGCTACTCCATTAATATTATCATTAGAATCTAATTGTGCAGGATTATGTCTTATTCTAATAGGTTCGTAGTTTGTATTAAAAACGAACATTTCCTCGTCAGCTCTATTGTAAACATATACTTTACTTTCACCATACACTATACCAATGATTGCCTTTGAATTAACAAAGTCAGACCCACCAGCTTTTATAACACACCAATCATCAAATCCTACACCTGCTGTTTGACTCTGGTCAACTGACTTATACGCATCTTCTGCTATGAAATTAAAGTTTGGTTTCTTACCCTGAAATCCTCCGCTTTTAGTATGTCCAACCCACTTAGGAGCTTTATTCTTTCCACGACCTACATAGACTTCCTTATTCTTAGAACATATATCTAAAGTATGTGATGCTCCAATATTCTTCTCACCTATAGTTATCTTAGGTTCATCACTATTATAATCTTCTATGAGAGCAGTGTCACCAGTATCGGAGTTGATTACTACTAAATCTTTCTCATCGCCTCGTTCAATCTTATGCATATGATTATATCCATTATCTATGCCATCAGTCAACTCAAATTCAGCGTAGACGGTGAAATCCCAAAGGTCATCTTCGTTATAATCAGCCGCTGTTGTACGAG
>TARA_R100000656_G_scaffold117732_3_pt1 | contig 11670 bp, 10 predicted proteins | sample TARA_R100000656 | Tara Oceans TARA_R100000656 (sample SAMEA2622517) | marine metagenome | biome: marine biome (ENVO:00000447); feature: mesopelagic zone (ENVO:00000213); material: "saline water (ENVO:00002010), including plankton (ENVO:xxxxxxxx)" | depth 350 m
AGTTGATATGCCATACTGATCAATGCACTTTGTCGTGGAACAGTGAGGCTTTCAAACCCAGGCATATCTGAAATGAATTTGTTTTTAAGTTTACTCACCTTTAAATCAAGTACCTTTAATGCTTCTTGATGAGAAACATTATTAATATCAGCGATTAATGCTTTTTCGTCAGCTTCAAGAAAATCAATACGGAAGCCATGACCAACAGACATTCCTGTACCATCAGGGTATGGAATTGCTGAGAAACCTTCTTGGTCCAGCAAGAGAGCTATAGACTGCTCTTCTCCTGTAGTTGCAGTATCGAGTTGTATGATCTCAGAACGAGAATTAGGGGTACGTTGCTGATTTACTTGATTGAACCCAGTCATATTGCTGACAGTTCCTGGGGGATTATCAATCACATTAGCAAATCCGTAGGCAGTCATAACTTTTGCGTACCTTTCCTTACCACCATACTTACGTATTACCTGTTCATGCACTGCTCCAAACTTTGTTTGAAACATCATTTCAACATCTTGATAAACATCTGAATATTTGTATCCAAACAAACCTTCTGCCTCTCCTACACTGCTACGCCATTGCTCGAAATATCTTTGTGCAGCAGCTATTTGCTGAAGAGGACGTCCAGTAATCTCAGAGATAGCATTGAAAATAGTCTTGTCTGCACGCAAAACTGGAGCAGTAGGTGTTAAGCTTGGAAGATCTCCAGCGTCAGTAGGTACGCCTTGTTTAGCAGTCAAGATACGTTTTTCTTCACGTAATTTGTCATCGAGGAAAACAGTCTCGGGACGATTTGGATTGCCCATTGGCAACGCACTTGCTGTCTCAAGATCTGCTCTGATTTGTGCCGCATCTGGTAACAGAAGATCCTGACTATTGCTCCGATTCATGGGACCATAGTCATCCGCAATGCCAACTTCGGTTGCCCCCATAAGATCAGTCCCAGGTCCACCGCCTATTACTTGCCATTCTTTGGTATATCTGTTTGTAAAGCCTTCAGGCAAAACACCTAGATCTTCAAAGTATGACATCATTTTGATGCCTTGCACCAAGCCTGGAATCATTGCTTGTTCCATACCAACGCGACGTAGCATTGCTACATCAAAGCCACTCTCTTCAACACTTCTATGCCAGACTTCTCTTGCAAGTTTTTCTGCAATGACTTTACGCTGCATTCTGTTACTTGCGTGCATGACAATGCCGTTCCCATCAACTCCACGCCAATGCACAAGTTGTCCTTCTTGTGTACGGATTAACATTTCATATGTTTCGGTTCCATTTGCTCGAGACAGAGTTTCATTCCACTGAATCGTAAAGCGACCTGTATTAAAAGCAGACAATGGATTTTCATCAAAATCTGAAGGAGACATTCCCTCGTCTGCAAATCCATCGCTGTGTATTGCAGTTTGATATACATCCATAGCCGAATGGAAAGCATCTCCTGTATCAGCTCCAGGGAACTGTTGCTTATACCAATTTTCAGGTGCCCTCATTACTCTTAAAGGATCAATGCCTCCGTCATCGTTCATCTGTCCGGATAAAAGACTTACTGTACTCAAACCCGCCATTCTATTGGATACAATGTCCATTGCGTCTCCAACGGGAATGGTGGGATACGCAACAAAGACATCTCTAATAGTATTCTTTAAATGCTGTTTAGTTTCTGGGTCAAAACCTACAGCAGACTCAGTTCTTTGAGTTCCTGGCAAGAGCAGGTGCATCCATTTGGCAAGACCATACTTACCCCAAGGCATAACCGTTGCCAATTCTGAGCTCATCCAATTCAGCGGATGAGGAATACGATAACCCATGAAATCGCCCCATTCACTTACATCAGGTTTGCGCTGGAAAGATTGGATTTCATTTGAGTCAGTATTTAAAAAACTATTCCATATATTATCTTCTTTTCCGAAAACGTTTCCTCGAGCTTTTTCCCAGAGTTGCTGATCTTCCTCTTGATCAAGAGGACTGAAGACATTGAATCCTAGTTTCCGTTCAATTTGTTTTTCAATTTCACCGCGATCCTGACTGGCAAATTGTAACTGAGCTTCTCTAAATTGTTGCTGCTGTTTTTTAAATTCGGCTGCTTGAGTTCCATAAACTTCTGCATCTGCATCCTTTGCTCCAGCCAGACCGTCTGGAGTTAAATTGCCAGCAAAAACATTATTTAACCTAGCCTCAAGAGATTTAATCTCTGCTTGAGTTTTAACAGACAGTCCACTTAATAAAGTAGGACCACCACCTCCACCGGGTTTCGCTGCTTCAAGAGAAGCATGGAAGTGTGCAGAGTTAAGCGCATTAACAGCCCATGCTGCAGTCACCGGATTGTCTGAATTAATATTTGCTTCCAACCATGTTTTCGCAGTATCTGACCATTGACCCACAGTCACCAATGTAGCCAGTCCCGCACTCCAACCTGTTGGATCGTTAAGAGTAAAAGGATCTCCATTTGGAAATGTATCTTTAAGATGTGTTCCAACTTGTGCTGTAGTTATTTGTCCTGAATTAGCGGAACCGTCAGCAATATTTTTTACTGCTGCGGCTGCATCGGCGCTTGCTTGCGATACTGCATTTAATGCTTCTCTACGAGCTTCTTGCATAATCCAGATTGATTTTGCTTGTTTAATCCATGCTTTATCCTCCGGACGTTTGGCTATTAAAGACTCAATATCGTAATAACTTCCAGATATAATCTCGTCACGGATTTTCACATTCAGCAATGTTCTTGCTATTGTATCCTGAACATCCTGATTCTTTTCCTCTACTGTTAGGTAGCCGGAAACCATGCTGTTTAGTAGACCAACTCCACCAGATCTAGTTACTTGTTTGCTAATGATCTGTTCTCGAAGATTTACAATATTTTTCATCATTTCTTCGGGAGCAAGATTGTCAATTCCTTGAAGAATGTCTGTCATCCAGTCTAATTGTAGTAGAGCAAGGGAATCATTCTGTGCTTCTCTTGTCTCTTGTGCTTGAATAGCTGTCATCCGGTTTTCTTCATCATCCCAACGACTTTCCAAGTTATTAAGCCAAGTCACTAGTGGTTCCTTGGCGCCCTTTCTGTACTGTTCTTCTATCCATTTGGCGCCAGCTGCACGCCCCGCTTCTAGTCCTCCTTCTCCTTTGCCAGCTTCCATTCGGACACTGCTGTACTCTGAAGTAGCTACAGCCCGAATGAACTGCATTTCAAGAGCTTCAATCTTGGTTCTTAATTTGTCATGACTAATAGTTTTAGGATATTGTGTATGCCACGCAGTCAGTCGGGCTACAATTTCATCTTTTCTGGCAGTCAGTTCTGCTCTGGTAAATCCTGCTTCTCCTTCTCCAACCTCCGTTTTTCCATGAAGGATATTTGCAGTATTACCTAATAGCTCTTTAATCTCTTGATCCAGTCCTGTCGCAACATTACTAAATTCAAGATCTCTTGCTATATTGTAAGAATCATCCGCAAGTTTTAAAGAATGACCAGATACTATCTCACTAAAGTTTGATATAGCTGATGGTTGCAAATGCTGAGGCATTGTATCAATGAGATTTTCTCTGATTTCATTTGCACGTTCCTGAAATGCTGCAGATTTTTCGTTCCATCCAATGTTAGTATCTTGTTCAACATCAGCATGTAACGCGTTTAAATCTTGTCGGTATTGTGCTCTTACCGTCGTATCAAAGTTAATATCAGCAGCAGCATTGTATGCTTTGCCATAGACAGTATCGATGTCCGGCATATCGGGCATACTAAATGTCCCATCAGGACTGCGCCGGACTTGAGCTTTCGCCCCATCCATTAATCCTTGCTGTTCACGGTTCTTCAGATAATCTGCAGAGAATGCAGACTGCCATTGACCAGCAATAGTCTGCAGAGCATCTCCTGAAGTATCTCTTGGAATATTGACACCACCAATATTACGGACGCGAACAACGCTTTCTTCTTGTGCCATTGTCAGCCTACAATCGAACCATATTTTGGATGTCCAGAATAACTTGGAACATCAGGAGTATCAGGAGTACCAGGAGTACCAGTACCAAGTCCTCCTTGATAAGCTGTATAGCCTAATTTACCGATACTGCTGATAGCTCCCATATACGCACTTTGAGTTGCGCTTTTCTTCATTAAGTTCACTCCAATGCGTTGATATCCAATATTAGCTTGTGAGAAAGCAGCATTGGCCGCGATTACTCGTTTATCACGTTCATAAATTTTATTGGCTGATCTAGCCATTGATTTTGTATGGCCGCCAAACTGCCCACCACTTGCACCACCATATGCAGCTTGTGTGGCAATTATCCTTCGATGTCTGTCAAATCTAGCAGCAGTATCAACAGCTTGTTGATAACCAACTTGTGTTGATTGTAATTCAAGTTGTGCTGTTTGTAGGCTAGCTTGTTGCTTTGCTGCTTGCACTTTCATAACAGCACCAGCCACACTTGCAGCAGCACTAATCGCAGCAAAGATTATTTTAGGACTCATTAGTATGCGATCCTACATGCAAGAGAAAGAATAGTAATTGGCACAGGTACACTTGCAGTTACAGATAATGTTGCATCATCATTGTAACCTGTCGGGAAAACTCTCACTCTTTGTGTCTTAGCTACTGGGTCAAGAGAAAAGTCACTGTCAACATTCCAGATGTGCAATGCACCAGCACTACCGGCTTTAATTGCAATACCATCTTTCACGCCAATGACAGCTTGTGCAATACGTTTTCTTCGTATCGAGGTTCTCGATGGGTCTTGTGTAAATTCAATCGGAAGAGTCGTAAAAGTTGAATCTGTATGAATACCAATATGCGGATTTGTGGTTGTTTCAGGAAAAGTAACACTGCCACTGGAAACTGTGCCTGTACCAATAGGAGAGATATTATCTTTCACTGCGTGTACTAATTCTCCTTCAAGATGTGCGAGTCCCGTAAATGTAGCTGTGGCAGATGCGGTGACAACTTTGGCAGATTCAAGAGTTGTGTCATAGCTGACTTCCTCAAGATAATATTTAGTTGCAGAGTTAATAGTTCTTCGAACTGATACGAAAACTCTACCTAATACATTAATGACTTGTTTATATAATGAGTTAGTAGCTTGCCATCTTGCCCAAGCTACAATTTTCTCAGAACGAAGAGAATGCAGTACTGCGATAGTACCATCAGCCATTACAATATAAGTATACATTTCAGGGCGATCTGGTGAAGCAGGAACTGTTGTCATAGACACAGGATCGTTAATAGCTCGAGCGTCTAAAACGGAGACAAGATCTGCATTATATCGTTGAGTTAAATCCGTAAACATAAACTCTCGAATACCTTGCCCGAATCTTTGAGCATAGATTGTCCCTTCATCCAGAATCTCCGGAGGAACTCTATCTAAAATTCCATATCTGGTTTGACTGCGAATGGCAAAATTCTCAGGAGTAATAGGTTTCGTTGCAGTCTCAGGTACGAAGGCTTCTGTATCATCACAGAAAATCTGTAAATGTCCGTGGCTTAGTAAATGTCGAACTTGTTGTACTCGATCATCATCTACACCAGACCAGATAGCTTCATCATCTAAACCTTCAGCAGCATCAAAATTAAAGAACTGTCCTGTCTGAGATAGCCATATCCCCGATCTTTTCGATGCCGATCCACCAAAGCATAGGCGTTGATCATGAAAACATACGCAGCCTGGAAAACCACGTTCTGAACTGAAAACTTCCTCATCCCAGTCTGTTTCAGCATCAGTGTTCTCTAATGCTTCCTGGTTTGTGGCGGTTGCGGAGGTGCCGCTACCCACCGCAGTGATTAACATTTGCTTGCCTTTATGCCGAAATCGAACTCCTACATGATTGGAAGTAAAAAGAGCCGCTGATGCAGTCAGTGTATGACTGCTGCCACTACCGGCAGATCCTGGCGTCAGAGTGATGTCTGAATCAGCGAATCTGTAAAATGGAACATGTTTCAGAGCTAGGGCTCCAGTAACAGCTGCATCAAAAGAAAAAGTGGAAAGACTGAAAGCAGAGGCTCCTGTACGAGTAAGCTTTTGTGTCACCACATCCGGATGACAGATAATTGCCACATCACCTGATTGCACTAATTTAATATCCTGCCACTGGCTAGAGCTATAGGGAGTGGTAATATTGCTAACAGCTACAGTTCCGTCATTGTGATAAATATCCAGACGGGTTGTGCTGAAAGCCATAATATAGGCTTGCTCTTCAGAGAAGATAAAAGGGAAAAGCTTTACATCTCCTATCAGTTCTTGGTGAAATATAGTTCCTGGCTTAGTCCGAACTCCTCCATGCAGTCTGGGCAGAAAGTTAATCAGCGTACCAACCGCAGCGCCATAAGCACCAACATCAGTACGATGTTGCATTTCTGAATCGATTTCACCAGCAGCAAAGTTGGTTTGAAGAAGATCAGAACTTCGGAATGCCACCACTAGAAAGCCCTCTTATACTCTGTAAACCTTTCAGGGTGTATTCGATTTGGCTCATCCTGTGAGGAATCTATATGCTTGCCCTCTATTACTTTCTGTCTTGCTTGCCCTGCCCAGTGATTCGCTAATTCACCATTGTGAGCTACTGCCGCAGAGAAAACAGAGGCCAATCGATATTCAAGAATAGTAACAAACCAAGCAGGAAAGAGATCCTCAGTTACTCTTGCAACATAATCCAGAATGAACTCATCATCAGACCATGTATGGATCTCATTGCCAAAAACCTCGAACTCCTTGATCACTTTGTATTGTGTCGTACCTCTGTGCACAGAATGAGGTTTAATGCAGTCTGAAGGGACAGGGTAGGCTGCTTCATGAGCAGATGAAGGAGCTACGGCTAGTTTCACCATAGCCTGTGATTTCATGGCAAATCGCCAAGGATGCTCACTTAATAAAGTTTTGAGTTCTGTCTCATATAACGCATCGGCTGCTCTAGCTTCATTTGAATCTTCTGTAAAAGAGCTAATAGCATTAGCTCCAACTAGAGTTAGAGCGGCGGAGGCGATCTCTTCTTTGGAAGTCGGCATAGCTGGATACTCTCTGGCGATGCCGATGAAAGCACCGCACCACAAGGATTATCTTATGGAACACTTAAACGAACTAACAGATAACATCATTGCCGCTCTTGAGGAAGGTGTCGAGAGCGGAAATTGGACAAAACCTTGGCAAATTATTGGAGGGGATTGTCCTGTAAATGCTCAAACTGGCAATAACTACAAAGGAATGAATATCCTTGTTCTTCTTTTCAAAGCACAAGCTAAAGGATATTCAACACCTTATTGGGCTGGAATCCGTCAATGGAACCGTCTTGGCGCAAAAGTTAAGCCAGAAGAAAAGCATACAAAAATTGTTTTCCTAGATAGGAAGACAGACGTATCCCTAGATTCTGACGGAGAAAAAGTTGCACATAGCTGGTGGGTTCGTAAAACACTGCGAGTCTGGAATGCAGATCAAATTGAAGGATGGAGTCCTCCAACCCCAGAAGAAATGGTATTATCAGATGATGTCTACATCGATACCTGTGATAAGTTTGTGGAGGCAACCAAAATTCGAATCTTCTGGGGCGGCATGTCTGCCTGTTTCTTCCCGACAAAGAATGAAATACATATGCCACCCAGGGAGCATTTCCTTACAACAACGGATGGAACAGCGGCTTATCATGTCTATTCGGTGTTGTTCCATGAGCTCGGACATGCGACGGGACACGAAGACCGGCTAGATAGAAAGTTTGGTAAATTCGGAGACAATGCTTACGCTATTGAAGAACTGGTGGCGGAACTTACCTCCGCCTTTCTTTGCGGCCAGCTTGGCATTGCAGATAAAACAACTCCAAGAGCAGACCATCTGAAATATTTGAAAAGCTGGCTCAAGCTTGTAAAGGAAGATCGCACAATCATTATGAAATGTGCCGGTGAGGCTCAGAAAGCCGTGGATTACTTAAATGAAGAAGTCAAGAAGACGACAAGACAACAGGCCGCGTAGTACCTGTGAAATCTGTAAAAAGACAGGGCTTGTAGGCAATCAGATTATTGTAACAGGTAGTGGACGTTGGGTTCATATTGGAAGCTGCCATGATCAGTTAATAAAGAATGGGGCCGGCTCTTTGGAACCGACCCCATCTGATCCGCAGGAAGGAGGCTAAAAAGCTACGGATCTATGAGCTAGCAAAAGCTGCTACTACAATTGCACCACCTGCAGTTCCAAAGGAAGCATTGCTTCTTACAATAACTCCTTGAGCAAGTAGTGTCCCATCCATATCACCGGAAATAAGTATAATATCTCCAGCCGCCAAACGATCGGATGCGTTGTTGAAATAATTCGATCCTATGGCAGCAGCGATAGTATCGTTGGTGACATAGTGCCAAATTCGTTGAGGAGCACTGCCGGCCGCTAACGCAGAGCCGGGAGTGGTTGAGGTCAAAGCTGTTGTATCAAGAGCCATGTTACTACTCCGTACATTCTACTTCGAACACGCCAGCATCATCGATGCGTACAGCGTTGGCCGAAAGTCTAATTTGAGAGAAGTACTCGCCACGCTCCGGTACCCAGTCAAAGTTAGTCATCATATCTACTGCAGCAGCAGAACCCATAGCTGGGGTATGCCAAGCAATAGTTTGTCGAGAACTATTTGAACCGCCAGTTGGCAGATTGGTATAGAGCATGAAGAAGAACCCGAGCCAACGCTTCGCGGTTACTCCAGTCACCCAAGGTAGGCTATCCGGACCGATAAAGTCTTGGTTCGCAAACTCCGAAATATCAAGCAAATCAGTCCACTGACTTGGTGCTATCAGCCAGACACGCTGCCCATCATTCGGAATGTTCCCACTATTGAAGTTTTCAAAGGTTGTTTGAACCTTCGCTTTGGTAAGGCCGCCACTACCATGAACAGTAGTCTGGCCTGATGGTAAGCTGTCAAGAACAGCATCAGTGATGAAATCATCGTGCTGACGTCCTGCTGCCATAGCAAGAGCAATTGCTGCAGCTTGCCGTTCGTCGAGATTCGTCTTGAGCTCATCAAGGTCATTAATGTATTCGCCACCGTATCTATCGATGAGAGTTACATTGACAACCGTGTGATCCGCATTCATTACCGGAACCAAGCCGTGACGGTCTTTTATACCGAGACTGCCAGTACCGTATTTATTGAATCGAACCTGATCGCCCTGGACGCCCGACTTTTGCCGTGTGAAGCCACGAAGGTTTGAACCTCCGCGTTGATAAGCGTGCTTCACATCGGTATCGAACATGGTAATAAACCATGTCGGGATACTAGTCGACATGAGCCGTACTCCGTTAAAGGGTCAATAGGATAACAACGGTTGTTCCCAGATCGCTCGCTAGTAGTTATTCCGTTAGGGCTACCTAAAAACGGTGGGGCCGTACATAAATAATAATCTTTAGTCTACAAGCGCAAGTCACTGCACCACTTCCGTTGTAACGTGTGTAACCTTCTTTGTCACAATAGAAGTCTTATTAATCAATAACTTAAAGCGAAAGTGACGGGTGTGACAAGCATGAACACCAAGATATACGACTTGGATATGGATTGGATAGTTACTACCTACGACGCAGAGGATAACATTATAGAGTCTTGGACTATTTGTAATAGAACTGAGAGCCAAGCTGAAAAAGAAGCTATGTCTGACGCCGCTCTGCATAACGTGGCAGATTGGTCAATGATGCCCGCATGTAATGGTGGCGCTCTGTGACACGACTATCGTCGGTCTGTTCTTAACATCTCTTCAGGATCTGGTATCAATGCTTTCCAACCGTCCTGCACTTCTTGAACAACTCTCGGATCACGTTTATGAGGATCAGCATAGCCGGGAGTTTTCATTAATGCTTCCAAAGACTCTTTAGTATGCTTGCCCTTTGCGCCAGTCGGTGCTTGACCACCGCCTTGCTGATAATCCTTTGTCATGGCAATTACCTTCTCTAAATATTGTACACCTTCTCCTGAACCTAATACGGGACCAAAATGTTGCAGAGCATCTTCACCAAGTTGACCTTGCAACCAAGTCTGTACACTGTCAAATCTATCTTTTCCATTTTCTCCAAGAGAAGCCATTGCCTGATCTGGATTAGGAGCATCGTGCATTACATTGTCTATAAAAGCAGCAATGCCAGATTCAAACTGAGGCTGACTTAAACCTAAGTTATAAGCTGTTTCACGCCAGAACTTTAACATCGGATTGCCTTCATCAGCATTAAAAGTAGTATCTGATGGTAGGAAACCGTCTGGTGGTTGCGCTTTATAATCACTGGCAGCTTCAGGTCTTTGAGACAATCGTCCTTCATGAAATTTACGTTCAATGTCAGTACGCAAAGCTTCTGTCTTAGTAGTATGTGCCGTCTCAAGTTCAGAATAAGACTTAGCCATTTGTTCAACATTGGGTGTCTGTGTCTCTGCATTCCAGAATTTGTCAGGCATATATTCCGGTTGTGGTTGACCAGAATCATTATTCTGAATTTCTGGAGCATGTCCGCCAATAGGTTCTTTACCAGGTTTAATCGCAGGAGCTGGCTCTGGTGATGGCGCTGGAATATTTGGAAGAGTTGCGTCTGCTTCTATCTCTGCCGTAGCAAATGTCTCGCTCATGATGCTTCCTTAATTCTTTCCTGTATTGTCCATACTAAAGCTTTCGCGCCTTCTTGCATCCATAAATGCTTTTCACTATGAGTGTCAGGTTCAAGAATGGTGTTAAAAGTAACATTTTGCAAATAGGAAAGTACCATATCACCGTCTGTTCCGGAGAAACAGGATCGTACAGCAAGATTAATTTTAGCCTCTTCTTCAGCATTACTGGAACGAAAACGACGTGGAATAGTATTTTTCTTAGTAATAACTTTCATTAAGTATCTGATCCTGGTCCAAGAAGAATTTGTTCTAGCTCTTCAGGTTCGTATGATCGAACAGGAGCATTTTTCTCTGCCAGAATAATACAAAACACATCTACCAATAATTTACCATCTAAAAAATTCTGGAATCTACGAGCTGCAACAACTGCAAGTGTTGGTTGTGCAGGACTCTGGAAGACACGAACAAGTGCTATATCTCTATCTTCAAAGCCATAATGTTTAATCCAGTTATCTTTTTGAACTGGTCCAAGATCAAAATAAGTCGCTTTCCATTTGTACTCAAAGAAACCTGTTAAGTTCTCTAATTGTGTATTGGGATTACCACAGGGAGATATAGAAGTTCTAGTGCTATGTTCTCTTGCCTGTGAGAAAGAGCTTTGCAAAGGATAGAGCAGAAAAAGTATAGATGTTAAAAGCCAGACACTAACTCTGAAGAACTTGGAATAAACCATAACTTTACCCTAATGGTGAGCCTCCTGGTGGAGCACCTCCTGGTGGAGCACCTCCGCCTCCTCCCATTTGAGGCGCCATTTGTTGTATCTGTCCTAACAATTCCTGTTTTTCTTTTTCATCATAAAGCAAACTTGGCTTTAATTCGTATTGTTCCATTAACCATTGAGCAACAGTTTGTGGATTCATTAACAATGGCATTACTTCCGGCCCAAAAGTTCCCTGTAAGGCTCCAACGAATTTTTGATAGCGGACAACATCTTCCTGTGCTTGTGCGCTAGCCATGGGAGATACAGAAATAATGTCAATCTCCCTTCCGTCTATTTTGGGTATTTCAATACGTCCCTTCTTCTTCAGAATATAAATAACCCGTTTGACAAGAGGCTGTACGAACTC
>TARA_R100000656_G_scaffold6530_1_pt1 | contig 11587 bp, 10 predicted proteins | sample TARA_R100000656 | Tara Oceans TARA_R100000656 (sample SAMEA2622517) | marine metagenome | biome: marine biome (ENVO:00000447); feature: mesopelagic zone (ENVO:00000213); material: "saline water (ENVO:00002010), including plankton (ENVO:xxxxxxxx)" | depth 350 m
CGTGATCCCCGTCACAACGCTAATATACCCATCACCATAAGCGATGGCCTGTACAACTGTAGAGTGGGATTTTGTTATCGGGCGGGGACACCCATAACCGTAGCGCCAGGCGGCACATCGGAAACCACCGCCGCGCCGGCACCGACGATAGCGCCACGGCCCACCGTGACGCCCTGTTTGACCACGGCGCCGATACCCACCCAGGCGCCCTCTTCCACGGTCACGTTGCCGCCCAGGCAGGCCCGGGGGCTGATGTGTACCCAGTCGCCCAGCCGGCAATCATGCTCGACAACCGCGCCGCTATTGATAATCACACCATCACCGGTACGAGCGTCCGGGTTCACCACCGCCCCGGCAAACGCCACGGAGCCGGCGCCAAGGGCCGCGAACGGGCTCACGGCGGCCAGCGGGTGAATCACCGTCGCCAGGGGCACGCCCGCCTCGCGCAAGGCGATCTGTTTCGCCATACGGACGTCGTTCGCGCCGATAGCCACGATGACACCCTCGTAGTCACGATGGCGTTCAAGTAGCGCGGACCAATCACCGACCACCGGCCAGTTACCGTTGTCTTGCTTGGCGGGCCAGGCATCGTCGAAGAACACCAGCTCCCGGCAGCCGCCAAAAAGCGCGGCGTCAGCAATCACTTTACCGTGCCCGCCGGCACCCAATATCGCCAAGGACTTAATCGTCACGGTTCGACCCCTTGAATCTCGGCATGGTGGCGTCCTCACCGTGGGAAATGCCGTCGCGCTTAAGGACCTGCAGCACCGTCTTGAACAGAATCTTTATGTCCAGCCACAGGGACTGGTTGTCGACATACCAGACATCGAGTTCGAACTTCTCTTCCCAGGATAGCGCGTTGCGGCCGTTAACTTGAGCCCAGCCGGTAATGCCGGGTCGCACTTCATGGCGACGTGCCTGCCGAGCGTTATACAGAGACATATACTCCATCAGCAAGGGACGCGGGCCGACCAGACTCATGTCACCTTTCAAAACATTGATAAACTCAGGCAGTTCGTCAAGACTTGTTGCACGAAGGAAGCGCCCAAACGGAATCAGCCTCTCTTCATCAGAAAGCTCGAGACCGTTGATATGAGTCGTATCAATCATGGTCCTAAACTTAATAAGTGCAAAATTTTCCCCAGATCGACCTGGTCGATCCTGAGCAAAAAAAATGGGAAACCCCATTCTGGAATAAACAGCCATCGAAACCATAACCATGACTGGGGCAAACAGTATCAAAAAGAAGACAGCAAAAAAAACATCGAACGATCGTTTAAGCATAATCCGCCCACTATGTAAAATTAGAGACTCGATATAAACTATTGCAGAAACCTTGGCGGGCACCAATGAGTTCGATCTGAAAACGCATGAAACTTATTTAGACAGCAGATCGGAAAAAACCAAATCAATATTTTCTACTATAGCGTCGAAAGTATAATATTTCCGAGCAGCAAAAATTCCATTCATTGCCATCTCGTCGATAACACTTCTAGGAAGAACAGATAACTCTGTTATCGCCTGGGCGAGCAAAGTGGGATTTTCAGCGGGAACGGTAACACCAGCACCATAAGTAGTCACGGGATCCATAGCGCCAGAGTAACCGTGAATTATTGGCTTTCCAGATATCAGGTATTCAGGGATTTTATTTGCTCCTACGCCCATTCTATATATACGATGATCAGCCCAACCCAGATAACAAGCATCAAAAAAAGAAATCAAACTTGGTATCTGCTCCTTGGGAAGACGCCCGAGAAACACTATATTATCCAAACCATAAGCACTACACTGAGCTTTCAGGTCACCAAGATAGTCACCATCGCCAGCAATAACAAAAGCGACAGGCTGACCTTGAAGAATAGTCGCGGCGTCTATAAGAGTACCCAATGCATTTGACCGACCAACAGAACCTGCATAACCAACGATAAATTTATTCTTAGGAATCAGTTCGCAAACTTCATTAGGAAGAAGAGGGGCGGTGCTCATAAAAGTCTCATCAACACCATTGGGTATCCAATGAAACTTATTTATTTCTGCCCCTCTTTCTATCAAATGCTGAGGCAAATTTTGTAGATTAGAGAATATCACTTTTGATCGCCTATATGCACGATCCTCAATATATTGAAGCAACCGCACCAAGGGATGCCAAACAGGAAAACCACCTAGCTCAATCATTGTTAACGGCCAGATATCTCGAACCTCAAAGACAAGGCGAGCAGCGTAACGCGTGGCCAAACGTTCAGCAGAGAGCGCACCAACAAGAGATAACGATGAGTAGTAAATAATATCCGGCTTTTTTAAATCATTCCTTTTAGGACTTAGGAATAAAATTTTTAAGGCAAAATAGAACCAGTTAAAAACTCGTTTAATGCTTGTTGATGAGCGATATCTGGGAACCTTTATAGTTAAATACCGGACCTGATTGTTGTCGTCAACGTCATGAACGGGAAGATCTGCGGCGTCGGGGTTAAGATGAGAGAAGCTGGCAGATATTAGGGTAACATGGTAACCACGCTGAGCGAGCCTTTTAGCGAAATTATGATGGCGGCTGCCAGCAGAATTTGGCGACATTGAGGCATACTGGTTAATAATCCAGACAGTCCTACTCACAGGCTGCTCTTATGCGTTTCGTGAATCGAAGAGTCATAAAACTCGACCAACCGCTGTGATTGAGTTTCCCAGTTGTAATGTTCTAAAACAGCCTGTCGGGCATTACGACCCATACTCAACCGCAACGTAGTATTATTTTTCAGACTTTGGATAGCAGCCGCTATATCTTTAGGATTATCGGGGTCGACACAAAAGCCGCAACTATTCCCTTCTACTACCTCCTTCCATAGCGGAAAATTCGAAGTCACGATTGGTAGTGAGGCACTCATATACTCAAACATTTTATTTGGCTGAGCACTAATATGGTTGGGGTGTGCCAGGAAAGTAACAACACCAGCGAAAGATTTTTCTAATAAACTAGCCACTTCACTACGCTCTTGATAGCCTAAAAAATCAACTTTTTCCCACCCCTCTAAAGATCGGCAATACTCATATGTGCGCTGATCAGAAAACTCACCAATTAAGTATAATCGTACTCCACTTAAATACTTTAGCGAGGAAACGAGATTCACTATACCTCTCATTTCCGAGATTCCACCAACGTAGGCAATATGAGTGGGCTGAGAATTGTGACTACTAGCTGGGCTATCAAACTCATGTAACAATGGATAGTTATTGATATTGATGGAACGCCTAGCAAAAGACTTAAACTTCTCGTCAATTGACGGCGTGGCGGAAACGACTGCATCTAAGCGGCGACCTACATATCTTTCGTACCAAGAGAAATAAAAAGCCAGCAAACTAGCAAGAGGACGTGGCAAATAAGGCTTCTTCAACAACTGTTTTGGAAAATCCTCATGCGCATCAAAAAAAACGATTTTTCTTTGACGTTTGAGCTTTAATGCAACAGGTAATAACTCCGGGTCGTGTAAATGATAGATATCCGCATCAATGTCTAAAGCTTTTCGATAGACTCGTCTAGTAGTTAAAAGCATACGACTGAGGCGGCTTCGAGGCGCAGCCACGCTGAAGATATTAACGTTATCTCGGACTTCATCACCCATTCCGTCCGCAACAACCAAATTCACATCATAATGATTCGCAGCAAGTGCCTTGCATTCTTTAATAAAGATACGAACATCATGTCTAGGGTGCGCGCTAGTTAAGTGACAAACAGCCCAACTCCGTCTATTCATAATTCGGCTTCCTCGCCACGACCAGAACCAAAAGAGCCACAATCAGTCCGTGAGTAAAAAAAGTTGTTGGTAAGTCAGAAGACAGCACCAGACCTCTAAGCGGAACAACAAGAATAGCCACTGCAACCCAAAGATCGCCACCTCTTCTGGCCATCACATTGGCTATCATTAAAAAGAAGGAAATCGTGACCGCATAGAAAGCGATACCCATGTAGCCAGCATGTGCATATCCGCTACTAAGGAAGCCGTTATTAGATGAGGCTTCAGTTCCCATACTATAGCCAATCATTTTTGTTATCCGATCGTAGTATGGGTAGTCCAAAAATCCACTCAAGAAGGAGTTGCTCCAATAAACATGAGGATTATCTTGGAAAAACTGCCAATATTCATAAGCAAGAAGAGCCGGCACAAAAAATACACGTCGTATAAACATGGATGCCGGAACCAGGTTGTCCGCAACTAAATAATAGGCTAGCGACAAAAAGATTATAGAGCTCATTATGAGGGGATAGAAAAACAATCGATCCCTGTCTTTAAAATACCAGTAGATAAAAAAGACGATCAAAGGATAAAAGAGAACAGATTTATGGGACGAAACGCCAAAGAGAACAATCTGTACCCCTATCGCAAACACAAGGAGAATGCCATTCCCGTGCTTAAGCGCATATATAAAAACGAAAATCGAAAAAACTTTATAGACCCAATTATTTAGATAGGCAAAAAACCCTACATTAATCAAATCGCCGTTAATTTCTCGGAAAGCGTATACATCCAGAAAATTTAAATTGAAATTCCATATGGCGCCCGTTATAAAGAACCAAGCAAGTGCGACAAATATAAAAAAGATAGAAATGAAAAGCGCAATGCGCTCACCGCTTCTGACGGTGGGAAAACTCACACCTTTTATCCATCTATAGCGAATAGAAAAATAGATAAAAAAGTAACATAAGGTGGCAGCCAGCAAAGGCTCTACGGTCCAACCTGTCATGCCATACAATGAAGACAGAGGCGCAATAAGAGAAGCCACGAATATAACAAAGAAAAAGTCACTCGCTTCTTTCAGTTTCTTGGGCGTACCCCAGACAATAAAAATATAAATGAACCAGGACAACGAGTAGGTCGCCACGGAAATATTGATCGAATAACCTTGATATAAAAAGACTTTAGATATAAAAACGAAATATGAAACGTCCAAAGCAATGCGAAGCAAAACGTAAGACAGGCTATCTAGAAGACCACCTTTAGACAAACTAAACATGGTATTATTGTGGCGATACATATGAGACTACAACCTTATGCTTTCCAGCTGATGTTTCGACGAAGTCAGACTCATTAAAACTCATCCTTAGATCGAATTTTCCAACCTGGGAAAACAATGACTGTTTAATGAAGGCAGAATCTTTTTCACCGAAATCACAGCGATCTACGTCTAGTACTAAATCGACGTGATCGTCATAGCATAAAAACTGATATCGGTTTACATCCACTCTAGACATTAAAACAGTTAAAACCGGGCTACCTATAAGGCTGTTGTTTATGTATAAAGCGTCAGTCGATCTACCGACTAAAGACTTAAGGACAGGAAATGGCAAGCCACACGCACACTCATGTGAGCTTACAGAACCCAGATCACCGGTATCGTACCGTATAAAAAAAGTCGATCTATTATGAAAGGACGTAGCCAACAATCTACCAGGTTTATCAAAAATTGTGCTGCCCTGATCGTTCACAGCCTCTAAGTAGGCCCTTTCGACATCTATATGAAGTGAGCCTTTCGAGCATTCAAATGCGCTGACGCCACCATCGTTTAATCCATAGTTATTATAAACTTTGCAGCCGAACGTCTTTTGTATATACTCGCGTTGCGCTTCACTTAGCATCTCCCCAGTCGTAAAGACTCCTTGGAATTTAAGTTCATAATTGTTTTTATTTATAAATTTGGCAAATTCATAAATCGAAGACACATATCCTCTGAGAAAACTAGCTTGCCACTTCTTTATTGATCTATAGTATTTTTCCAGATCATTTTCATTAACTCCGTATGACGAGTATTTTTTCCAGTTTAGGATCCATTGAACTAGGCGGGACTTCAAAGTTGTATCTTTTTTTACAAGAGAACCGCCAGCTAAAACCGCGACTCTATCGCCACAGCTATACCCCGCGTAGGACCATCCACGGATCAGCATCGCCAAGTTAAATGCATCACATTTTTTGTCAATCCGATATTTCAAAGGTTCGCCAGTAGACCCACCTGTCTGAACTAATTTATAACTACTTGGAGGCACTTTATCATTTTTATAATTTTTGTTGTTTTTAATATCGTTCTTATTAATTATGGGGAGGTTTTGTATGGCCTCATAAACTTCATCCGCGTAAAAATGAAGCTGCTTTTCCTTTTTAATTGTTAACCAATAATTTAAATATCCAGACAGCCTAACCTTTTGCTTTTTTTCAAGCGTGAAACTATGTCTTTTTTTATTGTTGATAAGCGTGACTATCAAAAACATAGTCCTAGGCTTAAGCAAAGCAAGCCCAAACAAGAATTTAATGCGCTCAAGGCCGGTTACAATTTTCACTTCGCGATCAACCTTTTACGGATAAATAAATAATAGTAAACGAAAAAAGATATTGGTTGTAAAAGCAACAGCAATACTTGGCTATAGTCTGTTAACTTGTAGATGATTGATGGCGCACAAGTCAGTGCAGAAAAAAGTATCGCCTTAAAATAATCGGGAAGGACTTCTTTAAAACTAATCAATAAGTGGTTAAATGTCCATAAAAGCAACGCCGCCCATATTGCTGCGCTTACCAAAGAATACGCGAGAACAGTAAAAATAGGATCCCCCGCAACCCCCCCAGCTATTACTATGCCTAACCGACAAAAAAATAAAAGAGTATTAAAAGCCAAGCCTACTTTTTGATTATTGGTGATTTCATAAACGATTGATAAAGGTGATACCGTGAAAACCAAAAGCATCCATGGGATCATCAGCTTCGCGATGTGCGCAGAAACAGCCCAGTCTTCACCGAAGACAACGTTAAAAATGTACTCACCTATAACTGCCACCATAATAAAGAAAGGCAGAGACAGTCTTAGCAAAGAGAGGTGTGTATCTAGTACATTCACTTTTAACTTTTTGCCTGAGTTTTGCCCGACAGATTCAGAAAGGAAATATTTGGAAACAGCTTCTCCCAGTACAGAAATCGGCGCAGCTATAACTCTATGAGCGAGAGCATAAAAACCCACGAACGAAGCACCAAAATAGAAGCCGTAAAGTAAAGCAGGAAGCTGCAAGCCGACTACGCTTTGCAGATTTGACCACAACGAATAAAGAGGAAAGGCTTTAAATTTATGACCGGATTTAATTAAATCGTCAAGGTTTGCCCGACTTTTGAAAGAATCTTTAAGATATTGCCTTAATGAGAAAATGGAAGAAATACACCCAACCGCATTCGCGATCAACAAGGATACAAAACCGAATCCACTCATGATTATCTGATAAGAGACCACCAATGTACTCTGGCTTATTTTTGCTTTTGCTACGCTTTTATAATGAGCCTCTCTAATCGGCAACATGATAAGAGACTTATTAAGTGCTATAAAGTACGCCAGAACAGGCACCAGATAATACAGCGCTTCATTTTTTAGACCAAATTTTCTTTCAAAATAACTTTCGAGCAAATAGATGGCAATGCAAAGTAGGGCCAAAAAAAACGTAGCAATTACAAAGCATAGTATGAATGCCACTCCACTCTCATTCTTGGTTTCGGTTATAGGTATAGACATATCATAACGAAGTGTAAAAAAAACAGAGCTGATAGTCGATACTGATAAAAAGATCGCCAACAATCCGAAATCAGATGGCGAATAAAGGCGAGTTAAGAAGGGCGACGCAATCAACAATAAAAACTGCGCAAAAATAGTGCCAGATGCAAGTATTCCGAAATTCAAGCTTCCTTTCGATAGCCTCATATAAACCCTGGCACTTTTCAATGCAAAATCATTATAGATTACTTTGGAAGACGGAACACTAAAAATAATACAAAGATATAGTATAGTCCGTAAGCTTCATACTATTATGTTTATAAAGCTAGAATTCTCTGTGCCAAAACTTGATAATCAAGTCGGCGTCTAGAAAATGCCGCTGCTTCCTCTTTCATCATGTTAAGGTCTACTTTCCTGTCACTAATTTCGTTGAGGGCTATGCTTATCCCTTTCTCTCCATCCACTAGCCAACCAATATCCTTGGCATAGTTTTCATGGCCTATAATATTCTCCAGGACGGGAACGCATCTGCAGCATAAGCTGGTTTGCATAGTAGCGGACTGGCTTCCAGGTTGCAGGTATACATCAGCGGCACAAAGTAATGCTCTAAGCTCAGCGGGCGTCTTCCACCCTAAGAATTGTACTCGGCTATCTGCCTCTATAAGAATGCCGGCTTTTTCTCGGATGTCCTCCATTAAAGACCCAACGATTATAAGGCGGAATCGGGGGTCTCTATTGCAAGCTAATGCACTTAATGTCTCAAGCAGCTTCTTCTTGGCTGACTGCTTCCCTGATTGGATAAAAAGGATGTGTTCCTCCGAGAGACCTATTTCTTCTCTCGTCGTTCCCCGAAGTTCATTGTATTCCTTATCCGATATAGGGTGGCCTCCGAGCGGAAAGTACTCCATCTTCTCTTCAGGGATGCCATAAAAATCTCTAGCAAAATTTTTAGTCAACTCCGATATATAAAGTATTTTGTCAATTTCGAACAGGCATCTGCGCACAATACTTCGATAATATAGGAAATGTAGGCCCCATTTCGAAATAAATCCTTTTGCGCTATTAATAAAATCTGTGTGGGTGTCCACATAGAACCTCACTTCCGTGTGGGCTCTCTTAAAGCGACTTACCGTCATAAGCTCCCAGCCACACATGCCATGGAATAGGATGGAGTCTGGTGCGAATTCCTCCAACAGCTTGTATACCCCTTTATGGACTCTGAGGCTTTTCGCCAACACATGAGGTATTAACGGATGATAGGGAAGTCGAATAACTTCGACGCCTTCAGCATTCTTATAACGGCCAGGTTCGACGAACTCACGACGCCTCTCAGTACTGATTACCTGAGTAGACGCAATAACCAAGACATCATGCCCTTGCCGGGCATGCTCTTCGACCAGCTCGTTCTCCTGATAGGCCCTGTCGTCCATGTAGTAGTTCGAGAGGCAGACATGCGCTACTTTCATGCTTAGATAATGACCTATATCAACCGGGCGAGGAACGGATGTGCTTCGCCGGGTTCGGCAGCTACTGCGCGCGCTTCGCGGATTGTGTTCACGGTCTCCACGCAGTGGCGGGCTTCTTCGATGCCATAGCCTCGACCAGCCAGAATCTCTTCGTAGCTCACCGTATGCAGGTCCGTGAAACCACCAGAGAACTCGATTTCATCGCCGTCCACGGTGATTGAGCGGTAGGTGGGCTGTCTTCCTTGCACGCTTTCAGGAAGATCCTTCGCATCAATGGAGAGGAACCACGGCACGCGGGCCTTTTCGTATTCCAAGTAACCGGCCGCTTTCTGGTTATCCGCATAGTGCAGCACGTTCTTTTCGAGATTCCCGAAGATAAAGTGCAGCATGTCGAAGAAATGGACGCCGATATTGGTGGCCACTCCGAAAGACTTCCTGGGGTCCCCTTTCCAGCTCTCCATGTACCACTTGCCCCTGGAGGTGATGTAGGTGAGCTCTACTTCATGCTTTGTACCGGCAGCCTGGGCGTCCACTTTTTTCTTGAGGTCCAGGATAGCCTGGTGGTGGCGCAATTGAAGGATGTTGTATACCCGCTTTCCGGTTTCAGCCTCCACTTTGGCGAGCTCATCCAGCAGCTCGGGCGTGGGCACCAGGGGCTTTTCACAGATCACATCACAGCCCAGGCGCAGGCCGGCGGCGATATGCGGATGGTGCAAGTAGTTCGGTGAACAGATGGCGACGTAATCCAGGGCGGTTTCCGGGTTCCGCTTCAGTTGCCAGGCGTGCTCCTGGAAGCGTTCGAATTCAGTGAAAAATTCGCTGCCGGGTGAGAGCGAGTCGATAATGCCGACGGAGTCGTTGATGTCATACGCTACGGACAGGCGGTTGCCGGTTTCGTTGATCGCTTTCATATGCCGAGGAGCGATGTAGCCGGCGGCGCCGATGAGTGCGAAATTCTTCATTCGTTACTTTACCTTATGCTTTGACGACTTTCGGGTCTTGAGCCCGGTACTTCCCGCGCGTATCGACGATGATCGCGGCATTTTCTCGAATCATTTCGTAGTCGAACCGGTCGTGATCCGTGGTGAGCACCACGGCGTCGAAGGTGGCCAGGGTATCCGGCGTTAGCGGGACACTGTCCAGCTCAAACCGGTGCTCGCGCATCTTGGGGAAGGTCGGCACATGAGGATCGCTGTAGGCCACCTGGCACCCTTTATCCTGGATCAGCTCCATGATTTCCACCGAGGGGGATTCCCGCATATCGTCGACGTTCTTTTTGTAGGCGATGCCAAGCACCAGGACCTTGCTGCCCTTCAGCGCCTTTCCATGATCGTTCAGGGCGTCCATAAGCTTACCGACCACGTACTCCGGCATGGCCTGGTTCACCTCCCCGGACAGCTCGATGAAGCGGGTATGCAGGCCGTATTCACGCGCCTTCCAGGTCAGGTAGAAGGGGTCGATGGGGATACAGTGCCCGCCTAGGCCCGGCCCCGGGTAGTAGGGCGTAAAGCCGAAGGGCTTGGTAGCGGCGGCGTCCACCACCTCAAAAATATCGATCCCCATGCGATCAGCGACCACTTTCATTTCGTTGACCAGCCCGATGTTTACCGCCCTGTGGATGTTCTCGAGTAATTTGGTCATCTCGGCGACTTTGGTGCTGCTCACCGGGACCACCTGGTCGATAGCCTGTTCATACAGCGCCACGCCCACATCGCGACACGCCGGGGTGTGCCCACCGAGCACTTTGGGAATGGTGCTGGTCTGGAAGTCCAGGTTGCCGGGGTCTTCCCGTTCCGGGGAATAGACCAGGAAGACATCCTCGCCCACCTTGAGGCCCTGCGCGGTGATCCGGGGCAACAGCTCTTCCTCGGTGGTGCCGGGGTAGGTGGTGCTTTCCAGGGACACAATCTGTCCAGGCCGGAAATGAGGCTGCAACGCCTCTACCGTGTTGACGACGAAGCTTAGGTCCGGCTCCCGGTACTTGTTCAGCGGCGTGGGCACACACAGGATCAGGGCGTCGCATTCCGCGGCGCGAGCAAAGTCCGCGGTGGCCTCGAACCCGCTTTCTCGCGCCGCGGCGACCCGTTCAGACGCCAGGTGTTCAATGTAGCTGACCCCGCTGTTGAGCTTATCCACTTTGCCCTGGTCGATATCAATGCCGAGGACCCGGAAACCGATGCTGTTGTAGCGCAGCATCAGGGGCAGGCCCACGTAGCCCAGGCCGACGATACCGATCACCGCCTCCCTGGTCTTAAAGCGCCGAATTACGGTTTCTTTGCCACCGCTCACACAAGTCTCCTTATTGCTTTCTTTATGGCCGCTTTTTAGAGGCCGCCATTGTAATCCAGACACGCTACCGCCGCAGGGTTTACCGTCGGTTCCCTGAGGACGGATGTTTGCCGGTTTGTCTCTGAGTGGCAGGTCTCTGGGATCCTGCCGGCAAGCTTTGCTTGCCTTTCGCGGGCGGGGCCCGCTCCCACAAGGGGTTACAGCGTGCTTATGTCTTTCAGGGCCAGGGTCAGGCGGTGCTGCTTGTGGAGCATGCTGAGCAGCACGATGGCGCGCTCCTGGCCGTCGAAGCGGTGGAACACCGCTTCCATGTCCGCGAA
>TARA_R100000656_G_scaffold20355_2_pt1 | contig 11135 bp, 12 predicted proteins | sample TARA_R100000656 | Tara Oceans TARA_R100000656 (sample SAMEA2622517) | marine metagenome | biome: marine biome (ENVO:00000447); feature: mesopelagic zone (ENVO:00000213); material: "saline water (ENVO:00002010), including plankton (ENVO:xxxxxxxx)" | depth 350 m
ATAGTCTTTGAAATTCCTGATACAGTTCCGGTAAATGTAGGCGAAGCTTTGTTAGCCTTTAAACCTATTGCGGTACCTTGAGCAGTTGATACTGGCTTTAGAGCATCGGTTGTATTATCAACATTACCAAGACCGACATCTCCTTTTACAAGACCTAACGCTCCTTTTCCTAAAGTTGTTAGTATCCACTCTCCAGCAGTTATAGCATCAGCACCAATTGAAGCCGCACGATACGTCTTATGATTATCGTTGGTGTCAATCCATATATCTCCGATTGCCAATGAAGTTGGTATACCATCCTGTGCAAATGTAGTTACCTGCGCTTGGTCCAAAACGCTACCAAGCCCTATGTTAGCCTTCGTTGTCCCAACGTCTGAGTGCGTTACATTGCTATTTTTATAATTAGCGTCAGAGAAATTCGTTAAACCAGTTCCGCCCTTATCTACAGGAAGAGTTAACTGTACAATTCCAGACGAATTTAATCCAAGGTTAGCTTTTACTGCTCCTCCCTTAACAGTAGCCGCCGCAGTTCCGTCTACGGTACCAGTAACATCACCAGTATAATCAGAGTCGGACCTTTGTAGTTTTTTCCATACTTGTGCCATATTTTTGTCCTTTTATTCTTCTACTGATATTTGGAGAGTATCATTAGTACTATCGTAGTATACTGTACCTTCCGCATTATCTGTTGGAGCAGAAGTTCTCGGATACAAATGGACCGCACCTTGCGCATCCACCGAAAATACTTCTGTTCCGTTATTTAGTAATTGAAATATATCGCCACTGTTTAATGTCGCAGTAGTATTGTGTTTCAATATATTATTTGTGACTAAATCTGTCCCAACTGACAACTCAACATCAATTGACCCATTATCACGATAAAATTTTCCATCGCCAGTATTATAGAATACTAACTTAGTATAAATATCTTTTACTTTATTCGATGGTCCTGTTAAACTTCCTGCCATAACTATACCCTTATATAAGTTGGTGTTGCTGATTCCACTCTAGTAATTGTTGTTTGTGGGTTAGAAACTCTAACCATTGTTGGAGGTGCATTCGTTACTCTAGTAAATAACGCTATCAGCGTATTATCAAATGCAACATCAATCATATCAAAACTAGTTTGAATAATATCAAGTGATTTAAATCCTAGTCCGTCCCAGACTGCCATTAGAAATCTATCGGAGAAGGCTGTATAATAGAACCATCTCTTCCTCTGTAAGAATATTTCTTCGCCAACTTCACGCCTGCATCATACTTCTGTAAAAAATAAGAAGCTAGTGGAAGTGTGTCTACCTTTCTCTCATAACCATTACCTATAACACGTGCCACTAAAGCCTCGTGAAATTGCTCTGGTATCTCAGGTGTTTGATTAAAAAATGTCGACTCTGGCATTTGGATACTTCCATCTAAAGCAACATTTAAATATATGTCACCTGATGAGAAACCGTCTCTCGCAGGAGTTTCGCCAGCCAATAAAAATTTATCAGGTCGTTGTATATAGAACAGTGTTACTGTTTTCACTGCATCAGGAGAGGTAAAGCTATCTGTACTACTACTATAATATGCTATAAGTATAGCATCACGTTCCACCCACCATACATTCTGACTAATATTTATATTGGATACGTGTGCCATTAGCTTAAATCTCTCTCTATTGGTCTACCAACTAATTTCTTTATTGTAGAACCGTCATAGTCAACAGCCTTAACCTTTATTATATGGTCTTTCAGTTTATAAACTCTCTGGTCTACGACTGTAGTAAATTGGTCAGCAGACTCAATCAACTCTGATTTAAAGCCCATATCATTCATAGCATCATTAAGTCCACGAACTATCTCTGTTACATTCATATCAGGATGGTGCTGTTGCACTCGTTCAATCATTTCTTTTATCTTCATACTGGTTTATCCGTAGGATTATCAGAAACCCCACCAATTCCCTGACTTTGTAAAAATTCTTTTTTTCTCATTTGAATACTCTGCAACTGTCCTGCTTCGTACTGATACTGACCGTTCAACTTATTTAATTCAGTTGTGGCTCTCTGTAGTTCTTGACTAGCTACCTGAACAGTAGAAGCCGTCATATCTTCATCTTCGTCCTCTAGCCATTCCTGTGCAGTAATAACAGCACCATCTCCACCTATTTCAGAATTATCGTCTATAAGTGTCTGTGCTTTATCAAGGGCATCCTGTACTTCAGTTATTCTTTCACTAAAGTTAGACATCTTTTCTTGTACTAATATTTCTGCTGAATGTAGTATAAAATACTGTTTCCATAATTCTGGGAATCTTTCAGCCGCAGAAAAGGCGGAGCCAAAAACAGTTTCTGCGTTATCCGTAATCGTTGAACCACCATCAGATATTGTCTTTGAGTCGCTTCCGTACACAAGATACATATAACCATTATTAGCGGCAGAAGTATCTGGAAAAATCTTTAAATTAGATTCAAAATCTACAGTATACACCGGAGAGTAAGACTGAGCATAATATATGCTAGAAGAATCACTTACATCGTGTATCTGTTTAGAACTTACAGGTTGACAAACGTAATTTCTAGGTGTACCCGATGAATCTACTTCTCTCTCAACCTTAACAACATCGAATACGTTCTTATCACGTAAATTATAACCACTTGCTATAGTAGTTTTAACATCCATCTTGCGAGCAAACTTAGTAAGTAATGGCATATTACTAGCCTTTACAACACCTAAAGTATGGTCAACTGCCTGCGCCATTGCACTGGCTGAATCAAGATTCGCTATATCTCCTGCGTACTGTTTTATTTTATCTGTGAATGCCATATCATTCCTTAAAAGTGGGGGACCCCGAAGAATCCCCCACAGTTTAGTCCACTATTATGTGGTTATGCCCATTTCATAACAGCGTGAGTTTCAGGTAGACTGATTTCGAGACCGGCTTCGGTCAAAATCATATCTTTCCGTCCATCAATGTTATTATTCTGAACATTACTGATAATGTGCGTATCACGTGATATGCCATTACCCTGAAGAGGACGATATTTAACATTTGCCATATCAATAGCAATTGCTAGGTCCTCATCCTGTCCCCGGAAAAGAGGCTCAGCAACAAAGTGAAGGTTACCAAAGATTGTATTAACCTTTGTAACCATATGCCCGAAGGCACCTTTGATATTCTGAACATCTAAGCGATAAGAACTAGTTCCAACAGTATTCTTTAAGAAAGAATCGTCGGATAACTTGTTCATCCAAGCCAGTACTTTGCGTGAAGCAAGTACTAGTTTGTCGCCACTATTTCCTGATTCAGGAGCATAGAAGTCCTTCATAGCATCTATGAAATCATCATAGGTACTAGCGGAACCACCGCCATAGTTGAAGTTAAAAACTCTTCCATTAGCTTCAGTGTATGGTACAATACCGTGTGAATAACGTACTGGTCCAGCTCCGGCTTCATCTGCCGCACCTACGCCGTAAAGCATAGCGTGCTCGATGTCCATCTTATGTTCCATTAGTTTATCAGCCCAGACCCTTTGATATTCATCAGGTCTTCCACGATAACGAGTGGCAAGAGCCGTTCCACTAAAGAGTTGGATTGCAGTTTTAAAAATCTGACAATATCCTTCTCTTGAGTAAAGTTCGTCTTTCCAACCATCAGGGTCAGCAGTGCCTTCGCCCCAAGCACTACCAATTACCTGACCTTTAGTATCTACTTCCACATCAGTTTCTGCGATTGCTTCTAAGGCGTCGCAAGTAATTTCTGAGTGAGTTGCCGCTGTACCGGAAGCATAAGCGGCGACTGAGTCACCACTTCCGAGTACTACAGATTTTACTTTAAGGGCTTTGCCCCCTATACGTACAACCTGTCCAGCAAGTAAAAACTGAGGTGCGGCTACATTCGTTCCACCGCCAGCGGTGAGGTCATTCCCATATTTGTCGTAAGTACATACGACATCATAGACTTCCTCTGCGCCTGCAGCAGTTGCAGCACCATCATTTTTTACAATAAAATCGCGTCTTTGCCATTGATGACGTTGTTCAAGGAACTTGAAAACAGGGTCATCTGTCGCAGATTTAGCAACTTTAGATAGATACACGAAAAACGGACTTTGTTGTGGAGCTAGCTCAGAAACTCTATCGCCAAAGTTAAATACTCGGCGTGAGTCATTGATGCTTGTGGTAGCTAAAGAGCCGCCAGCATCACCAGTGCTTACTGAATATGCACTTGCCATAGGTTACTCCTTCGTTATTACGTCCAAGGGTTTCGTTTATTGTATTCATCAACCATAGAGTCCATAACATTATCCTCTGGAGTGCCTGCGGCGGTTGCCTGATTGCTACTGGGTAGAACTCCCATTGGAGACGGGACCTGTTGTGCTCTTTTTAGCTGGTCAAAACTCTCCGTAGGGGGAGTCACAGAATCAGCTTGCACAATTGGTTTATCTGCAATCGGGACCTTCTCAGAAACATTCTTAGCATTTCGCATACGATATAACTGAAATAAGTTATCGACAGTAATACTTTCCGGTTTATCCATCACCTGAACAAAATCTTTGATTTCATCCGGGGACGCTTGATACTCCTTAGTGAGATGATTCGTCATCATATCCATATTCTTATCATAAGCAACTTTTTCGGCTTCTCGTTTTTGTATTCCTTCTCGTTCTTTCTGAAGGGCTTCTTTTTCCTCAGACATCACTGCCATATTGTACTCTCCCTGTAAGCGATTGTAATCGTCCATTTGGTCTCTCCAATCATCTACAGCATCAAGATACCTTCCAGAGTCTGAACCAGTATCACTCCAAGCCTCTTCCCTATTAAAACCCCTTGGTTTTTTAGGTTTTTCTGGAGGCGGAGGAAAAGCGTCATAACTCTCTTCCTGTTTTGGAGCCTGCGGCTGTTCGGCGGTAGACTGAGTCTGCAACTGTTGAACCTGCTCTTTCAAGGTCGCATTCTCATTCTTTGCCTTATCAGCTTCAGACTGCCAGTACTGATAACGTACTTCATCATTAACTTCTGGTTTCGCTACTTGTGCCGGGGTTTCAGGTTCCGCTTCTACGGGCTGTTCCTCATCGACATTAGCACGAAAAAAGTCACTAATGTTGCCCTGCTGTTCGAAAACAGATTCGGGCGTTAACTCATTTGTTATAACTTCAGTGTCCTGAGCTGGAGTCTCGGGATATTGTATCCCTTCCTGCTCTGGAGTAACTGCTTGTGTTACGTCCATCTCGAGTTCCTCAATTTTCCTGCCTTATCGGGACTAAAAGGGTTAGGATTATCATTTAGAAGCCTGACTGTTAACATCTTTAACCTCAGACTTTACTTGTCCCATTACATCATCAAGACGTTTCTCGAATAGTCTGCCAGAAGCTTTGCTCTGGGTTGAAACCTTATCGAGGTCTGACTTGAATTTTTCAAGTTCGGCTTTCTGCTTGAGATGATAGTTTTCACGTTCTCTCGTCTGCATATCGCCTTTTAATTTTTTAATTTCTTCAGAAGACTGCTTCAACTGATTCTGTAGCTGTCCAACTAGGTCAGTACGCTGTAGAATGCCTTCCATATCGAATACTTCTGTTTTCTTAAGAACTTCTTCCTTATCAATGATACCTTTCTCATATGCATCCATATACATTTCAAGTTGAGCATATCTATTAGTAGGTAGTGTAGAGCCAGTAACCACAATAACATCGAAGGCTCCCCTTGATATATCATTTATTACTTTTACTTCCCCACTCTTATCATCGTACAGCTTCTTATTTATAGCATACTCAGTTAAGCTGTTATTAGGTTGGACAATACGAACAACCTTCTCTGCTTGAAAAAGTTGTTGCATAAGAGGTATAGCAACTTTAGCTATTCTGACTAGTCCTGTCTCAATATCCTGTAATTTAGATTTTATCTTACGCTGACCAAATTCATCAAGTGAGACTGTAGCCTTGTACGTTTGTGGTGCCTGCTCAGTATTACCCATCATAAGTTCATATAAACCCAATTGATGGTCAATATCCTGTTTTGCCGCTATTTCATTCTGATATAAAGTATTGGGTAGGGGAGTAGGCTGAATAGGTTGAGGTGGACCTTGGTCCATATCAACTTCTATTGCAACTCCCGGCTGTGCCCATCTATTCTCAAAATCCTGCATATCGACAGAACCAGAAGGAATCAGTATCTTTGTATTTGTAGAGGTAGTGGCGTGAGCAATAATTAGAGACCGTGTTTTGTTTATATATTCCTGCATATCCTTGACCATTCGTACGTCGCTGATTGGGTAAGGTGTTCTATTATGTATATTCATAAAGAACACGATGGGGTAATGGTCAACGGGTAAGAGACGTGAGTAGAGATAAGTATCACCCATTACTACGCACATTTTAACTCTTTGCACGGGCACAGACACGGTCTCTAGTAAATCTTGTTCCACTAGGTCTTGATAAGTTAATTCTTGCACCTGAGGAGGTGGTGGAGGGTCAGTATCACGCATTTCAGCTTCTTGAGCTTGTTTTTCGTATTCTGCGGTAATTTTGTCTATAATAGCCTTGGCTTTTTCAGGGTCAATAAAAACCTGTCCATTTACCATTACAGCCTGTCTTGACAGGTATTCTGGCATATCCTCTTCTAAAAGGACTTCCTCAGAACCATCAACTTTATTTTTAACGTGAAATCTTTTTACCCATATTTTATAATACCTCTCATAACCACGAATATACTCAGAAGACTTACCCCAAGTCATTTCAGTCTGAGTTTCAGTATCTTCAGGGAATATTATACCCTTATCGTCTGCTCTTGTAGTAGTAGGTCTATCACTCAGTCTATCTGACTGAGCATTCATAATAGCTTCCTTATACATAGGATACATTTGTGACGCTTGGTCCTTAGTGTATAAACGACTTACTATAATATTTTCAGCGTCATCTCCTAGCCTATCACGAGAATTGGGGTCTATATAAATATCAAGTGGGTCTATATCCTTGATACAAACCTCACCTCTACCATAATCTTTCAAGGGGTCAATATATACCATCATCGAACCCATACCCATAGTGTAGTAATCATCTATACAATTACGGAGAGCCTGAGTCCCGTCGGAGATGTACCACATATATTCGAGTAATCCATTGAAAGTCTGTGCTACTTTATTATCGCTGTCTTCCCTAGGTGATACTCTGAACTGTGGTCTGCCAGAAGTTAAAAGAGCCTTTGCGGCTTCTACGGCAGGATGGATACGGTTTACGACAAGAGGTGCTTGACCCCTTTCAAGAAGAATTCTTTGTTGTTCTGTTGACCATTGCCTTCCAAGCCTAAATTCACTATCTTCTTGAGCCTGAGTTGCCCAAGTATCCCTCTTTTGACTATAAGTTTTCCAAAGCTGGTGGGTGGAGTCGACAATATCTTCAGGTATTTCAGCTTCTTTTTCGACGTACGCCATCGTTACGAATTTACTTCCTACAATGTGAGCCAGTCAAGTACTTTATTAGTAACTTTTTGGCTCGGGTCAATTAAAGCTTTACTTCTACAAGGTGTGATTCTATCCATAGCATAATACACTGCATCCAGTATATCATCGTGTTTTCCACGTGGATATGATAGAAATTCCTGCTGTGGTATAATATCCTCTGACCGAAAGTGAAATTCCCCTCTAGCAAGAGGTGCGACTAGTGATAATAGTCTTTCTGACTTTCTTGTCCTTGGTTTTACCCCTTTTTCCAGACCGGGTATATATAAGCCCTGTTCCAGCATCATTTTACGTACATTTGCTCTTAACGCTTCTTGATAGCCAGTTGTTTCAATTTTCATTCGTTTTGGGCGAAATTTCTTAAAAACTGCTATTATCGTCTCTGGTTGGAGCGCAGGATTGATTTTATCTCGAAGAATATCCAATATATACTTATTCCCATCGTTATCAACGGCAATAGTAGCAATAACAAAGAAATCGCTCCTAGCAGATAGACTACTAGCAGGGTCGATACCACAATAGATATCAACAGGTTTTCTCTCCTCCTCCCCATTCTTCTTACCAACAAGGCAGTTTTGTCCGTCAATACGTTTATATACATAGTGATGAAGTTTGATATACTCTGGTTTAAATGGTGCATTATCTGGTGACTGTGCTTCATTCATATACTCCTGATAAAATCCGTTAAGATTTCCTACACTCTCAAACTCCTCCTTTATACCAATTATCCTCTCTTCAGAGAATCTAGCTTCCCATATACTCTTTCCATTGTCATCATAGATTGCAAACCACAAAACTTCCCAAGCAGGCGACTCTTTTGCCCAACATAAGAAGCAATCCTCTGATATTACAGTACCTATCATAACAATCCTTCCATCGTCGGAAAGTGATGGTATAACAGCCTCAGTTATCCATTTTCTGTTCTTTGCCCGTCCTTCAGGGGTATATGCATTCAATTCTGACTCATAATCATCAACTATAATCAGATTTGGACGTGTATCCCCCTCAATAAAGCCACGAACTCTCTGACCAGTACCAACAGCCACTATTCTAGCTCCATTGGCTAAAACTATGTCATTATTGGTCCATCTCTTGGCAGTATTAGGTCCATAGTCCCCAAACATCTCTTTAAAGTTCTTACTATTAATAAGATGGTACTTTATACGGGATAAAAAGTTAATACTCTGAGATTGTGACTCAGATATAATAACTATGAAAAGGTCCTTGCCCGACGGTTTGAAAGCAACTTGGTGGAGGGGTAGTATCAAGGAGGTCACTGTACTTTTAGCGGTACCCCGAGGGGCAGCTATAAGCAGCCGCTTTACAGACTCGTCGGACAAGTTTCGGTATATTTCGTGATGAAAATCAGGAACTGCCCTACTTAAGGCTGTAGGGAACATAGTCTTACCAAAAAGACCAATATTAGTGCGTAATTTCTTTAAAGCCTGTTCTTGAGCGTAACGGGCTTCGAAATCGTCATTTTTTTCCATTTGCCTTAAAATCTATCTTTTCTCGCCATTCTCCAGCAGGTTCTTCTGTTTTTCTCGTCGCTACAAGCTTTTCTTCCTCAGAATTAATATTATCTATCAATTTCCTTGTTTGAGTGGCTTCTAACCTGTCTACTGTAGTAACAGTCTCTTTATCCTTCATTCCGTGTATCTCAAAGCCATCATTGACAAAACCACGTAGAGAATTGATATCTTTCTTCTCTTTAGCCATTTCTATACCCTCATTCATCAAATCAATGAAAAAATCGGCATCCATCATTTTATCAGTTAATAATCTCTGAGCTTCGTCTCTTTTCATATTTCTAAACGACTCCGTCCTCATATGCCGTCTCAACTTACGGCGTTTACCTGATGAAACAGGTCCAAAAACTTGGTCTATAGCTACATCACGGTCCTCTGTGAGTGCCGCCCACATAGCCAAAGCCTTAAAAGGCTCGGTATTATTAGCTACATCAACCCATTTTTTACCAGTGAACGTATTATTAGCCATTCGTCCACCGCAACAAAACTTTTTCTTAGGATACTTGGGATTCCACATAATATACCCAAAAGGCATCCTATAATAGAAGGATTTACGCTTTCTTGCATCGTAATACACCTTCTTCGTTATAACTTCGGCAACATACCCGTCGTCTGTCACTGCCCAATCGCCTGCGTCGCACTTTTGCCAGCTTTTGAAAGGTATTCCGTCTAACTCGGCGTCTCCCAGACGATATATCGGGTACTCTGTTAATCCTTTATCCTTATGATTGATTTTTATAGTGTACACTAGCCTTCTCTATTGGTATAAAACCTACAAATTTAGAGATTTTCTGCTCAGAACCACCAAAATCGGTATTTTTAGGTAAAACCTTCCAATCCCACTTAAATCTGAACCTCTGTAAAGCTAACTTACTCAGGTTAAATATGTATATATCTTCATTTGTGGCTACTATATAAAGGGATTCTACATTATTATTGAATGCATACTCTGTATTAGAGTCAAATTTGTCAAATTCAATTAAAACCTCTGGGTAATGCTTATTCCGAATCTTTATCTCAGCTATATACTCCATATCCTCAGCGTCGAATGGACTATAATCGTCAGTAACCAACTTAAAATTACGTCTCGTTAATTCATTTACCCTGTCTACAACATCCTGCTCAGATAGTTCCACGTTCTTATCCTCAGCAATTTGAGTGCCAGTATGAACAAAACGGCTAGGTTGTACAGAATCCTTATCCCCCTTATACTCTGCATACTGCGTAGTAATATCATTGTACAGCTCCTCCCTAAGCTGTTTATGCAAAAAACCAGTTATCTCAGCCATCTCACTGTAGAGTTTCTGATAATCTAGCTTATCGGCATCAGTTAGGTACTCCTTGTCCATATTAAAACGACGAAACCCCTTAATAATTCATATCGTAACATAAAAGACAAAAAAATATAAACCAGAAGTACTATAAAGGTCAATAGCTATTAATTACTTTAAGTGACTACGGTTACTTACCTAAAAAATAAGTTGTTACAGGGAATCACATAATTATTATATATAGCCTACCTAGAATTGCGTTCGAAATCCAAAGTATTTCAAAATAGAACTAGAATGGATGCACCGGATATACAATGAGACGTACCCCATCGGTTTTACGGGCGTGGGGGGTCCTAAACCGTTGAATCGAACAGTGTTCATTCAATCGGTTCACCCCCACTGGTGCAACCTCTGGGTACGCTCTACTACCCCTGCTGAATTCTCGAGGATAATCAGTCAGGGTGACTGACACTCGACATAATCATAACCGAAAGCAGGTTCAATTATGGCAAAGAGCAAGAAGATTGCAATCAGAATTGCAAACACCTTCCGAGGGTCAGTCAACCCTAGGACGCAGGTCTTCGAGCACGAACTCGACCGTTCAGGTCGCTGGATTCCCAGCAACAATTTCAGGATTACCGTTGGTAATCAGGAAACTGAACTGCCGGTCGTGCTGACAGCCTCGGCTGTAGCCAAGCTAGTAGCCCAGAAACCTTCCTTGCAGGTTGAAGCCGGTACTTCGTACCAGCTTGTCCGCAAGCAAGAGCTCGAGCCCAACGAAAAGTTGGGTCTCGATGCTGGGATAGCTTGGTTCTACCGCCCAGCTCAGCCCGACATCTATATGTCGGTCTAGCGAGGCTTAAGACCTAGGTGCTCAAACACGTGCTTCCCCTTGCCCTACC
>TARA_R100000656_G_scaffold120393_1_pt1 | contig 11064 bp, 19 predicted proteins | sample TARA_R100000656 | Tara Oceans TARA_R100000656 (sample SAMEA2622517) | marine metagenome | biome: marine biome (ENVO:00000447); feature: mesopelagic zone (ENVO:00000213); material: "saline water (ENVO:00002010), including plankton (ENVO:xxxxxxxx)" | depth 350 m
CGACATCGGCTTGGGTCGCCCAGTATTTTGCGGAATAGGATGATCCTGTGACAGCCCCAGGTGTTTTCTCAGCCCACTCGGATGCCAGGGTGGCGCTCGCGGCGGCGGCTGTGGCTTGTGTGGTTGCTGTACCGGCCTGAGTTGTGGCGGTGGTTGCTGAGGCAGTGGCTGAAGTAGTTGCTGTGCCTAGTGCTGTGCCATCAAGGATGGTCGCAAAGTTTGTGCCGGAAGGTGCCGCAGTTGAAGAGGTGTGTGCGGTTATGCAGACGTATGTACCGTTGTTGTAGGTAACAACGTCTAATTGTTCGTAAGCAGTTGCGTTAGCGTGCGCGCCCTTCTGGCGGAAGATAAACCCATCATCTACATCAGTCTATGAAACCGCTGGATCAGCGAAGGTTCCCATTCGCGTTTGTAACTGACGCGTAGCAGAAACTATCCTAACCTGAAATTTATCTGAATCTACAAGACCTGTTGAGGTATCCCATATATCGGCCATAAGGTCGTATATTTTTCTATCATTGAATTCACAGGCTTCAAGGTAAGTGTCGAGTATGTGTGTTCCTGTTTTAGAGGAGGTGAAATTAATCTGTTCACCAATTGGTCTTGTAATAGCCATTATTTATACCAGCCTTTAGCTTTCATGAATTTAACGAGATGAGACATTGTGAGGACAATTTCATCATCATCCGGGTATCTCTCCTCTAGTTTGTCTAGTTTTCCTCTTAAATCCCCAAGCAATCCCCTGACTTCTCCCACTTCGAGAACGAGACCTTTCGCTATATCTACAATCTCCTGCGGGGGAGAACTAACCTTCATTGCCTCATCTATTTGTAGTTTTATGTCACCAGCGATTTGCTGGCGTAACTGGCCAATGAATTCTTCTAATTCGTCAAATCTCTTAATCAAAGAGACTAAGTGTGGGTCTAGCATTATGCGCCTCCCATTGGTTGTAGATTACCGTTTTGAACTTGCTTTCCTACCTGTTCATTAGATTGAACTGAAGCTCCACGCATCTTCTCCATCATCGCCATTTCCTGACTTGGCGACATACCCTGTTGCTGTAGCTGTTCCTGGCTTATACGAAACTGATCTAGATCAGAAATACCCATAGCACGTATAGCCTCTTCTGCGATCTTGCCTGCGTTGTATTCCATATTCAGGCCTGTCTGGTGCATGATTTGAAGTATCGACATCCATGTATCAGCACTGCGTGATGGTTCTAATGGAAGGGTTCCATCTACAACCAAGTAATCTATCTCTCCTTGTAGATCAGAACCTGAAGTAAAGTCGATGTAATCATCCTGAACCATGGTAGATAACTGATTGGGCATATTGTATGGGTCTACTCTTATAGAGCCAGAGAACGGTAGTGCATCTTGTATATTCGAAACCATCATGCGTACCATAGGACGCATGGTGGTTGCTGACATTATGCGCGCCATCACACCAAGTCTTTGAGAGCCTAACTGAGTTAAGCGCTGTATTTCTGTTGCTGTTCGTACATCGGGAGTAGGAACGCCCTGCTGTGCATCAGAAGCGGCTGATGTTCTGTTTTTAAGTTCTGACAGTGCCGCTATATCTTGCCAGTGCCCTTTAGTAACGTCAGGCACTTGCGCGATGAACACGCCATCGCCAGGAGTTGTTCCCGGCATAGCACGCACAACACCCCACGGGTTCCTATCAATTAGGTCTGGTATAGATACTTGTGTTGGGTCAGCAAAAATAAGATTGTTTAGTGCGGCTTGCACGTTATCTATACGAGATCGTAATAACCAAGTAGCAACATCATGAAGAGGTAACAGTATGTCGTATAAGGATTGACCATACGTTTTATGGTTGTCGTAGTAGATTCCACCAATTACTACTGGGAACTGTTGCCCATACGGATTGAGCTGACAACGGATGATGTACTTCTCATCCAGAACTGTGATTAAAAGCCAAATCGATTCAACTCCCGGCATACCCAATTCATAACCTGCGAGGTTTACCCAGAGTTCATCTACGGTATTGGCGTTTGAGAGTTTGAACGAATTGTGTCTTTCGTTAGCTTGGCTTGGGTCTATATTCCAGCCGCGCCCTTCTTCATGTGCATATGAATGCGCGTCCCATCCATTTGATGAAACATCAAGTCGATTACGTATTGCTGGATACTTTTTTAGTTTCGGGTAAAGCCCTGATCTAAGAAGATTGTTATAGGTAACAAAATCCGTAAAGGCTATAAACCCCATTGATTCCCAATCACCCCACGATACACGAGGGTCTGGGAATGTGCGTCTGGGATCAAAGTTAATAATGTTGTTATGGTTTGATGTTGAGTCCCAGGCTATTTTGGTTGGAGCGAATCCGTAACGGATAGAGTCCTGCATCATTTGCGCTATACGGGCTTCTCCCGCTGTGCGTCTCATGTGTTGATGTAGTACACGCTCCAGAATCATTGAAACTTTACGTGAATCCCTGTTTAAGCCTTCAAGCTGAAACATGGGATTACGACCAGCAAGCGCCGCCATCAGGTATGTCATCACAGTATCTGCAATAGCTCGCGTATCTGTGATAACAGCTTTTTCCCTGAACTCGGTTGCTGTGTCGGGAACATACACATCGTGTGCCCGATCTGCTTCTTTCCAATGAGCGTATCTTTTGGATATGCGTGAATGAGACATATCCAAACAAGCGCGCACGAAATCAACTAGCTTTGTTTCCTCTTCATCAGAGAGGAGTGGGGCTATGTCCTGATATTCTTCTAGTGCACGCGTATATTGGGACAGGTCGACGATGGTATGGTCTTCTGTCCCGCGTATATCACGGTAGTCTGACATGGGTTCGATTGTCTTGGTTTGAGGTTAATTTGTCGTCCCTAAATACCCCAACCTCTCCATTGCGGAAGATTGGCTTGTCTAGAAAACGAGTCTTTGTATTTTGTAAATTTAGTGTTAAGAGAGTCCCCTATGTTTACTTGAACATCGAAATTAACTCCCATATGCATTCTGGATATAGCATCCAAGAGAATAGATAAAGCATCTACATCATCATCATGAGTTGCTGAGGGGAATGAAACTGTTGCATCCATAAAGTCATCTACCCATTTGGCAGTCTGCGGAAGCCAAACTCGACCACCTTCTATCAGTGGGGTTATAGCGTGTACGCGTGTAACCTTATCTACGCTCACCTTATATGGGATAACGGCTACACCGGTCTCATTCTTCAGCTCCTGTATCAGGGATTGGCCGGAGGCTTTGTCTTCAATGTAGAGGCCGCGAAGTCCTTTGCCCCGGTATTTGGTATTCAATTGTATTGCTTTTTGCTTTAATTCAGGAAAATCATACCTCCCCTTCACCCTGTCTATTATGTAAATATCCCCATCTGTAGCTAGCCCGCCAACAAGGAAAACAGAATAATCGGCTGTTTCTGTCTTCTTGAATGCAGTGTCAGCAGAAATAATCATGGCTTGGAAGTTAGTGGGGTTGATTACTTCCGGGTCATAGAACTTCCACCATGAAGACTTAATGATATTACCGCCCTCTATATAGGGGGATTGCTGGTATAGAGCGGCGAATTCGCGAGGGTTGAGGCGTTCCATCCTATCAAGCGTTTCTAATGGAAATCTATCTGGCCATAGCGCTTCTACCTTTGTTGGCTTGTAGTGGCGTTTACTAGGAGCTACTTTAGAAATTTCCCCCTGTTTTATATATCTAGGATCATCTTTAGGTAGTTCTGATACAGAACGTATAACACCTGCTTCCTTCTCTAGCTTTGCAGGAAAATTGATGTGTAACCATCTATTTTCCTGCCAATCCTCAGTAGCTTGTATGCGCCCGCCCGGATCATCTGGATGCCAGCGGGTTAGAATCATTATCTGTATAGGAGGAGTCCCATCAGCTTCTGGCTGTAATCTGGTCACCAATGCTGAGATATAGTAGTTCCAGGCATTATTTCGGGTAGTTACTGATTCAGCTTCCTGTCTGTTCTTAATGGGGTCATCGATGATGAGTAGGTTAGCCGGTCTGCCAGATGTCGTGCCTCCCATACCTATGCCGAAGTAAGCTCCATTCATGCTTGTTCGCCACACATCTGCCGCACGAGATGAAGAATCAAATTCAAATGTAGGGAATATCTGGGGAAATATGTCCTCATTAGCTATTCCTCGAACACTTCTGCCAAAGTCGATTGCGAGCTGGCTGTTGTATGAGGTGGACATTACATAGCGTGATGGGTTTCTACCTATGTAGTAGGCAGGGAAAAGTTGTGTAGCAAAGGTGGATTTCGCGTGTCTAGGGGGCATATTTATGAGTACGTTGTATATAGGGTCTCCCTTTAGGTTCTCCTTTTTTAGATTTCCCTTGCTGTCAACCGTCCCTTTGAACCCGGAAGTAAGCTTTCTCTTCTCCAGCAGGTCTAGTGCGTGCATTAGAACTACTTGGAATTCTGGGAATTCCCAAGTTGGGTTAATCGCTTTTACAAAATCTACATAAGAGTCTTCCGCTCTTCGAATAGACAGAAGATATTTAGCCGCATCTTGCTGGCTCAGGCTCATTCCTTTACCTCATCCACTGGAACAGACTCTATTACAGGACTAGAGCCGGAATATTGGCGGATAGTATTAATTCTCTGGGTTGCAAGCTCTGTAGCTATGGTTCTGTCATGAATTGAATCAATCATCAAGTTCATGAGGTGATCATATATGGCCTGTTGCCTCTTCAATGGGTCTTCTATCGTATGGAACTTCTTATCCTTCATAGAGGTTGCAAGGTCTTTAAGCGTAGTAGAGCTAGTGTATTGCTGTGTTTTGGCTATATCCATTGTATCTCTTTTGTTACACCTTTCGATTTTTACTAAAACTGCTCGTGACTAGGGGCTACCAATTCGACTCGGCGATGCGAAGGCGGAGGCGGGGGTGACCCCCCCGTGCACACGTTTACGACGCGTGTTATGCGTAAAATCGCGTTCGCGCACACGCCTCTGCTCAGCAAAGCTGAGCAGGTCTATTGATGAGCGAGTCCAATGGCTCAAATCGCCGGAGATATTTCCGGTTCCACATGAGGAAACGTGATGAACACGATGAACGTGTTGACAACGAAGCCGAAGGTTATCGCGATTAACGGCCCAAAGGGCCGGATGGAGTTGTCTGGTCACCCGATCAGGATCGTGAAGCAGGGTCGCAAGGTTGTGTACGGTGTCGCGATTCAGGGCAACCTTCACGAGGTGAAGGCACAGGCTCCAATGGTCGTGATTGCTGACCTGTCGGCAAAGCCGATTCTTGAGGGTCGTGACGCGTATCGCGAGGGGAGCAAAGCGGCAACTAAGGCCGATCTTGCGAAGGTTCCTGCCGTGAAACAGGAGAGTGCTCCTTCGGAGCCTGCAACCACCTTCACGAGTAAGCCTTCTGGGAAGGCTCCAGATGCGATGGAGAAGCGTCTCGCGAAGTTGGAGAAGGCTCTTGAGGCAATCGTGAGCAAGCTCAGCTAATCGCGAGTTGCTGAGATAGGGGAGAGTCCTTTGGACTCTCCCCTTTTTTTTGTTCGCGTGTGTATGCGGATACTTCACGAAGACCGATGATGACGAAATCACGTTTTGGTGGAATCCTTCGTGTGGTCACGAACGATGGTATCGTGAGAAGGGGTTTCAATCATTTCAACGTCTTCGGGAGAAGCGAGAACGCCCTTTTGGGGCGTTTCTTCAACGTCTTTTTCGTGAAATCCAGACGCAATGGCCTCCAATTCATCTCGCGAGAGTTTGTTTACGTCAAGGTGACGATGTTCGACAGTCGTATGAGATTGCGAAAGATCAGGAACGATCTTCGACATCAAGGTGCGAAACAACGCGACTTGCTGTGGTGTCCACTTGATCTCACCTTCGACAGCGCGAACAGCGAGAGGAAGGATGGTCTGCACTTCATCACGAATGTATCCACGCAATTTCGCAACGTCACGCATCGTGAGAGGTGCTCTTTCGTACATTTTCGCGAGGTTGGAAACGGTGACTCGCTTCACCTTCTTGCGATCTTGGTTTATTTCTTGAGGAACTATTTTCATGATACGGATTTTCCTATTCGTGATACAGGGTGTCGTCCTCACGAACACCTATGCACACGCGTCTGCTTGGCAAAGCCAAGCAGTTCTGTTGATGTCCGAGCCGGTTTGCCACTCCGGTTCACCTTCCTTTCAACCAGTGGCGGGAGATATATCGTGAACAAGACGGAAATTAAGCGTTTACTTCCCGAATTGAACGAGGAAATCGTTGATGTGATATTCGAGAATGGCATGGCAGTCCATGATATCACGGAGCAGGATTCGATTGGATTCGCGTTGATAAGCGACCCACTTGATCCAGATTCGCACATAGACACCGATCTCGAAGTCATGATGGATGGAAACTGGGTCTGTTTATCAGACCCACAACTTTCCGAGGAGCAGTTGGATTCACTTCGTGAGCATTGCAAGGATGTTGTTGCCTCTCTCGAAGCGGAAAACTGGTTGTAATCGTAACACGGCACTCCCTTTAGGGGGAGTGCCTTTTCGAGGAATATGCGATGGATACACCTATTTGTGTGAGTTGGCACTCGGATACTGGCAATCGCACGGCCATTATCGTGAGACGAGGGCATAAGTTCCTGAGTCTTGTGTTTATGGACAAAGGTGTGCGAGTAAAACGTGTGCATCTTCGCGAGGAGAGATACATGAAACCACTTACCTATAAAGGTAAGCCTTACCCCATATTGCGAGCCAAGAGACATTATGAGCGTCATGGTCGTATGTGTGGAATCACGATGAGTGCGAAACGTGCTCTAGGAGAAATATGGCATGAAGGTACGCGTAAAGTTGCCGAGTAAGGTAGTTCACGATTCGTCTATCGCTGAACTCGTGAATTTCAAGCCTCACCTGATTTTGGCTGTGCAAAAGAACCATGTTCTTATCGAAATCAAGATCACGTTGTTCACGAGTCATGACTGGCATCTAGTTGGCCCGTTAATTGCGAAATACGCGACTGACGAAGATTTGTGAAGGGCTGAAACCTTTAGGGTGTTCACCCCTCTACTTTAGTAGAGGGGATGAACCCCTTAACCTGCCGAGGAAAATTACCGATGAATGAAAAGCCAAGTATTGCTGACATGAAGTTCGTTGTTGACTGCTCCGGTATCGCGAAACATTGGGGGATGCTAACTGAGTTTTGGTGGTCTTTCGAGTGTGCTAGGCGTTCGGGAGTTGGAGTTGTTCAGTCAGCACATTACGCTTTAGAGGATTGGGATGTATATCCCTTTCACCTGAAGACCCTTTCGGAAGCTGAAGGTTTTGGAATCATCTAGTCACGAGGAGACGCAATATGGAACTGAGTTTTGTTCGTTTCGAGAATAGGATTCTCGATCTGTCATCTGGAAAGGTGACGGAGTTCCCTTCCATCAATCTTGCGAAGAAGGAAAGTCGTAATTTGCAAGGTCGTGTGTTGGGTAATGGTGTGCTTCGTGTGGCAAGCACGAAGATAATCTTTAACAGGCACGTTAAGAGTGTCAAGGAGGCTAATCACGAAGGATGAAAAACTCCTTACCTAATTCACCCCCTCTATCTCTGATAGAGGGGGATGAATTAGTTAGAACCCTCTCCGCTGTATTCCTTTCAATCCCTGCTATCATGAAACGGAGGAATTAAACATGAAGGCAATCATTTTTTCCAACAACAACGCTCCTCGGGAGATTGTTGACACCAGTGCCAGTACGGTGTCGGAGTTCCTGAGTGGTCAGGATGTCGACCAAAACGGTATCGGTATCGTATTAAACGGTACTGTGGTCGATGGTGGCGCAACGCTTAACGATGGTGACCGTCTCACCGTCTCGCGTTCCTCGAAGGGAGCCTAACAGTTCCCGATGTGGCAGGTGGGGTGGCCCGAAAGGGTCACCCCTTTTTTAATGTGATTCGGAGGATTATTACATGACAACTGCTTTTTTAGACACGATATTCAAACCGTCTCCCGAAGACGTCAAGAATATGTACGACCCACGACCTGCTCGTATCTTGGAGATTAACCGCCATATCGAGGATTCGATGGATCGTTATCACGAAATGATGGAAGATGTTTCTCACGTTTTAAGCCAGGTCAACGCGTATAAGATGGATCGAGACTTGGTATCAAAGGCCGAGCCACTCAATTTCACTGATCTTTGCGAAAAGATCACGACAACATTCAACACTGTCGAGAAGACAGCGTTTCATGATGGCTCACTGTGCGTTCTTACGACCGACCTTATCGCGAAAGACAACGGTGGTGATGGCAGGCCAATCAAGATTGAGCCTCACCTTATCGTTCTTAGTATTGCGATTAGGGAATCAAAGTTTATCCCAGTTGGCGATAGCCTTTACGAAGGTTACGGTCATTCGATGATAGCCCATCCACATTGCATTGGGGCAAACAATCTAACGGCCTGTCTTGGCACGTTTAGCGGTGTTCTGCTTGAGCATATCGCCAATGATGATTACGTCTCAGCTGTCGAAACGTGTCTCTCGTTTTTGCAATCTTACAACAGTGAAGATTCCGCCGGTGCTTTGTGGCATAGGTGGCCTTTGGTAGAGGAACCGCCATTAGTTCTTGTCGATATAGGAGTGACAGCATGAGTTCACAAGTCTCAGCATATGTGTCTTTAGTGCAATGGTTTTGTGATCGTTGCGGTGATATGTTCGATGAATACGATGGTTGTGACTATTCTATGGAAGAAGGAGATCGTGTCCCGTGTGCGAGTGATATGGATTGCTATACCGAGAACGGACGTTATCATGAAGATCATGGCGAAATTTGCAACGATTGTTACGATCTTGTCGAGAATCCTGACGATGAAGACGAACCCATTATAAATAGTCCTGATCGCTTGATAGCAATGAAGAAGCAACAACGTGAAGTAATCAACGGGCATTTGGAAAACCTTGTGAAAATTGCGGAGGTGCAACATGGATAGAAGTAGATCGGAACCGCTGTATAACCCTGCATCGTGGTGTCAGAACAGCGTTGGCTTGATTGGTGCAGGAGCTGTCGGGAGTAAGGTAGCCATAGAGTTGGCTTGTCTTGGTGTGGAGCACGTAACTGTATACGATATGGATTTCATTGAGCCACATAATCTCTCGAATCAGGCTTATCATGAACTCCAAGTTGGTATGGGGAAGTCGTCTGCTCTCGAAGAACTCATTGGTCACAAAGTTGGGCATGAACAGTGGCTGAAATGGCAGTTCAAGTCCAAAGAATTCACGAAAATGATTCCGCACTCACATAAAGTGCTTATCTCGGCATTGGATACGAGGAGCGGAAGACAGGAAGTGATGTGGAGTGGCATGACCAACAGTTCTACCCTCGTGATGGACTGTCGCATGGACGCAATGCAGGGCGCAGTTCATATGTACAATCCTGGAGACCCGAAAGAGCGAAAGGTCTACACAGAAAACCTACCTTCCGAAGATTACGAAGGGGAGAAAAGTGCCTGTGGATTGCCAATCAACTGTGGCACAACGTCTGGATTTGTAGCGAGCACGGCAGTAGCGATGCTCATAAATTGGTGGAACTCTGGTATTCGGGAGAACATCCACTTTAACTTGCGAGCCATGGAAACGTGGCGAACTCCTGTGGAGGGAACAACATGAGACAGATAGATTCAACGGAACCTATGGTCACGATTGACGCTGAAACGTGGGGGCAGATCATGTTCGCCACTCAAGCTGTCGATACGGAGATCACGGGATGGCTTAATGTGAAACGTGATGAAGATCACTTTCATATACATGGCGATCTCGTGATTCCCAAGCAAGAAGTAGGCTCAGCCAGTGTTGATGTGAGTTCGACAGAAATGGCATTGATGTTAGATCAGCACGATAACGTGCGTTGTTGGTGGCATAGTCATGTAGACATGGCTCCGAACCCATCCACGACAGACGTTACGCAAATGGATGGGTATGCAGAAAATCTACCCTTCTACCTGATGCTAATCACGAATAAGAGCGGTAACTATGGTCTCGAAGTTTGGGATATGGAAAGCAATCTGATTTGGGAAGGCATCGAGTTAAGTTCTGTTCCGACTCGTGATGTAGAGAAATTGGCAGACATCATTAAGGATAACGTGAAGAAGAAAACCTTTCCGGTATACCAATCGAGGTATCCGTATTCTGGAAATCAGAGTGCGCGTCTAAAGAATGGTCTTTACTGGCCGGAGAGTACGCCAACTTATGATAATGGTAATGGGAGCGGGAACACGTACCTGAATGATCTCGATGGGGTAAGTGCTGTGCATGGTTGGCGTGATCCTACGCAAATGGAACTCGAAGACCTGATGTTGAAGGAAGGTATAGACGAGGACGAAGCCTTAGCATGGTTTGAGCAAGGATTAGCATAAGTTGTGATCCTCCTGATTGCCCCTCTCACGAGGGGCATTTTTTTCCTAGTTGTTTTTAACAGTCCCTCTCCGTAGGAGAGGACTGTAAAAACTAACTACTTACCTTCAAAGGGAGTGCCAATGAAGCCTGACACAACGAGAAACCTGTCGCTTCGAATGATCGAAGCCTTTAGTGATGAACATTCCGCGAGTAGACGATTGAAATTGAGGACACTTGTTTGGGATATGTGGACTCAAATACACGATGACCATTGGGGAAAAGCTTTTCTGAATGCGATAAATGAAAGCCCAATCATAAATGGAACCGGCGCTGACCAGATAAAGATACGACCAAGCTTTGCCGCGTTAAGGGATTGCTTGAGTGACGCTACTTGCACTGTGTTTGTAGCCTGTGTTCATGAATTGAGTTACGAACACAACTTAGAACAAGCAACTAAGCAAACATTCCAAATGTTACTTGACGCTATAGAGAAGCCCGCTCATTACGGTATAGGTAACCTGAAATCAAAAACAAATTACGAACTTGGCTTTAACATAGGATGGATTGAGCCACCCAATAATCCGAAACAATTAGCACGCACAGTTCGGGAAGAATTCATTAACGCTTGGAGCAACACCGATGAGCCAATGGAGAAGGGAGAGCAAGCAGAGTCGTTATCTCAGGCTATAGATATTGTAGATGCGATAGAAAAACGTCATCGAGA
>TARA_R100000656_G_scaffold22966_5_pt1 | contig 10865 bp, 10 predicted proteins | sample TARA_R100000656 | Tara Oceans TARA_R100000656 (sample SAMEA2622517) | marine metagenome | biome: marine biome (ENVO:00000447); feature: mesopelagic zone (ENVO:00000213); material: "saline water (ENVO:00002010), including plankton (ENVO:xxxxxxxx)" | depth 350 m
CCTGGCGGGTATTGAGGCCAGCGACGGTATCGTGACGATCGCTCCTGAAGGAACTCTTGAATGGTCTGGAGACCGGGTATCGGGCGAGCTGGCTCAGGTGCCATGGGGACGGTACGCGAATTCTGTTGTTGCAGTGGTCACGGAAGGGCAGCAAGCAAGTGTGGTCTTACTGCAAACAGCGGGTGCGAACTCCCTCCATGAGGGCACAAATATCGCCGGTGAGCCGCGAGATACCATGGTTTTCTCGTCAGCACTTCCGGCCGCATCCGGAAACCTTCCCGAGACGCTTTCTGCCTCTACTTTAGGCTATGGTGGCGCAATGCTGCGTTCCGCACAGATAGCTGGAGCAATGACAAGGGTTATGGAGCTGGCGTCCGATTATGCAGCGGAAAGGAAACAGTTTGGCCGCCCAATTGCCAAGTTTCAGGCCATTCAGCAGCAACTGGCCATTTTGGCTGAGCAAACTGCGGCTGCCAATGTGGCAGCAGAGTCGGCGTTTGTGGCATCCGATCCAGACCTGAGCCATTTTCGAATCGCTGCGGCGAAAGTGACGACGTCGGACGGCGCGAGTGAGGCTGCCCGGATCGGGCACTCCGTACATGGTGCTATTGGTTTCACACAGGAATACGAGCTGCAGTTGCTAACTCGTCGACTGTGGGCCTGGCGCGGAGAGTTTGGTAGCGCTACCCATTGGAGCAAGGTGTTGGGTAACCATATCTGCGCGTCCGGACCTGAACAATTCTGGTCGTCGATCACTCACCCTCATCAACAAAAACTAACGACCGAAGGTTAGAGGCGCTTATGGCTCAGTTTCTAAACATTGAACGCACGGGCAATGTTGTTGTGGTCCGGATGAGCAGTCCCGATACACGCAACGCCCTTAGCGATCCAAGTCAGATGCAGGAGTTCGTTGATCTGTGTGCAGAGCTCCGGACTGATCATAGTGTGAGAGCTGTGGTCCTCACGGGAAGTGGAAAAGCTTTCTGTGCTGGCGGCAATATCAAAGATATGCAACGCCGCGAGGGCATATTCGCGGGCTCGCCTTATGAGCTCCGTGATACGTACCGTAATGGTATTCAAAAGATTCCTCTGTGCCTTTACGACCTTGATATTCCGATTATCGCGGCAGTAAACGGCGCGGCTATCGGCGCAGGGCTGGATCTGGCGTGCATGTGCGACATCCGGATTGCAAGCAAGACTGCTAAGTTTGCAGAAAGTTTCGTCAAATTGGGCATCGTTCCTGGTGATGGGGGAGCCTGGTTGCTTCCCCGGATAATCGGCATTCCCAAGGCAAGTTTGATGGCCTTTACCGGCGATACGATTGACGCAGAACAGGCCTTGGCTTGGGGACTCGTCGAACAGGTCTGTGAACCAGACGAGCTTGAATCAGAAGCCTTGGCGCTGGCTGCACGTATCGCTGAAAACCCAGGGCATGCTCTAAGGCTATGCAAACGATTGTTACGCGAAGGCCAGCATATGCGTTTGGATTCATTGCTTGAATTATCCGCAGCCTATCAATCGCTGGCTCATCACACTAAAGATCATGAAGAAGCGGTTACATCGTTTGTTGAAAAACGCAAACCGAACTTTCTGGATCAGTAGTTATTTAAGGGAGATAGATCTCGATGCGTACCGTGTTCCGCGAAGACCATAATATGTTCAGAGAACAGGCCCGACGGTTTATAGAAAGGGAAATATGCCCTCACTTGGAGGAATGGGAAAAGGAAGGCATTGTTCCGAAGGAAGTTTGGCGCAAGGCGGGGGAAATGGGGTTGCTTTGCTCCACCGTGCCCGAAGAATACGGCGGTGCTGGTGGCGACTTTGGGCACTCCGCGGTGATGATCGAAGAGCTTGCGCGAGTTAATGCGACGGCAATCGGTTTCACAACACACTCTGAAATTGTAGCACCGTATATCGTGTCGTACGGCACTGAAGAGCAGAAGCACAAGTGGCTGCCCAAGATGGTCAGTGGCGAAATGATCGGTGTCATCGCGATGAGCGAGCCTGGCATTGGAAGCGATCTGAGATCCATGCGAACTCAATTGCGACAGGATGGTGATGAATACGTTATCTCAGGCCAGAAGACATTCATCACCAACGGTGGAAATGCAGATTTGGTCGTTACGGCCACCAAAATTGATCCGGCAAGCAAGGATTTGACGTTGGTATGTGTCGAAACAGACCGCGAAGGTTTTTCTAAAGGTCGCCTGCTGGACAAAATCGGCCTGAAGGGGCAGGACACGGCAGAGTTGTTCTTCGACGACGTGCGTGTCCCGGTATCAAACCGGCTTGGTGAAGAAAATGCAGGATTCGGCTACCTGACGCATCAATTGGCGTGGGAAAGGTTGATCATTGCTCTTAGAGCGGCTGAGTCGATTGATAGTTTTCTTGAGCTGACGATTGGCTACACGAAAGAACGAAAGGTGTTTGGTAAGACAGTATTCGATTTTCAGAATACACGCTTTAAGTTAGCCGACATTAAAGCCCAGGCGACGATGCTGAGAGTATTTGTTGATAACTGTCTTGAGCGTGTCATGAATGATGAGCTCCCTGCAGATGTTGCCGCCATGGCCAAACTGATGGGGTCGGAGCTGCAGGGAAAGCTGCTTGATGACATGCTTCAGTTGCATGGCGGGTATGGTTTTATGAGCGAGTATCGAATTGGCCAGGCCTGGATCGATGCCCGTGTGGCCCGCATATACGGGGGAACCTCAGAAATCATGAAAGAAATTATCAGCCGAAAGCTCTAATTTTAAAGCTTCAGATCGAGAGCGCTAAAGCAAGAGTACCGATCGATAAAGGTGACGGGCTATGAACATGGCAATGTATAAGGCAACAACGCAGTTTGGTTTAAGGATCACAGTGCTTGTTCTGGGCATGTTTTTGACAGCCAGTGCATTTGGCCAGGGCCTACCCGCTGATATCGATGGTGGTGATACCAGGAGAGCAAAAGATCTGTTGGCCAGAGCTGTGGCTTATTATAAAGAGGAAGGCGATGTCGCCCTGGCTGCTATCAGCAGACAAGGGCGATTTACCGATGGGGAGCTTTATGTCTACGTTATTGATACGAATGGCGTGATGCTCGCCAGCGGAGGCCCTTCGGCGACTTTGATTGGACGGGATGTCAGCAAAACGCTTGGCCCGGAGCTGAGAGAAGAATTTCAACAGGCGCTTGAGCGTCCTGCATCAGGCGACATACACCATGCCACCTATCGGTGGCAGAACTGGTCCAGTGGGCGCCATGAGAAAAAGAGTGTCTTCTATACACGTGTCGATAACAAAGTTTTTGCAGTGGGATACTACATTCCCCGCTCGAGTGAGAGCGAAGCCAAGAACCTGCTGACACGTGTTGTGCAGGCAATGGGTGAGAAGCCAGAAGAAACCATCGGTAAAATCAATAACCTGTCGCCAGAGTTTCGCCAAGACGATCTATATGCCTTTGTGATAGATCGTGATTCAGAACGGTTTATTGCCCATGGCTATAATCGTCGGCTGGTTGGGAGTGATTTCAATACTATTCGTTCCACCGACAAGCAGCCTATCGGCGAGCGTATGTTAGAGATGGCTGAAACAAGCGACAGTGGAAGGCTGTCATATTTGTGGCCCAATCCAACAACGAACTCCAATGAACAGAAAATCACGCTGTTCAGTGTTACTGAGAAGTACATTGTTGCAGTCGGCTACTATCAGGGGTGGGCCGAACTGGACTAGTTAATCCAAAAATCCTGCGCTACCGATTGCGATAAGCCGAATTTGGTAGTTGGTCTTGGTCACAAATATGACAGGCTCCTCAGAGGACGGGATTCAACAAAATGAGAAGCATCAATGAGCCTTGAAAACTTGACGAAACAGTACGAAGCCATTTTGGCTGGACTTGATCCTGTGCCGTCACGCAGCGGACTGGTTGGCACCCCGAAGCGTGCGGCGAAGGCTATGCAATTTCTTTGTCATGGTTACGAGCAATCCCTTGAGGAGATTGTTAATGGCGCGTTGTTCGAGTCAGATAACGATGAAATGGTGTTGGTCAAGGATATTGAGCTCTATTCTCTGTGTGAGCACCACATGCTGCCTTTTGTGGGCAAAGCACATGTTGCCTATATTCCTTCGGGCAAGGTGATTGGTTTATCCAAGGTTGCCCGTATCGTGGATATGTTCGCCCGACGTCTGCAGATTCAGGAGAACCTGACGAGAGAGATCGCAGAAGCGTTGCAAAGTGTGACTCAGGCCGACGGTGTCGCCGTTGTGATCGAAGCCAGACACATGTGCATGATGATGCGCGGTGTCGAGAAACAGAACTCGAAGATGTATAGCTCCGTGATGCTGGGAGCATTCCGCGAGTCTGTAAACACTCGTCAGGAGTTCCTGCAATTGGTTAGTCGCGGGTAATAATAGGTCGTTGCAATAGAGTAAAGGAAAGTCGTATGGCTCGTTTTGTCGATAAGGCGTTCGTTGTTACCGGAGGTACAAGCGGTATAGGTTTTTCGACAGCCTTGTCGATTGCTCAAGAAGGCGGTCAGGTTCTGGTGACGGGAACCAACATCGATAGGCTTAGGGCAGCAGAGCAGGCGCACAGTAATGTTCAGGGTTTTTTGAATGACGCGGCCGATTTTGACGCTGCAGAGGTGTTAGCCGAAGAAGTCACGCGTCGGTTTGGCAGAATAGACGGTGCTTCTATCAATGCCGGAAAAGGTGGCGGAGCTCTTTTAGGAAACATCACACCTGAGTTATACCGGGAGCTCTTTGACCTCAATGTTGGTGGTGCTCTGTTTAGCGCGCAGGCTTTGAGCGGTCTGGTGAAGGATGGGGGAAGTCTGGTCCTGATGTCTTCGCTTGCGAAAGACAAGGGGATGGCAGGCGGGGCGGTCTATTCGGCTGCCAAGGGAGCTGTCCGTTCGATGACGAGAGCTTTGGCCCGTGAGTTGATATCACGCCAGGTGCGGGTGAATACAGTGAGCCCCGGCCCGACCATAACGCCATTCTTTAAACGCACAGGCCGCTCAGATGAGGCGGTCGATCAGATGCAAGACGCTTTTTGCAAGGCCAATCCCATGGGCCGTATGGGAACAGCCGAGGAGGTTGCGTCGGTCGTGTTGTTCCTGTTATCAGATGAATCGAGTTATGTGACAGGTTCAGACTACGCTGTTGACGGTGGCGAGGCCCAACTATAGGTGGGCACATTACCGTCTATAGAGGTAGGTCGGTTGTCAGTTTTACTCGCTTGAGAACAAAGCTTGAATTCACGCCAGTCACCCCTGGTAGATGAACGAGCGTTTTTTTGAGAAATTTCTCGTAGTCCTCAATGCTGCTGGACATGACTCTCAGCATGTAGTCGCTTTCCCCGCTCATAGAAAAACACTCCACTATCTCAGGGTGCGTCTGCACCGCCGCCTCCAGTGCTTCCAGGGTTTCCTCTTCCTGGCGGGCCACTCTCAGGTGCGCAACGACGTCAACGACGATGCCAAAGCTCTTGGGATCCAGAATCACGGCTCGCCCTGAGATGACCCCATCGCCCTCGAGTTTTTTAACGCGGCGCCAGCAAGGCGTTTGTGACAACCCCACCTTTTCCGCCAGGTCTGACATTGATATCTCAGGATGGGCTTGGAGAAAGCGCACGATTTTGAGATCAGTAGCATCCATAACAATCAATATTTTGTAATTAGAATTTAATTCTAATATAAGTATTTCGTGAGGAATTGCAAGCTAAAACTGCTGCTTTTTAGGGCGGAAATAACAAAGAAAATCCCTGGTTTGCGTGACATCATCAACCAATAAAAATTAGGGAGTGACACGCTATGACGAACTCTAAACCACTTCACTTACACGTCCCCGCACCGCCTGCCCGGCCAGGCGACGAACCTAGCTTCAAGCATCTTGTTGTTCCCAAAGCTGGCGAGACCCGAAGGCCAGATGTGGCGGCGCCGGAAGAGGAAATGCGCGACTTACCATACAAGCTGGTGCGTGTTCTGGATGATGCCGGTAATGCTGTAGGGCCCTGGAACCCCAATTTGTCCCCCGATGTTTTGAGGCAAGGGTTGCGCGCCATGCTCCTGACCAGAGTTTTCGATGAACGGCTGTTCCGCGTGCACCGGCAAGGCAAGACCAGCTTCTATATGAAGTCGACTGGCGAAGAAGCTATTGGCGCTGCGCAATCACTGGCGTTGTCCGCCGGGGACATGTGTTTCCCGACCTATCGGGTAATGAGCTGGTTAATGGCGAGAGAGTACCCTCTCATCGATATGGTCAACCAGATCTTTTCAAACGAAAAAGATCCTTTGAAAGGCCGGCAACTCCCGATTCTTTTCTCCGCTCGTGACTATGGCTTTTATTCTCTGTCCGGCAACGTTGGCAGCCGTTTTGGTCACGCAGTGGGATGGGCCATGGCCTCCGCTTACAAGGGCGACGACAAGATCGCGTTGGGCTACATCGGTGAAGGGACGACGGCTGAAGGTGACTTCCATGAGGCCTTGACCTTTGCGTCGGTATACAAGGCTCCGGTCATTTTATGCGTGACCAACAACCAGTGGGCTATCTCGAGTTATTCAGGGATTGCGGGTGGTGAAGCGACCACATTTGCTGCAAAAGCACTCGCCTATGGTCTACCAGGGTTGAGGGTAGATGGAAATGATTTCCTCGCCGTGTGGGCAGCCACGCAATGGGCGGCAGAGCGGGCGCGCAATAATCTTGGCGCTACCCTGATCGAGTTTTTCACGTACCGCGCAGCAGGCCACTCCACTAGCGATGACCCAACGAAATACCGTCCGGCGGATGAAGCGGAGCACTGGCCTCTTGGCGATCCTCTTGCCCGTCTCAAAGAGCATCTTATTTCAGCCGGAGAGTGGGATGAGGATCGTCATCAGGCATTAACCGACGAGTTAACGGAAAAGGTGAAAGCTGCGGTTAAAGAGGCCGAGGCCGTGGGTACTTTAGGTAAGTCCAAGCCAAGCGTTCGTGAAATGTTTGAGGGGGTCTTCTCGGAACCTGATTGGCGAGTGATTGAACAGCGTCGCGAAATGGGAATATAACAATGGCAAACATGAACATGGTACAGGCGCTGAACTCGGCGCTGGATGTAATGTTGGAGCGCGACCCCAATGTACTCATCTTTGGAGAAGATGTTGGTTACTTTGGGGGCGTTTTCCGTGTTACGGACAAATTGCAGGAGAAACACGGCATAACCCGTTGCTTCGATGCTCCCATATCCGAAGGGGGCATAATCTCCACGGCCATAGGGATGGGAGCCTACGGTTTGCGGCCTGTAGCTGAGATCCAGTTTGCCGATTACATTCTTCCGGCCTATGACCAGCTGGTATCGGAAGCCGCGCGATTGCGGTACAGATCGGGAGGCGAATTCTGGGCTCCGATTACGGTTCGATCACCGTATGGCGGTGGTATTTTTGGTGGGCAGACCCACAGCCAGAGTCCCGAGGCGATCTTCGCACATATTACCGGGATCAAGACGGTCATACCGTCCAATCCTTACGATGCAAAAGGGCTTCTGATTTCGTCCATTGAGTCTGACGACCCGATCGTGTTCCTGGAGCCAAAGCGAATCTACAACGGGCCGTTCGATGGCCATCACGACCGTCAGATCAAGAGCTGGGCGAATGAGCCCAGTGCGGATGTACCGGAAGGACATTACACGGTACCGCTTGGTAAAGCCGCAACTGTTCGGGAAGGCAACGATGTCACGGTGCTGGCGTATGGCGCAATGGTGCATGTGGCGAAAGCTGGTATTGAGGAGAGCTGCATCGATGCAGAGCTGCTCGACCTGCGCTCCATTGTCCCTCTCGACATTGATGCGATAGTCGCATCCGTAAAAAAGACCGGACGTTGCGTGATCCTCCATGAAGCATCCCGTTACGGAGGGTTTGGGGGAGAGCTTTCCGCACTCGTGCAGGAGCGCTGTTTTTATCATCTTAAAAGTCCCATCGGGAGAGTAGCTGGCTGGGATACTCCGTATCCCCATGCCTTCGAGTGGGACTATTTTCCGGGCCCTGCCAGACTTGCCAAAGCACTGCGCCAGGCGATGCAGAATTGAGTACGGAGGAAAGCAAAATGGGTCTATACGTATTCCGCCTCCCAGATATTGGTGAAGGCACCGCCGAAGCAGAGATCGTTGAGTGGCACGTCAAGGTTGGAGATGCGATTGAGGAAGATCAAACCTTGGTTGACGTGATGACCGACAAAGCAACGGTAGATATCACGTCTCCCATCAATGGTGTTGTGACGGCCATCCATGGAAACGTTGGCGACCAGGCGGCGGTGGGGGCTGCTTTGGTCGAATTGGAGGTAGAAGGTCCGGGCAACGTTGATGCGTCTGCCTCGAAAGTGGAAGAGGCTCCCAAAGCTCCCGCGAGTCAGGAGCCTGTTCGCAAAAATGAAGACAGTTCTGAGCAAAGGCCTGATTCCGGAGAGCCCGTCGCGCTAAAGGCCGCGAGAGAAAAGCCGGAAAGGCCAAGCCATCGTTACCCCTTGCGCGACGCTGGTGACGAACCTCTGGCCGCCCCTGCTACGCGTAAACGGGCGTACGAGTTGGGCATCCCTCTTCAGTTCGTTCCTGGCACAGGCCCGGGTGGACGTATCACTCCGGAGGATCTGGATGCATACGTTGAACAGGGTGGTAGTGTCGGTTCAGCTAATTCGGCACGCGTTGCGCGCACTACGGTTAATGAACAGAAGATTATCGGTCTTCGCAGGAAAATTGCAGAGAAGATGCAGGATGCCAAGCAACGTATCCCGCACTTTGGCTTTGTTGAGTCTTTTGATCTCACTGAGTTGGAGAATCTGCGAAAGGCACTGAATGCTGAACGCGAGGAAGGCGTTCCCAAGTTGACGCTATTGCCATTTTTTATGCAGGCCGTGGCAAAGTTGCAAGTTGAGTTCCCTGAAATAAACGCTCGGTTCGACGATGATGCAGGTGTTCTGCATAAATACGATGGCGTCCATATCGGCATAGCTGCGCAGACCCCGCAAGGACTAATGGTTCCGGTTGTCAGGCACGTTGAGTCGCTTGATATCTGGGAGTGCGCCAGAGAGTTGAGTCGCGTGACGGAGGCAGCGCGTCAGGGAACTGCGCGGCGGGAGGAACTCACCGGTTCGACCATTACTCTGACCAGCCTCGGAGTTCTGGGTGGTATTTCCGCGACGCCAATCATTAATTCGCCTGAAGTGGCGATCATCGGGCCGAACAAGCTTGAGGAACGTGCGGTCGTACGTGATGGTCAATGTGTTGTGCGGACGATGATGAATGTCTCGTCGTCTTTTGATCACCGTATTATCGATGGGCATGACGCGGCGAGCTTTATCCAGCGACTCAAACGATTGATTGAGAGACCCACTCTGATTTTCTTGGAGCGACCATGAGCGAAGTCATCAAAACAAAAGTGTTGGTTGTTGGCGGCGGGCCAGGCGGTTATGTCGCAGCTATTCGCTGCGGTCAGCTGGGCCTGGATACGGTACTTGTTGAAGGAGATCAACTGGGGGGGACATGCCTGATACGTGGGTGTATCCCCTCCAAGGCGATGATCCACGCTGCCAGTGAATTTTCCTCGATGGTTGAAACCGCCAGGAAACCACAGTTTGGTATCTCTCTAACCTCTCCCCCTGAGCTCGATCTTGCAGGAACTGTTGCCTGGAAAGACTCTATCGTTAATCGGCTTAATACAGGGGTGGGCACACTTCTCAAGCGAGCAAAGGTTAAGGTGATCGAGGGGTGGGGACGCTTTTCCGACGCGAAGACCTGCCAGGTAGAAACCTCCGACGGTACTGTCACCATCCAGAGTGAGCATGTGATTCTGGCGACGGGCTCGGCACCGGTTGAGTTACCGGTCTTACCTATGGGTGGAAAGGTTATCAGCTCTGCTGAGGCATTGTCACTTGCTGAGTTGCCCCGAAAACTGGTTGTCGTCGGTGCAGGCTATATTGGACTGGAGCTGGGAATTGCCTATGCGAAGCTCGGAAGCGATGTGACCGTTGTCGAGTCTACCGATCGGATTCTGCCGCTTTATGACAAGCAACTTGTTGAACCTGTCCGGCAATGGCTTGAGAAGCACGGTGTGAAGCTTCACCTCAATGCCTGTGCTAAAGGCGAGCGTGATGACGGTCTTGCCGTTGAGTTAGACGATGGAAATGAAGTCGTTCTGCCTGCTGATAACATCCTGGTAACGGTAGGGCGTAAGCCCCTGACTGAAGGCTGGGGGATGGAAAATATGGTTCTGGAGATGGACGGGCGTTTTGTAAAAGTGGATGAGCAGTGTGCTACTTCCACCAAAAATGTCTGGGCAATTGGCGATCTGGTTGGGGAACCGATGCTTGCTCATAAAGCGTCTGCCCAGGGCGAGGTCGTAGCTGAGATAATTGCTGGGAAAAAACGTCGATTCGATCCTGTCGCGATTCCGGCCGTGTGTTTTACCGAACCGGAGATCGTGAGTGTCGGCGTCGACGCTGGAGCACCTAACACAACTACGGGGGTGTTCCCAATGGCGGCCAATGGCCGGGCTCTGTCAATGAATGCGGGTGATTCTGGCGGATTTGTAAGAGTAGTCGCGCATTCAGGGACCCATCGAATTCTTGGGGTTCAAGCCGTTGGGGCTCACATATCCGAGTTGACCGCGGCTTTTACTACGGCTATCGAAATGGGGGCCACCGTTGGCGATATAGAAAGCATTATCCAGGCACACCCAACCATGGGGGAAATGTTTCAAGAAGCATCTCTGAAGGTTTTGGGGCATGCGATTCATGCTTGATGATTCGCGGTGACCTGAAACCACGGCTTAAGGTTTGCGCTACGCCCAGGTCATCGAAGTTTTCATCTCACGAGCGATTTTCAGCGAGTTGGTTGATAACATTCAGGTAGTCATCCTGAT
>TARA_R100000656_G_scaffold109271_1_pt1 | contig 10784 bp, 10 predicted proteins | sample TARA_R100000656 | Tara Oceans TARA_R100000656 (sample SAMEA2622517) | marine metagenome | biome: marine biome (ENVO:00000447); feature: mesopelagic zone (ENVO:00000213); material: "saline water (ENVO:00002010), including plankton (ENVO:xxxxxxxx)" | depth 350 m
GAAAATCCTCGTGTCGGTGGTTCGATTCCGCCTCTGGGCACCACGTATTTAAAGGCCTGCAGCCAATCGCAGGCCTTTTTCATTTTTGGACTGTGCCAAAATTGTGCCCTGGACGTTACCCGCCGCGCTGTGCAGATGTTCGCCCGCCGAATGCGCGTAACGAAGCACCATGCCTTTCTTGGTTGAGTGTATTTTGGCATGCCGCCACCTCCTGAGTTATCAGAAGGTATCCATCAAAACGGGGGAACTACAGTGTCGACTGGAGTGCCTTGTTAAAGCCCGACATATTCCCTGATGATCTCGAACCTCCTTTGACGATTAGCCTTTTTCTGAACCCCTTCCTGGCTTAAAACCCTGTATTCAGTTAAAAGTTTATCTAGTGTTAGGTCACCGAGTTTTTCATCGTTCTCATATTTTTCGTACCATACATTGAGCTTCTTTGCCGCACCATCCAGTACAGTGCTAGCGGACTTTTTTTGTAGAAGGTAGTACCCATAAACGAATAAAGTATAGAAATGCGTCTTCTTGCGAACTATTTGAGAAACATACTCCTCATCACCAATCAGTTGATTGACTACGTTAAGTGTGTTTGCGAGAACATCACGATCGCTTTCAGCCTCCGGATAGGATTCATTGTATTGATCATAGATGCGATTCAAAGCCGCTTGAGTTGTTTCTTCTTCAATCCCTGAACGGATGAACAAAAGAAGAGTGCTAACGAACTGAACATCTAACATTCGGCGAACATCAGACTTACTGAATATCTTTCTAGACTCCCAAAAACTATTTTCTGAAATTTCGGCGGACAATTCTATAAACTTCCCGTGGAACTCTGCATTTCGGAGTTCCTGAGGATTGAGGGTTGTATTGGTTCGATTCAATCTAAGAAACAGATCTACTATGCTCGAGTATTGAACAGTGTCCTTAATGAACCGTATCGAAAATGGATATTTCCAAATCGTGCTCTTTTGTTCCGGAGACAATCCAGAGAATGCCAGCCCCGCATAATTGGCGTCTTTATTATCAAGGGCCGAACGAAGTAGCTTGAACTCGTCATTGATAAAGCTTTGCACAGTGGTCAATCTTTGTTGACCGTCAACGACTGAGTAAACCGTATCTCCCGTATCTGGGTCCGTTGCATTCTGCCAAAGGTATATCTCTGGTATGGGGTATCCAAGCAGTATGGTTTCGATCAAAGAGATGCGATCTTTCTGAACCCAGACATATCGACGCTGAAAACTATTGTCAACTACGATGGTATGATTTCGAAGGCCATCAACAAGCCATTTCACGGGTCTAGATTCAACGTCGATATAGTTTATTGGGTTAGTCATTTTCCCCATCCTCAATCATTTTTTTCAATTTTTGAATTCCTTGGCAATGATAGTACTCAACAGCCTCCCATGATTCATAAATTCTGTAATTTATATCGTGAGTGATCGAGAACAGAACCTGGAGATCTTTCTTGCAAGGCTCAACTAATCCATTCCACTCGCGAAAAAACTCACTACGGTGATCTGGTTTCTTTAGCGAAACAAACCTTCTGAATATGTTGCTCGTAACGTTTTTGTAACCAGGTAAATATCCTTTTGCTGCAAGATCAAGAAACGCCGTCCAACTACTACGGAAGATCTCGGAGGACACGATTGCTATATCCAGGTCCGATTTATCGGAAAATGCTAAAAAACACTTGTCGTCTGTGGGAGTTATGCTAAATCCGAGCTTGGCACTTCCGACAATTGCGATGTTATTTGGGTGAATATTGAGGCGCTCAGACATCAAGTTCTTCATGCGATCGTACTGTGACGCGTGATCTGTCCTTTTTAGATGTTCTCGAAAGTACCAAATGTCATGCCCTAGCAAATAGGACCGATATAGGCTTTGAGGAGTGCCGTTCATTAGCGCTTTTCGGAACTCTTCCATCTATGCCTCTATTCTCCGAGGGTTATAATGTTTCAATCAGCCGCCGCGTTTAGCGGTCGGCTGGATTGGCTTGTTAAATTTAAATTTATCTGCAACATATTTTGCCGAGTTTTCGATATATGGAAACACTGTGCTTTCATTAATATTCAGCATATCTAGTTCTTTTAGGATCGATTTCTTATTGGCTACAGTGATCCTCGATATATTGATTTCTGGTGTCCCGCTTTCATCAAATACTGCATCTAAGCCGAATAATAGAAATGCACCAGATTGAGAAGTAATTCTGTCGTTACTTTGTTTTCCTTTCACACAAATAATTTTACGCAAATCGTCAGGAATTATTGCGGCCTCGAAAAAAGGTTTTTCTTCCCGAATAAAGTGGACAAGTCGTTTGATAGGTGATTGTTCATTGAATCCGCTTTCGTCAAATTTTATTCCATCTTTTTCTGATTGTGGTAAACGAGCAAGGTTTGCAATACAACTTGCCACATCCGAATCAAAATATTTCACATCCTTTCTCTTCATTGAGAAAACGACAACTTCGCCATCTTCATCTGGCGAAGATTTGCATGCGAAATAAAGTGCTATTAATGGATTGGACGTAATATCAAGCAATCTCGTCGGTAAAGAGTAATGCTGCATGCGTACAAGACTATCTAATGTGTAGACGTCGGACTGAAAATCTGCTGAATTCGATACCAATAGTTCACGGTATAGTATGTGTTCATTATCTTTATAAAGGTAATTGCCATCTTCATCCTTTCTGAAGAGTGACGGTTCTAGCTTGTATTTCTTCTTGTTTGAGTGGCCACGATAGAACACCTCATATCCATCTGTTTGTTCGAGCCCTAATACCTTACCAATGAACCCCTGGACCTTGCTGACCTTCGGGTTCGTTGCTTTTTCTTTCGTAGGTCGCTCTTGCTTAGTAGTTTTGGTTAGCTTATCAGGTTCGAGTATTCCTCTATCTTGGAGTCTTTTGAATAAGTTTTCGTCTTTGACTGCCCAATGAGTTCTATTCATTTCCCAACCACGGATATCCAGGAGCGGGGCTATTGGTTGGATTTGTTCAAATGGTATTGGGCCAATGTCTTGCTGGAACTCGAACTCTATAAGGAGGTTGCGACCACGCTCTTTTATGGCCGTCAGATAACCAATTCGAACGTCTAAATCCTCACCCTCATATGCAAATAGACAAGGATAGCTCTTAAGATTTTCTATATGAGATTCGCTTAGCTCTTTTAGGACAGACGCGATGTCATCATTCGTGTACTCAAGAAAGCGGCTTTTATCATATTCATAGAAGCCCTCATCCCAAGCATTAACCTTAGCCGTTACTAGCAAGTTGTACATGAGGTACTCGGCTCCTGAAAGATTTAACCCCGAAAGCAGCGGTTTTTCGGCTGCCTTTGCTTGTTAGGAAATTTGGTGAGTAGATATAACAACTAACTCTCCAAAAGTGTATCGGGGGAAACCGATGGATCAACAAACCCAAGTGGGTAACTTTGGGATGCAACCTCAAGTATTGAGGCAACAAGGCTATGCGGTAGATGAAGAGTGGTCGTCTTTAGATTTTTATATTCGGGAGCGAAATTCATTGGCTTGCATGAAAGATAAGGATAACCAGATAGATCAAGGCTCCCAACTATCATCATTGGCTTCCCCTCATTCTCAAGAACAAATGGATGAAAAAATCGATGAATGCTTTTCCATCGCTCATCCGCTGCTTCTGGCTGAAGATAAATGAAGTGCGCGGAATTATTAGTCATAAATTTTCCTAACAGTCTATTAATGAGGCCTTCGGCCTCATAATAATTATTAAAAGACGGCCACTGTAATATATTAGAGTGGTGACCATTTATTATTTAACCCTTTGTTATTTTTGCTGTTTATTTTATTGTCCGGGCGGGCGTTCAAATAGGCTGGTCTGTAATGTACGGATGACCATTGGTTTTTCTGAAAAAGGGGAAGGCTGTTTATCTCAATAGTCTGTTTGAAAGTGCATTCGATCATGGCTGTGTCACCGTTCCCTGATTCGATTAACGAGTAGATGCTGGTCGGGCACTACAGTCGTCGCGCTGTTCAATCGTACCTTCACTGGATTAAATGTTATATGTTTTTTCATGGCAAGACACATGCGAAGATACTGTCTGAAGCCCATGTTAAGTAGTTTTTGACCCATCTGGCAGTCGACCGGCAGTGGTCGTAAAAGGGGATGACTCTCAGTTGTCGTCGCCCCCTTTTACTCTTTTGCTAACGCCTTTACTGACCTCCTTTCCTGCCCCCCTTTACTGCTCCTTTACGGCCCCTTTTTCTGCCCCGCTTGTCCAGTTACCCAGGTCGTCAACTTCAGGCTTTGCGTGTAAACTCGGGCCAATAGCGGATATCTATAACGGAATACTCATAAACCATGCACCATTTCACATTGAATCAACAAGTTGCAGCAGAAGTTTTTGAAGACGAATGTATCATCGCAAATCTGGATAGCGGGCTTTATTACAGTGTTCAGGGCATTGCTGCTGGCCTGATTCAGGCCTTGCCGTGTGATGACCCTGACGCTGCCATCGCGACGATTTGCGCATCGTTGGGCGAGCACCGCGCAACGGCTATCGTTGAACTCTCAAGCATTTGGCAGGAGCTGATCAGTGAACAGCTGGTTGTTGACAGAGCATCCAGCAATGCAACACTGGGCGTCGCAACGGCGGCGAAAGAATACAAATACTCAGAACTCAACCGCTACGCTGATATGCAGGACCTGCTGCTGCTTGACCCGATACACGATGTGGATGAAGACGGCTGGGAGCTCAAAGAACAGACCACGTAACCGAGTCCACTTCCCGCAACGATGTTCAATCTCAATGATTATTTCGAGGAAGCGCTGGCACTTCTGGACAGGGAGTCTCTGTGCTATCGGGACAGGCTTGACCTGGGTGGCCACATTGTTGATCTGGCAACGCACTCCCCGATACTGCGGGCTCAGTTTCTCCCCGCGCTCGCGCACCTCGCCAGCGAGTCCGGGTCGGATGCCGATCTCACCATTCTCTATGTTGACAGTAGCGGCACAACGTCCCCGCTAAAAGCCCCGCCAATGGATTTGTTTAACGGCCAGGGATACGCCGCCACCATTGACCAGCATGATGTGCAGATTTTTTACCAACCCTGGCTAAGGCAGGTTTTTCTATACTCGCGGCTCAGACGCATTGGCCTGTACTGGGTCATCAATCCGGAGGAGGTGCCCTGGTGGGAGATGACATTCTCATTCCGTATTATTTTTCACTGGTGGAGCCGCGATCAGGACCTGCAGCTGATGCACGCCGGTGCCATCTCTGCAGATGGAAAGCATGGCTGGCTTATTCCCGGCCCGAGTGGTTCGGGAAAATCCACCAGCTGTCTGGAACTCCTGCTCAGTGGCCGCTATTACCTGGGCGATGACTATGTCATCCTGCGCACAAAACCACCATTTAAGGTACACAGCCTGTATCAGTCCGCGAAAATCAATCATGATAATTTTGATGAGCGATTCACTGATTTGCACAGTCAGTTGCGAAACCCCCGGAGTTATCGGGACCAGAAGGCCATCCTGCATATTGGCGAACACTACCCTGACAGGCTGTTAAAAAGTGCAGATCTGGTCGGCATACTGGTGCCGCGTATTGCCTCTCCCGGTGTCGCTCAATCGACCGTATCAGCCGTCTCGGCAGCCAAAGCACTGATGAGCATCGCGCCCACCACTTTGCACCATTTGCCACACCACCGTGCCGAAGCCTTCAGCAAAATCTCCACGGTCGTTAATGCGGCCCCCTGCTATCAATGGCTTTTAGGATCGGATAAACACCTGCTAACCGAGTCTTTTGGACGTGTGACGAGCGATGAAGGAAGAAAAAATGCTTAGCGTCATCACCCCTGTTTACAATAATGGCGAAGAGTTACACCGGGCGATCAACTCGGTGCTGCAACAGGCTGAAATCAGCCGTGGGCAGCTTGCTGTTGAAATCATCCTCATCAATGATGGTTCGAATGCCCGGTGCTGTGAGCTACTGACACATATCAAAGGTCAGTACCCACAGGTGATCCTGCTCAATCATGAAGAAAATCATGGCCCGGCGGCGGCCCGCAACACGGGCCTCAAACACGCCAGGGGTGAGCTGATCAGTTTTATCGACGGCGACGATGAATGGCCCGAGAACAAACTGACGTCGCTGCTGCCACACCTGGATGACCCTGACACCAGCGTCGCTGGCGGCAAAGTCCGCTATGTCGCCGCCAACGGCACCCCCATGCCAAACATGCTCTTTGACCCGGAGACACAGGAGATTACCCATGTGCATCTGGGTGCCATTCTCGTCAAACGACAGGTATTTGATAGCGGTATGACGTTTGATGAGAATCTGCGCTATAGCGAAGATGTGAATTGGTGGCTGCTACTGAGGGAACAGCGACAGGGCATCGTGTTACTGGAGGAAGCGACACTGATTTACCATGTTCATGGCAACAATATGTCGGTGGAGAAAACCCCACAGGAGCTGGATCTCCTGAACGTGTTACGCCATTCCCTGCGCAGAAGACGAGAGACGAAACAGAGTAGACCTCTGCCCCAAATAAACGACTTCAGGCGCTTTTATCGCCCGCTGGTCAGCGTGATTATCCCACTGTATAACGGTGCCGAAACGATTGTTCGCACACTCGACACCGTAAAACAGCAAACCTATGAATCGATTGAACTCATCGTCGTGGATGATGGTTCCAGTGATGATGGCGCCGGCCGCCAGTTGGTTGCTGAGCACTATCCAACTGCCACCCTGGTAACAACGCCCAACCGGGGCGTGGCAGCGGCCCGCAACACGGGTGCAGGCCTGGCGTCGGGTAAATACCTCGCCTTTCTTGATCAGGATGATGAATGGGAAGCAGACAAAACCAGCGCACAGGTGGCGTATTTAAACGCCCACCCCTATGTCGGCTGGGTTACCTGTAATCAGACTTTACATGCCCAGGAAGAACTTGTGTTGCCCCGACACCTGTTACGCCTCCCCACCGATGAGCACCGGTCATTTGTACCCAGTGCACTGATGCTCCGCAGCCATGTTCTTGCCAGCCTCGGCGGGTTCGATTCCAGTCTGGTGGCTGGCGATGATACCGAGCTGATCGTCAATTTACGCAATGCCGGATTTGAGGAGGCCAATATTGAACGCCCCCTATTGAGAAAATGGTGGCACCAGAATAACGGCACCTACGCCAGCGACAAAATGCGTGCGGGCCTGTTCGAGATCCTTCGTCGCCAATCGCAGCGCAAGAAAGGGGCACTGGTGCGATGACAGAGACAGGCGACAACAACGCTAACGCCCCGTTAATCGATATTATTATTCCGGTTTACAATGGCGAGCGGTTTGTGTGCGAAGCCATCGACAGCGTCCGCAAACAGACTCACCAGAATGTTCGTATTATCGTTGTCAACGATGGTTCAACCGACGGCAGCCGGGAGAAAATTCTGGCGCTCGCCAGGCAGTTGCCCAACCTTGTTTTTGTCGATCGTCCACATTGCGGGGTGAGCGCGACACTCAATACAGCTCTGGAGCACACCAGCGCCGACTGGGTTGCCTTTCTTGATTGTGACGACCTGTGGGCGACCAACAAGCTACAGGCTCAGCTCGCTGCCCTGACTGCCGACCAGAGGCTCGACATCTGCTTCACAAAATTAAACGAGTTTGATGACGAATCGGCTGTTAATACAAAGTACCGTGCGCGTCTTGAGCCACTGGATGGCTTCAACAAAACCTCGATGCTATGCCGGCGCAGCATTTTTGATCGAGTCGGGAGGTTTGACGAAGCTTTGCAAATGGGTGATTTTATCGAATGGTTTAACCGCTGCAAAACTCACAACATTAAACATATCGTCCTTCCCGAGGTCCTGGCTTTTCGACGTATCCACGACAACAACATGACCAGCGGTGTCTCTGCCGTTGACTATCTGAAAGTGATCAGGCTGCACCTGAACAGCAAGAGACAAATTTCCGGTAATGACTGACTCATTTCACTTTACACCGTTGTCTGTATTGCGCGCCATTCCCAACGGGCAACTCTACCGCAGCCTTTTGTTGGGCCTGCTCCAGACGGGCTTGTCCATTGGCTGGCCCCTGTTGATCTATCGTGCCATCCAGCCACTGCCCACAGCCTTCGATGGCCCATTTTTTATTGAAATTGTCGGCATTGTCGTTGTGTTTTCGCTCGCGCAGTGGCTGGCGTGGCGCCAGGCGTTTTATAACTTCGCGATCATTGATGCCGCCTGCCTCAGGCTGAGCGACAAACTCTATCGTCAACTGGCCGGTTTGCAGTGGCTGGCCTTTAAACAATCCAAACGCGCGTATTTGTACGATCTGTTGATGTCCGACTTTTGGCGTATTCGCCAGGGAATCAGCAAACTGCTGGACTCGGTGCTGATCAGTACAATTATTGTGCTTGCGATGCTGGGCTTTATCGCGTGGCTCAGTAAAACCATGGTGATATTTTGTCTGGTCGGCATGGGCCTGATTGCGCTGCTGGGCATTACCACCAAACAGAAAACACGGCCGCTACTGGTCGCCTTTCAGGCGGCCTGGCGTCGGCAACATGGTTGGGCAGTCGCCCTGCTGGACAAGTTTGAATTATTCAAAATGGGTCGTGGGGTAGCCGATACCGCCGCGCAGCACCACGATCATACCCGCGAGTTTCTCTCCGATAACACTCGTATGCTGCGAGAGCAGTTATTCTGGAAGTCATGGCTTAACTGGTCCGGCAACGTACTCCGCGTAGCCACCCTTTTTCTTGGCGTTTATCTCATACAAAGTGGTGAGCTCAGCGCTCAGGAGTTTGTGCTTGTACTATTCCTGCTGAGTATTATCCAAAGCCATATACAACCGCTCAGCACCGCACTTTTCAGCTTTATGGATGCGCAAGAGGCATCTATAACCCTCGACAGGTTTTTCAGGTTGCCCTCCGAACTAAAACCCACCAAGTCAGGCCGCGAGAGTGAAAACGCCCATTCTTGTGGCACAGAATCGCTAAAGTCGATTGTCCTGAGCAACGTTTGCTTCAGCTATCCCGATAAGCCAGTCATCGAAAACAAATCGCTCAGCCTCGAGCAGGGCAATATTTATCTGTGGAAAGGTGAAAATGGCGCGGGGAAATCCACCATGGCCCGTATTCTGCTGGGCCATTTAACGCCCAGTGCCGGTGAGCTGTGTATTAACGGTACGCCAACACCCTGGCCGGAACTATCCCTGTGGCGACATCAAACAGCCTTGATTGATCAACATGTGACCCTGTTTGGCGGCACGATCAAAGACAATGTACTATTCGGCCACCCTGCGGCAGAACAGCAATGGAGTGACGGCGACCCCGAACTGAAACGGCAGTTGTTACCGGTGCAGAAGGACCCGGAAAACTATCAGGTTGGCGAATGTGGCGGTGCGTTATCGGGGGGAGAAGCCCGGCGAATTGCACTACTTCGTGAGCTCTACACGAACCATACGCTGCTGGTTCTCGATGAGCCCACCAATCACCTCGATCGCACATCCATCAATTTACTAAAGCGTACTATCGCGCAGTTAAAAGATGACAAAATCATCATTATCATCAGTCACCTTGACGAATTCGATGACATTGCCGATCAGACCATAAAGTTCACACCATGCTGACAACGCTATCTATTGAAGAGCTTTCACTAAAGCTCTGTCTGGCCGAGGATGCCACCACTGCAGGCGAGCTACTGGATGCCTGGGATCGGATGATCGTCATCGATACCATGAGTTTCGGTATTATGCGCCTGTCGCCGCTGATCCATCATCAGACACAGCGCTTTGGTTTGTCGTCAATCCATCAGGCTCGTCTCAAAATACTTTATCAATACTGGTGGATAGCCTATCAACATCGCACCCATCAGTTAAGAAAAGTAGTCAGCCTGTTTGCCCAGCAGGATATACCTGTCATGGCTTTGAAAGGGGTCGGCCTGGCTGACTACTACCCCCAGCGGACCCTGCGGTCGATGGCCGATATGGATCTTTTGGTGGCACCCAAACACCATGCCCGCGCGCTGAAGTTGCTACTGAAGAATGGTTGGGCGCATGAGTATGCCGATTTGGAAAGGAAGGGCGCCGTTCATCGCTTTTTTGGCCTGGACCCGAACCACGGCACTCAACTTATTCACCCCCAGAGTGACGTGAAGCTCGATCTGCACCGTCGCCTGGGTAGCTATACATCCAACCGGCTTACGCAACTGGCCTGGGCCCAACCAGTGCAATCAACGGCAACCGGGTTGTTAAAACCTGCCAGACCCATTGAGCTATTCATGGTGGTCCTGCATGCGGTCATGGGCGACTTCGAGGACAACCTGAACTGGCTTGTCGACCTGGCACAGATGTCAAATAACCTCACGGCACAGGATTGGCAGGAAGCACACGCACTTGCAATTGCCGACAAGAAGGAAACGCTTTTTTTGGCCGGCATCAACATTGCCGTCAATTACGGCATCGATTTACCGCAAACCATTATCACAGCCGCCGCAAACAGCTCTCCTCAAGACCCGATTCCGAGATTTTCCAACGCCAGACCACTCTCGGCCAAATGGCTTAAAGAGACAATCGCTGGGCGCTACACAGTGACCTGCCACCGTTTTCCGGATCGCCCAACCTATCGCCGCCTAGCAATTTTTTCTGCCGCAACAGTCGTTCTGGCATTGGTTTATCTGGTCTTCATGGCTGTTCCCAAACCGGCACCTCAAACGAGTAAAAAGGATCGATAATAGTCATGGCCTCCTCCGTTATTTTTGACAGCCTTGAATCAGACCTCCCCGCCGACAGCAATGCATGCCGGTGGCGGTTGGTAACCGA
>TARA_R100000656_G_scaffold71399_2_pt1 | contig 10526 bp, 8 predicted proteins | sample TARA_R100000656 | Tara Oceans TARA_R100000656 (sample SAMEA2622517) | marine metagenome | biome: marine biome (ENVO:00000447); feature: mesopelagic zone (ENVO:00000213); material: "saline water (ENVO:00002010), including plankton (ENVO:xxxxxxxx)" | depth 350 m
AATACAGGGAGGCCAGCCATCAGATATTCAAATATCTTATTAGGTGAGCAGTAGCGGTGATTCAGACAAGTGTCTTCGTAGAATAATATTCCATAGTCTGCAGAGCTGGTATAACTTAGTAACACCTCTTGGTTAACCGCTGGGTGAAAGTAGACGGTATCATATTCTTTTTGCTTTTCCTTAATAGCTCCCTCTAAGGGCCCATAACCCATACAAACCAGAACATTCTCATCCGTGTCAAGATCAGAAAAGGCATCTAGTATCAACTCTATGCCTCGCCCACCTTTTAATCCCCCTTGATAAAGAAAGATTTTTTGGTCGGGCCTAATCATCAAAGTTTCACGAAACAAGTCTTCTTTCTTTTGATCAACCGACACTGGACAATTCAAAACCAATCGCGGCTTTTCAATTCCATAGTCCTCGCTGTAGCATCGTGAAATCGAGTCACTTACCGTCAACACCGAATCCGCATACTTTATGAGGTACCTTTCAAAAAATTTAAGTATCTTTTTCTCAAAACTAGACATCGCATCACGCTCTGTCTCGTATTCATGGCAATCATATATTATCTTAACATTTTTACGCGAAAACTTTTTTAGCAAATAGCCGATCGGCAAGGCATTTAGATCGTTGCAGTGGACGACATCTACCTTATTCAGATATCTCAGAAATACACGAATTATAAACTCAAAATATTTAAACAATTGAACAGCCCTAATTTTGGGCAGACTTTTCGTGATGACTTTGACTCTTGAAACCCGAAATCCATTTTCGACCGTATGCTCTGGAAGCCTGTCAGCGTGAACGGCAACGATTTCAACGTCATGGCCATTTCTTGAGAGACTTCTAGAGGTCTTAAATACACGAGCGTCGTTGGTGAAATTATTAAGTACAACGTTCAGAACCTTTTTTGCAGACATTAAGAGTGATCTTCCAAAGAATAAATGAGAACAAGACAATAAAAACCCATAAATCAACAACTCCGAACGGATCACGAACGGAAAAGTTAAAAGCTGAGACCGAAAGATAAACCCAAACAACAAAACCTAAGGGAGATCTAAACTTTTTTATAATTAAATACAGTAAGATAAAGTAACTAAAAATTATTACAGAGTTTATCAGGACCCCAATAAACCCAAAATTTGCATATAAGAAACCAACCGACGGAGCGGGAACGGTCCCCTCCGGTTTTCCGGCAATTAGATTCATCAAAAGATTGGACAAATAGACAGTCTCAAAATCGAACAACCCTTTTGGATTGGGAAAAGACGCGCCCATTAACAATGGAATATCGGAACCAAAGTTATTCAAAACGAAATCGAGCGAAACAACATATGGCACTAACACTCGCTGTAAAATCATAATCAAAAGATCACCTACACTATAACCATCAATCCCAATATAAAAAATGTAGGTAACAAGAAGAAGTCCCAACGACACAAGAAATGGCATAAGAAATGATTTTATTAATGTCTTTTCTGAAAAAAAATAAAATATGAGAAACATCGATAAAATAAAAACAATCATATGGGATTTATGCAAAAAAGAAAAACTTAGCAGACAATAAAAAAGCACAGAAACCCAAAATACCCACGTTCGCAAAACGCCTCTTCTTTGAAGGAAAGCACCTAGCAGAGTCGCTATTCCCGGAATCAAGATAAAGAAAACGTCATATTTTCTATACCCTTCACCATATGTTACTGACATTCTCAACGAATATATTTCTGAGGAACTCCCCAACAAACTCACAGAATCAAATAAAGGAGGCAGACCAAACAGCACTGTGTAGGTAGATACACCAAAAACTGACACTACCCACAAACAATAAAAGAAACCCAAAGACCCTTTTTCATTTAAGGTGCTCATTAAATGGCCTTTCGTCTCTTTACCTTTAACAACCATACAAAAGGAGACTGCTGGCAAAATAAGCGCCAACAAAACAATCATATAGTTCATACTATATGAAAAAGAATAGCCACCCAAAACAGAAACTTTATTCGCCAAAGGTATACCAGCGACAAGAAAAAGCCACACAAAAAATACATAAAATAATGGCGGAATAAACACAATACCCCTCTTAGCTAAAAGATAGGATACAGGGGCAATCACAATTAAATTTGCAAAAATATAATATACTATCTCATCAAAGGACATTTAGTTATTTCACACTCATCGCATAATACATCCAAGCATTACTCCAACGAACCATTTCTGTTCTATCTTTAACAAATACCCCAAACAACATTTTGGCATTATTTATAAAATAGTGATTTGATTGGTCGTACAAAATATCTATCGTCTTTTTAATTGCGCAAAGCATTATCTTACGATCGCAAGGAGCAATTTTTTCCTCAAATATCTTAAATATAAGGATAGCTTCAGCCAAAGAGTGCGACTGGATAGTCCTCTCATTATCTCGAACAATATACCCACCTGAAACAAAGCTCTCAATGTAGAATTTCAAAAGGTGGCGGATTTCCGGAACCAGATCTACGTTTAGAGCTCGCCCAATGAGAGAATCAATTTCATTTAGCGAGCGCAACAAATAGCCGGTATGGTAATTGTCGATCGCAAATTTCCGTGTAGGAGGCCCGGCGTATGGATAAGTTTCTGTCTCATGAAAATCCGATAAGGAATAATTAAGCGCCCGATCGATTAGACTCATCAGTTCTTCAGCGTCGCTGGAACCTAGATATATTTTTTTTGCTAAAAGCTCCGCATATAAAAGGTTTGCATTATGGACGTGATAGTCTGTTATTGGCGTATACATGAAGCATATTTTGTCGTCAGAAAGTTCCTTGTAAGGAACCTCCTTCAATAAATCGCCAACTATTTTGTTAAAAATCTCTTTGTAGCTGACTATATTTGTTTTCTTATATAGGTCGAAAAATGCGTTCGCAACAAATGCCGTAGTAACAAGGTTGGGCGTTTCAGTTGTGACCGCACGCCCACCGGGAAAACTATAGTCAATGTCGTGAGCCCACAAATATGTGTTTCGAATTCGCTTCGACATAATAAGATCAACGAGAATATTGATTAGTTCATAATTTGGAAACTCGTCACAAGCAAGGCCTGACAATACCAATGCCAACCCTTTTGTATAAACCTTTTTTTTTGGTTTCAACAAGAATATGGAGTACTCGCCCAAGTAATAAATAGTTCTTGAATAGAGAGAACTTAAGACCTTTCTTAAAACTCTATTAGGAACATTATTTATAATACTCCGGATCTTTATTGCTCTTTTCGAAAAATTGATAGCCGATGGATCGTATCCACAGAACGAGGTTTCGATCATTCGATCCAGAACCTCTATTCTGATTTTTTTATACTCTTCCACTGAAGTTCCTTCCTAACGCTGTAAAAACTACCATTACCAATACGACGTACGAGATCGAAAGACCACCAGTTAAGGACCAGACAATATAGATATCTTTTGATCCATAAACCCCAATACAGGCTAGAGGTATTGACACGAGCGCCAGGCGGGAAATCTCCCAATAGAAATACCATTTATTCATTTCTAGCGCCCAAAGGACTTTGGTAAGCGGCGAAGCACAAAACATCGAGTAGAGCCCCAGTGACATAACGGATGCATAATTTCCTGCTATGGCCCACTCAGCGCCAAATATAAAACTAAAGACTTCCTCTCCATAGGTATAGATCAAAGCAAATGGAACTGATCCGGCACCCATTAAGATCAGCAATAGTTTTCGAATTCGACTTCTCAATTGCCATATGTTTCCAACATTGATCTCTTCAGCGGAATTTTTATACAGGGCATCTGAGATAGCTGACGAGACGACAGTGACGGGTATTTGAAGCACTCTGAGCACTAGGCTTAAATAGCCAACGAAGGAGGATGACACAAAGAGAGATATTAAAATTAGCTTACCATTATTATATAAGCCGTTAATAACTGCTGAAGGAAGGTTTTCAAATGGAAACGATTTGTATTTTTTCAACACGGCGTAGATGCTTGTGCTGTTCACTTCTCTTAAATCTATTGGTGCATTTTTATTTTTTTTGAATACGTATGCCGCTGATATCAAATACGATGCAAAATTTCCAAGTATCAAACCTAACTTGGTCAAACCCAATGAACCCATTGATAAGTTACTCAGTGCGTTACTGCCTGACATTACCACTTTTCCGGATGCACTAAATTTATAGTGTCTCAGCCAAAGAAGCCGGTAGTTAAGTGCATTATAAATACCTAAAAAAAATACTGATAACGGGACTAAATAGATCCACGCGATCATCTCACTTGAGCCGAGAGCGGACGCTATTTCTTTACCGAAAAAAATAATGACCAATAGGAGCAACAGCGATATTGTCGATATAATTAGGATGGTCCCAATGCAGAGCGAATCCACTTCAGATTTCTTTTTCGGTAATACGATGGCATATTCATATCGAAGCGTCGCGAATATAGCCAAGAATCCGGCAAAGGAAACATAAATGGCAAAGATACCGAATTCTTCTGGCGTGTATAATCGGGTCAATATCGGGCTTATTGCAATTGGAATTGCTTGCGCAACACTCGTACCCGTTAACAAAGTTAACACACTTCTGCTGAACTCCGAGGCAGGCTTAAAGGCTTTAATCATGCCACCATCCAATTTTGGGTTTGGTGTGAAATGTTTTAGTTAGGTTTCGTGGCTGGAGCGTGGACATTTAATATCTGCCTTCGGGCGGAATACAGTTCTGTTTGCGAACGCTAAAGAGCAATCTATTGTTCTATGTTATAGATTGGGGCTGAACCACTGCATGTCAGTGTTTAGTAATGCCGATTTGGCATAGGCTGCAGCACCCACTTCGTTCAAATGATGATCATCGCTGTAAATAACTTCGCCTTTGAGAAAGGGAGCCTCGGAAAATACAGGTAAGGTATCCAACTTCAAAAACTCAACATTTTCATGCTTGCTCGCAAGCTTAGCTAATGCGCCATTTGCTACGCGATAACTTTGTACCTTTTCCCAATCCGTCGGCAGGCCGATTGCCGAGAATCGTTGAATTCGATTTACATCATGGGTGAACTGGGGAACCTGTGACAGTATGAATATTTCTTTTCCATTTTGGCGGCTTAGAAAATCCTCGAACACGGTGTTAAATGCTTCGCTCGAGGTGTGCCTGCTCCATAAAGCTGCGACGAAGATTGACCGGTTTTTCTCAATTTGCGGCAAGACGGCTTCGATCTGATTTTTACACGGCTGCTGCACCCACTCTGGTATGCGCAGATAATCAAAGTTGGGAATAGTGACACAGCCGCTGGCAGTGATTATTCTTGCTTTGAAACCGGCCTCTTTTCCAATGTAATCGAAAAAGTGGTTCAGCATCGCAGCGTGGGAATCGCCCAGTACCAGGACTTCTCTGTTACTGCTCAGATCGCCCCTAAGACAATCGCCTACAATCGTTCCGTGACAGATAGACGCTGGATCCGCATAGCGTCGGTATTCAATTGGTAATTGTTTCGGTATAAAGACTTCGTTCACTGTGGCCATAGCCTGTGACGTTGCTAGTGTCGCTGATGCCAACACACCCCAGCGAAGAGACTGCCCTCTGCCAGCTGGTTTACCTCTGAAGACTCGCTCTACTCCGTAATAGGACAACACGGACAGGCTAAGTGTGGACACCAAGAATACGAAGCTGAGGGTTGCATCCAACACTTCGGCGCCGCTGTAGTAGCGTAGAAACGCCAACACCGGCCAATGCCATAGATAGAGAGAGTATGAAAGGGCACCGATCCATACCAATGTTCGGCTGCACAGGAATAGGGCTGAGAGGCCTCCTGCAGGTTGGGACAACAACAATATGCTACCAACAACCGGTAACAGCGCAGCAAACCCGGGGAAAGCCCCCAGCTCTGGTTGCGCGACAACAGCAAATGCAATCAAGCCTATACCGAGAGTTGTGCAACAACGAAGGCCTCTTTCTGGTGCTGGCTTTAGAAAAAGTGCTGCTAGACCGCCTGCGAAGAACTCCGGGAGGCGTGCATAGAGGCTGTAGTAGGTCGCTTGTTCTATGCCTTGAATTCGCAGTCGGTACTCAGCGATCAGAGTCAGGCCTACCAAGAGTGTGACAAAGACCGCTTTAAGCGCGTTAACTGATAAAAACAAGATCAGGAATGGGGCAAGCAGGTAAAACTGCATCTCCACCGCGAGTGACCAAGTATGCAGCAGCGGCTGTTCACTATTTGCCGGTGCAAAGTAATCACCAAACTCAGCGAAGTAGTGATTACTGGTAAACCAGGCGGCTTTATCCAAGCCGTCTTTGAAGGTGTCAAAATCCTTTGGTAGATATAAAACGGCGGCGACGAGTGCCACCAGTATCAGCATAGCAAAGTAAGCAGGCGCGATGCGTTTGAATCGGCTGACGTAAAAGTACTTGAGTGTCGGATATAGAGAGTAGTCTGCTTTAGATTTTCTGTTGAGCAGGATGGTAGTGATAAGAAAGCCCGAGATCACCAAAAACACATCGACACCGACAAAACCACCGGGCAGCCAAGCGGGATTATAATGAAAGGCCATCACTGCAAGCACCGCGATGGCCCTAAGGCCTTGGATGTCGGCTCGGAAACTTGCTGCGCTCAAGCCTTCAGCGCCCCCACTACCTTAACTTGCTCGTCTTTGGTCATGTAAGGATGCATTGGCAAGCTCATTACCTGCTCTGCAGCCATGTTCCCTACTGGCAAGCTAACCCTGTCATCTGCGACAGCAGGCTGTTTGTTCAGTGGTATAGGATAGTGCACGGCGGTAGGAATTCCAGCTTCCTTCAGCTTGGCCTGAACCCTTTCCCGACTATCTACCCGAATGGTGTACTGCGCCCATGCAGACACGTTGCACTCTTCCAGGACAGGTGTGGCGTCGATACCAGCTTCTCTTAGCAGCTGCGTGTAATTGACCGCGACTTTGTTACGCAACTGAACTTCTTCATCTAACAACTCTAGCTTGGGCAGCAAAATCGCGGCTTGCAGGGTATCCAGACGACTGTTTACGCCAACGCGGATGTGGTGATAGCGCCTATCCTGGCCGTGACGGGCTATCTGGCGCAGCACCGTGGCTAGTTCATCGTCGTTGGTGAAAATCGCTCCACCGTCACCGTAACATCCCAAAGGTTTGCTTGGGAAAAAGCTCGTGCAGCCAATAGTAGTCAGGTTGCAGGATTTCCTGCCTTTGTAGCTAGCGCCGAAGCTTTGGGCACCGTCTTCAATCACCGGAATATTGTGTTTCTCGGCAATAGCGTTGATTTTGTCGTAGTCTGCACACTGACCGTAGAGAGATACCGGAATAATTGCCTTGGTGCGCGGAGTGATAGCCGCTTCAAGCAGTTCCGGGTTCAAGTTGTACGTTCTTGGATCTATGTCTACGTAAACAGGTTTGGCGCCCAGAACGGCGGGGGTTTCGGCAGTGGCGATGTAGCTGAAGCCGGGGACGATCACTTCGTCGCCAGGGCCAACGCCAACAGCCATCTGGGCAATTTGCAGGGCGTCTGTGCCGTTGGCCACCGTTATGCAGTGTTTGGCACCGCAGTAAAGGGCAAGCTTTTCTTCAAGTTCCGCCACTTCCGGGCCGAGGATGTACTTACCGTGGGATAGGACTTTCTGGATGTTGGCGTCTATCTTGTCCTTAATTCTGGCTTGCTGGGCTGCCAAGTCTACAAACTGCATACAGAATCAACCTTTAGAAGTAGCAATAGATTTAACCGAAACGGCCTGAGTCAGGCTTTTGAAAGTAGGCCATTGTTGAGCAGATAAGTGGAGCCAGTATGGGCGCAAACAGCTTCCCCGTCACCGGAAACTGGCAACTTCAGTTGCTCGCCAAACTCGCTCATCCAGCCAATCTGTCGGGCAGGAACACCTACCATTAACGCATACGCAGGTACATCTTTATTCACCACAGCACCAGCACCGATAAAGGAATAGGCCCCAATGGTAATACCACAGACAATTGTGCAATTGGCACCCAGTGTCGCGCCTTTCTTAACGATGGTATCCCGATACTCATCTTTCCGTTCTATTAGCGAGCGGGGGTTGTAGACGTTGGTAAACACCATGCTTGGTCCACAGAACACGCCTTCTTCAAGGTGGACATTGTCGTACACAGAGACGTTGTTCTGAATTTTGCAATTGTCGCCAATGGTGACCTTGTTGCCAACGAATACGCCTTGGCCCATAGAGACATTCCTGCCGATTTCGGCTCCGCCGCAAACATGTACGAAATGCCAAACTCGGGAACCTTCGCCGATTTGGGCGCCTTCGTCTACGATGGCGCTTGGGTGGATAGTAACGGGCATGGGTGCTCCTTTTTTCTTGGGAGGTAGAGAGGTTTGCCTCCCCCCCCTCTCTCCCGCGACGGGAGAGAGGGGGGCGCTGATGACTAATCCTGCGGGGGAAGAATGTTGATGACTAATCGTTATTGAGGAAAGGGTGGTAGTTGCCTTTCAGGCCGATCGGGGCAGCGTTGCGGATATTGGCAACGGTTTCGATGGCTACGCGATTGTCTTCAAGGCCATAGCCACGGCCTGCCAGAATCTCTTCGTAGCTGCGGGTGTGGAGATCGGCAAAGCCACCGGAGAATTCCAGCTCTTCTCCATCAACAGTGATGGAGCGATACGTTCTTTGGCCTTGGGCTTTGGCGCTCTCAGGGACATATTTGTAGTCTACTGACAGAAACCAGCGAACACGGGCGTTTTCGTATTCAAGGTAGCCGGCTGCCATGGTGTCGCTGCTATGATGAACAACGTTCTCCTGAAGCTCACCGAAGATGAAGTGCAGCATGTCGTAGAAGTGCACCCCGATATTGGTTGCAATTCCACCGGATTTCTTTTCATCGCCCTTCCAGGACTGCATGTACCAGTGGCCACGCGAGGTGATGTACGTCAGGTCAACTTCATGCTTGGTTGCTTTCCGCTCGCGCTGAACTTTTTCACGGAGCTCAATGATTGACGGGTGCACCCTCAACTGGAGAATCGTATTTACCTTCTGCCCGGTGTCCTTTTCTATCTCCTTAAGGCCGTCGATATTCCAGGGATTCAATACCAGGGGCTTTTCACAGATCGCATCCGCACCTGAACGGAGTGCGAAGCGCATGTGGCTATCGTGCAGGTAGTTCGGAGAACAGATGGAAATATAATCGACTGCCCGCCCACCGTTCGCGCGATGAAGCTTGTCAATATGGCGATCAAAGCGCTCAAACTCGGTGAAAAAGTCCGCATCCGGGAAAAAGCTGTCAATGATGCCAACCGAGTCGTTTTTGTCCAGCGCAGCAACCAACTCGTTGTCGGTGTCTTTAATGGCTTTCATATGACGGGGGGCGATATAGCCAGCGGCACCGATGAGGGCGAATGTCTTTTGCATGTTTGGTCCTTTCAACGAATATGAGATAGTCTGCGAGTGAATTGTATTTCAAGTAAGAAGTTCAAGAATAGTGAGTAGGAACGGAACCGGTGTCTATTCCTGTTCTTCATTAGTTTCCTGCTTGCCAGAGCGAATGAAGGCTCGAACGAAGACGATGACAACGCCTAGCATTCCGCCAAGCATGGTGGCAAGTACAGCTATGAGGGCTCGTTTTGGTTCACTTTTTTCCTGGGGAACTACGGCCGGATCTACCGTTTTAAAAACATATTCATTCTGGGCATTGGCCAGCATTACGGTGCGGGTTTCGCTTTCTATTAGTTGGTAGAACACCTGCTGCATACCGGCTATATTGGTTTCATTGAGCTTTTCTTCCAAATAGGCAATGCGGGCTTCAGCCTCTTGTACATCTTGCCGACGCATGTGTTCGTTGATGTCTTTGATCAACAGATCCGCCCATTCTTTTGCCACGGGTGGGGAGAGGCTTTTTAGCTTTACTGTGAGCATGCCGGTTTCTTTGTCTTCAGATAGGCTAAGGTGAACCTCCCTGAATTTTTTCACCATGTCCCAGTCAGTGGGTTTGAGACTTTCTCCCTCACCGTCTAGCCGCCACTCACCGGTCTCTACACTATAAATTTCCGGATCGATTACCCAGCTTTGGCTTTTCATACTCCAGGCTTCCGTCGCCATCAACGGCACACTGAGATTGTGTCGATGAATGAAGTCGGTGAGGAACGCGCGAGATTTAAGCACCTCTTTGGCAATGACGGTTTTGTTGGAGCCACCACCGCCCAAATTTATGCCGGCCAGGCTTGCCAGGCCACCCAACTGTCCGCTAATACCACCGGAGTTGCCTTCATTTTGGGCTGGAGCCAGAAGTACGCTTGCCTGATAGACGTTGGGTTTACTGAGCGCATAAAACACTCCAGCAACGGCAAATAAAACGGTAGTCACAATAATGATCCACTTGCCTTGCCAAAGGGTGACAAAGAGCTGGCGAAGGTCTATCTCATCGTCCCCATAGTAAGGCTGGTCTATAGCTGGCCGAACACGGGTCTCGTAGTTACTCATCACAGGTTCCCCACGGCCGCTGCACCCAACGCCATCTGATACACAATCTGGCTGACGTTGCTCCAAAGCTCCAACTGATTCAGCCTGTCCACGTCAATGGGTA
>TARA_R100000656_G_scaffold33710_2_pt1 | contig 10432 bp, 1 predicted proteins | sample TARA_R100000656 | Tara Oceans TARA_R100000656 (sample SAMEA2622517) | marine metagenome | biome: marine biome (ENVO:00000447); feature: mesopelagic zone (ENVO:00000213); material: "saline water (ENVO:00002010), including plankton (ENVO:xxxxxxxx)" | depth 350 m
AGCAGGTGTGAAATCTGCTTTTGCAAGAAAAGGTACATTTGATAATAAGACAAGACAATATCTTATTAATAAATCAGTGCTTTATGGAGAAAATTTAACAAGGAATGGAGAAAGTGCAACTGTTCCTTTTAAGTTTTTAGGAAAAGAAAGCTCTGGTTTAAATCTTAAATCAACCAGTCTATATGATGATATAGAAAAGATATGGGGTAAAGATTCTGAAAAAGCTTTAAAAGCATTGCTAGAAAAAGAGAAGAAGAAGTGGGGTCGTAGCATGATGAAGTGGGCTACCACTGAAGAGCTTGGTAATATGGCTACAAACTGGAGAAGGATGATGCTTGGAGGTGTTCTATTTAATGTTCATACTCTTTATGATACATATGCTCATGACTTAGAACCAGATGTTAATGATATACTGCCAAGTTTCTTGATTGGTGCATATGTACAAAGACGTTCTAATCCTGCTAAGTTTGATATTAGCCATAAAGAGATGAATAAGATAAGACAAAATCTTGAGATACTTGGTCAAAGTCCTGAACAGTTTGCTACAATACCTACATTTGAATACGCAGAAAATAGACTTGAGAATCCATTCTTGGATGCAAAGTTTGATGAAGTAAGAAGAAGGTTAGAAGAACTAGAAATTGTAACTGATGTGCATGAGGTATCATCTACTGAATTACCAACTGATGTTAAAAGTGCTGCTGTCCCAGAGGGTCAAAACCCAGTCTTTGACAGAATGTATCCTTTTATGAAAGGTTTGAGAAATTGGAGAAAACCACTAGACAATATATCATCAAAAGATGCAAATGAAATTGCTGATTTGATTCTTAAAGTTGATAGTGGATTTGAAACAACTCAAGGTACTAACAAAGCATTAGAAAAGACTTTTATTAAAACTCAAGAAAGGTTTGAAGAATCTTTTAAAGAGTTAATTGAGTCAATAGAAGACCCTGAAAATATTCTTGGTATTACATCAGTAGATGGGAAATTACAAACACCAAAGTATTTTACAATACATGAGTCTATGAAAAAGAAAGCAAAAGATGGTGAATTGGAATGGTTAGTAGATGAAAATGGTGTCAAATTAAAAGGTGAAGAAGCTTTAGATGCATTATATGATAAGGCTGATGGATTCAATGCAGCTTTACAAACATCTTGGGCTGTAGGGTATGCTGATGTATTACCAGTTGAATCAGTAAAAGAGGTTAAATCAGAATCTTTATTGAAACAGATACATGAGAAAGTATCTTCTTTTGAAACTAATGTAGAAAAACAGTTCCCTGACAATGATGCATCTGCAGAGAGGTTTAGTCTTTCACAAGGCTATCGTGACTATGTAGGTATACTACAAAGGAATTATGGTATAAGAACTAGTCAAGAAATACTATCAATATTTAAACCTGAGTTTGGAGATAGGGATAATTTATTGTCTAGGCTTATTGATGCTAGGGTTTTATATAGCCCCGGCAAAATAAGTGAAGCTCTTATCGTTGATGATGTAAAGAAAATAGAAATTATAGGAGATGAGGATTCAAATGTTATTTCTAAAGATAGAAGATTCTTAGGGAAGGTTCTTACGCTTCAATCTTCTGTCGGAGGATATAGAGAATTTGAGATAGACCCTAATAATCCCCTTAAAGTAAAACATAGCGAGGTAGAAGCATTAAGAAAGTATCTGAATGGTTATAAAGTATTTATAGACAAAATACCTGACCACTTGCAAAGTCATTTGACAAACTTTGCTTTTATGGAAAGAGTAGAAGGCACAAAATTAGAAATAAATGAGGTAGATGCGTTGTTTAATCTATCTGGAGTAGGTGGAGCTAAGTTTGGAGCTACAGCACAAGACAGAACTGTAGGGTTTAGAGTTAAGCTCATAGACGAATCAAGAATTTCAGGACATCACGACTCAGCAGTAAAAGAGATGGCAAGTGATTATAACAGAACATTAAGAAGAATGATTGATAATGGTGGTGGTATTGTTGTTGAAAGTGCTGATAAAATAACTGTTGTAGAAAAATCTTATATGATGGGATTAAGTAATGCTTTGAAAATTGCTGGCGAGTCTTCAATAAACGCTAAAAAGGCTCTTGCAGAGTTTATGACTTTACTTTCAGCACAAAAAAGAGGGTTCACAAGTTTTAAAGAACAACTAAAAAGTTTTTCAAATGCAAACCCAGGAAATGATTTTGCAGTTGTTAAATGGTTAACGGAAGCTAAAGTATTCAAAGCAAAAGAAGACTTAAGAGATTATGATGTTGATATTGATGCGTTTAATGAATTATTAAAGAAAGACCCTGATTTTTTACCCGACCTTCAGCAGAAGATGAATAGTTATGGGTATGACCCTGACTATGCTATGGCAAAATATGCCGCTAATGAGCAGAAAGGTAAAGATAATTTAATTGAAGACTCTACTGAAAGAGGGTATGTCCCTCATATTGATTTAAATACTTTTTATGGAAGATATAGAATTGATGGTAAAGACGCAAGTGAATGGGATTCTGGCCAAAAATATAACGAATTTGCAGCTCTTGTTTATCATCCAATGGCTGGGACGGATAAACTTCTTGATAGGAATGTAGTCCGTAAAGTTTTAGATAGGATTCATGTTAAAAAGGATGATGATTTTGTATCTTTTAGAGATGACTTAGAACCTTATGAACAAAAGGCTAGGCTGCCAGAGATAAGACAAGATTTAATTGGTCTGCTTGGCTCTCAAAGAGCTCAAGTGAAGTTAGATATATTTAGTTTCAAAGGTGGGGATTATAGAAAGGAACAACAAGTATTGCAGCTTACAAGGCTAAATTCTTATTTAGATAATGTGCTTGAAATTCCATATATGTTTGTTGATGGTAGGATAGATGTAACTGTTGTTTCTGCAAATGGTAGGTCTTATGTAGATAGGCAGATAAATATATTTGAAGATTCAGAAGCTTTAAGTATTGATTCAAGAAGGCGAGTAGATAAAGTTAAGCAAGAATTTCTTGCTGGTATTGAACAAGAGAGTTCTGTATTTTCGATGGAAGAAGGTAGATGGGAATTAGAAGGAGAAGGTGTAGATGGAAGAAAATATAGAGGTCTAACATTAATTAATATATCACCTAATGTAGACCCAATAGTCGTTGCAACTAAGGACTTAGCAAATCTTAGAGAGCCTTTTAAAGAATTTGTAGATGAATATAAGGGTATAGAAGGTCTTAGTGGTAATGGTGTTAAGACATTAAAAGCTTTAGAATCTAAAATTGATAATAATGAAATTATAACTCCTCAAGAATCTGAGCAGATGATGACTCATTTAGTTATGAAAGAAATGTTAACTGGTAGTGATGGAGATAGAATATTCTTAGGTTTCTTAAATGGTACAAATGCTGAGAAATTGTTTTTGAGAAGTAAACTATTTAATACAAAGAAATATGTAAGGTATAATAAATCTTTTATTCAAGATGTTGCTGATGTTTATATGGGAGACCCTACCCAAGTAACATGGGATACTTTACAAGACGGTGTGACTGCGCAAGTACTAAGAAGGATTGTAAGGAATGATGGGTTTGGTATATCTATATGGAATGATGCTCAATATGCTACTATTAAAGATGAAGTAAGAGCTATTGTAGATAGGTTGGGTATTGATTGGAGTTACGATAGTAACATAGGAAGAGCTCACGAAGATGTTTCTAGCTATGATAGTATATCATTTGTATCAAGAAGTATGATGAGGTTTGTACATACTATGCTAGGTCACGACCCATTATCCTTTAATCCTGTTAAGCCTATTATTACTTCTGGAGGTAAAGATTCTCCTTTGCTTCTTGGTAAAACATTGTTTGTTTATAGTGAATCATTAGATGAATTTTTCAAAAATAATAGGTCAATAGATATATTACTCACAAAGACAGGTTCAAAAGTGATAAATCCTGTTGGGGATGCAGAAGATGCAAGTTTAATTAATGTAGGTGCTGATGATTTAAATAGTCAAAGGCTTACATCTGAAAAGATTAGAAAAATATCTATTGAATCATTAGGTCTTATGCCTAATAAAGATTCTGATTTTGTTTTAGCAAAGACATCTCAAGCTGATGCTAATTTCATGAACGACACTGAGTCTGGTCAAAGGTTCAATTCAGAGTTCGCAGAACAGTTAAATATAAATATTAATAAAATGACGGAAGTCTGGCAAGACCCAATGTCTGTTAGGCGTTGGATTCTTGCAGAGCTAGGGGATGATGCCCTGGTAGCAGATTTAGAAGCTGGTGAAGGTATGAAAGCAATAAGTAATATGGCTGTATACGCTGCTCTTACACCAGATGCTAATCCAAGTAGCTACAGTGACAGATATGTTAAGAATAAAATGTATAATATATATATTGATAGTGTAATTAACGGTATGAAGTCTGCAACAAATCAATATAATACAGAAGATTCACACAGATACGGTGGGCAATCTCCTGTTATTCAAGATATTGGGTCTAGATACAGGCTTAATCCTACTCTCGTTGACAGGGCGGGTGAGGTAAAGCTTCAAGGTGAAGCAATGTTACCATCATATGCTGCTGAACTGAGTATTCGTGAGTTGAATAAATCTGAATATAAAGTAAGATTTGTTAGATTAGGAAAAACTTTAAGACCAGAAGATGTAATTGGAGAAGAAATATGGAAAGAAACATTAGATACTGATGCAAAATTAGGAACACTACAGGAGTATGTAGATTATATGAAATCTAAAGGAGAGATTGCTGATGATGTTTATATAGGAGTTATGGTTAGGAGGAACCCAAGAACAAGACCTAACGATTTTGCGTTAATGGGATTAAAAGGGTTTTTAGAAAAGACACATGGTAATGCTTTGTTAGTAAATTCATTTGATATTGCGAATGTAATGGAAGGAGATTATGACTTTGATAAATCAGATTTCTTCTTTGCACATAGAGAGAGTATGTGGAATCATGTTGAGAGAGCTTCAAAGTTCTTTGTGCAAGGTGTAGACCCGAGTAAATATCAAAAACCAATATCTTATAATTTAGGTATGAACGCTACAGATGCTGCTGGAGCTAAAAGAAAAATGATTTCAAATGCTAACGTATATAAAAAGTCTATTGGGATTGTGCAGAAAGTTCCAAGGCTATTAGGATATGTTGATAAGCTTGGAGCAGAGGGGGTTGGCAATACTGCAGTGGAAAGGTTTAATGAGTTACATCCAAATACAAAATTCACTAAGCCAAAGATTTTATTAGGTGGTAACCCAGAACAAGACTTTATGCTTGTTATGGATTATGAGCACAAAGATTATTTCCAGAGAGCTGCTCTTGAAACACAATTAATAGTGGATGCAAGTGGTGATTTGAATAGAGATATTCTTAAAGGCGATATTTATGGATGGAGAGAAGATTTCTTATTTCCTTCGAGAGATAAATCTTTTGTTCCAAATGAATTAGCTCAGAGGAATCAGGCAGGGTTTATTAATGATATGAGAGATAAGGGTAATTCTGAGGGTAAAAGGATTAGGATATTTAGAAAGATTGTAAGGTCAGCAGACGGATGGGATGAAACAGATTTAACAAATTTAGATAGAGCAATAGTCAGTCAAATGATGTCTGAGTATGGTAAGCTTTTAAATGTAACAAAAGATTCTGTATATGAAAATACTGGTGAGCAAAGAAAATCTGAGTACACAGATGTTTTAGGAGCATCTGAATCATTCTTTAATTTTAATAGTACAATTAATAGAAGTCTTTATTGGAGGCTTAAGAATAAGTGGGGCAGTAATCAGGGATTGAAAGAAACACCGTGGTATAAAGATGGTGATTTTAAATCATATTTTGGTGTAAAAGAAGGGTTCCACAAACCAACTAATAAAAGATATTGGTATTCTACCAAGAATGTGCTTCATCCTGACGTTAAAAATCATGGTGCAGAGTTTAATTCGGGTACAAGAGGGGCTCCAGTTGATAGAATATTGTGGGATTTTTATAATCGTGACCCATTTAGAGCAACTACTACAAGAATAGTGGGTGGTAGAGTTGGTCAATTAATAGACGAGTGGTATAATGAGTTGCTTGGAGGAGGAGAGTTTACCACCGTAGATGATGTTACAAGGTCAATAGATAGATTTGAAACTGAAGCTGATAAACTAACTAGAGAAGTGAAGAAAGGATTGGGAGATTACAATCGTAAAGCACAGATTATTTCTAATGTTCAAAAGAAAATTGAAACTTTAAGAAATAGTAAGATGAGATGGGATGCTAAAAAGACAGCAATAGAGAAGCTTGAAAAGTTTGTAAAGAAAATTGAGTCTGAGATAGGAATTGATTTTTTACCCTATGAGTATCGCAAATCACATGATGCTAAAGATTTAGATAAGATGCAGGTAATCTTTGCAGATGAAAAGAATGTAATTGATGGTACTGTTTACTATGCGACATTAGAAAATGTTAAAAACTTGTTGCCAGGTGGGTGGTCATTAAGTCCAGATGCTCAAAAAGATTTAAAATTTATTAGAAAAATTAGAAAACTATTTTATGGTAATAAGACACGACTAAAAGATTTTATGAGATACGGTGGCAAAACGCTATTAACTACACAAGAACAACAATTAGTCAATAAGTTCCCAGATTTTAATACTTTCTATGAGGTGGAAACAAAACTATTAGTACAAGGTTATGGGAAGTATGGCCCCACATTTTTATATGCATATATGCAACCATCTCAAAACAAGAAGGCAGTAGGTGTTTTTCATAATAGACCTGTAAGTGTTCCTTACCAATCAACAGACACTTTTGACCCATCCAGTAAGTATAGGAGGGGTATTAGATTATTAACTGCAATAGCATCTGGCACAGAAGAAACTATACAAGACGCTGTTCGAAATAAAGCATTAGCAAAGCAGCAGTTATCTTATGTACAGTTTATAGAGTCAACATTCTCAAGGTTCTTTAACAATCGTGTAGACCAAAAGTGGTTGTTCGGTGAAGAAATAGGAGATTTCTTAGATGTTGGGGCTATTGGTAAGTCTGGTAAAATGGCGATTTATAATAACTTAAGGCTTCCAAATTTTAATAAAGATTTTGCAAGATTGTTCAGTGATTTTAGGTCTGTACAATGGCAGCGAGATGCTAATTCGATGTCGAGTGGGTTTGGAGTAATGAATGACCACGTAATAGATTTTTATTCAAATGTAATGAGGCTAGCAGGCAAAGAAAAAGAATATGAATCATATTTAGAGAAGATGAGTATTATGGATTCGCAGTTAATGAGAAATGAAGTTATTAATCCAATGCAGTATCTATTGTTAAGACAAAATTTAGATAGAGAAGTAAGAGAAATTGCTGGTGATGTATTTATTGGAGGTCTATTACAAAGAGAATTTAGAAATGATAATCAAGTTGCTAAGAATATAATGGAAAGTCCTGTATATGTAATGATGGGTGGAGGCGATTATTATAAGAGGGGTATTTCTCTTGAGAAGCCTGCTGATACTGAATACAATTTACAAAAGCTTCGTGATTTAAAAGATATGTATGAGTCTATTAAAGAAATGAAAAAAGATTTGAATCCAAATGTTAGTGAATCTAAAGATTTGATAGAAGAAATAAAGATAAAATGTAGAGGAAAGGTTATATAGATGGCTATTGCTTGCGCAAATATATCAAAAGAATTTAATAGTTTATTAACAGGAATAGATATATGGACAAATGCAGAGAGAACAAAGAGGTTGTTTAATGACCCTTCTGAAGCTGCTCTTAAGCTTGTGAGAACAAACTTCAATATGGATTTAAAACATCTTATGTATATTAAAGATATAACTCCCGGTAAAGTAAAATCATTTTTAGCAAGGTTAGATGAATTAACACACCAAGTAAGAGAAGGAGACCTTGATAATAATTTTGCTAAGTTATTCTATCAAACATCTCACTATGGCCCTAAAGACCCTGTAATTGGCAACCTATTAAACGATATGCAATCTTCACAGTTTAAGTTTTATGGAAATGAAGTAGCAGACAGGGATATATTAAAAAGTATGCACTCTGACCTTAGGTCTGAATCTCTTGCTAGGGGATTTGAAAGAGCAGGTATATCAAAAGCAGAAAAAGAAATTAAAAAATTAGATGATGAGCTTTTACAACATATGGCTGATTGGAAAACAGCTGAGAAAAATAATGATTTGAAAGGTAGAAAAGATGCAGAAGCTCGCATGCGAAGCAATAAAGAACGAACCGATACATTAACTAGGGATACACATCTAAAAGTTTATAAAGATATGATAGAAATGATAGAGGTTGGTATGCCAGAAGCTCTCAAGGACAAGTTTAGCCAACTGAAAAAGGAAGCTTATGATAAAGATGGTAATGTTATTAACAAGAAGAAGGCAGAATTATTAGGGAGGGTAGTAAAAGGAAAAGAAACTTTAAAGTTAGATAAGAATGATATAGGAAGATATATTAAACTGCCTGATGGCACACCTCTTAGCATGGATAAAAGAGGATACATGTTTAATGCTGTTACATCTTATGTGGACTTAATGGATAGAATGTATTACACACTTAGTAATGGTGTTAACAAAAGGATTAATTCTGTTATTAAAAGAATGGAACACTTGAATCAGTTAAAACCTGAAGATAAAGAAGGATTAAAAAGAGTTCAAGACTCAATGAGAGAAAAGTACATGCCAGATTATAAAGAAGGCTTCTTTCCTCATTATGTTAGAGATTTAAATGCACCATTTATGAATAAATTAATGCAGAGTTTTGATGATTTGCAGTCAGCTTCTAATAGTCATCGTAAAGATAAGGGCAAAAGTATTAGTCAAGTTATAAAAGAAATGAGTTTTCACATTGACGGTCATGCTAAACCTCAAGTACAAGATAAAGCAACTGGTACATTTGGTTATGATTATAGCAGGAACTTCTTTAACTCAGTTGATAATTATGTCACTGATATAAATAGATTCAACTATATATCTTTTATGGATAGTTATATGCTAGATGCTTTGACATCTGTTGAGCGTATATATAAGACTGAAGGTGCAGCCAAAGGATATGCTCAGAACTTAGTTGAGTTCATAGCTGATATGCATAGAGCAACTAACGGAGACCCAAATATTAGTAACAAAACGAGAGCTTGGATGAGAAGTGTATTAGGATTTGAATTTATTTCAAAGTTGGGTGTTAATCCAAGAGCAGCTGCAAGGAACTGGTTCCAAAGACTATTAGACTATGTAACTTGGGGGCCTGTACAAATAAACAAGTCTAAAAAATATTTAAAGACTATATCTCTTGGTAAGGAAGGACTAAAAGCAGAAAATTATATTGATAATATATTAAAAGAGCATGGTCTATTGTTTGAAGAAGTATCACCAGAGTTCTTAGAGAGTCAGTTAAAGGCTCCAGCTTCTGCGTTTAAATTGATTGAGTGGAATGATGCTGTGGAAAGTTTGAAGCTGTTAAGAAGTCAAGGATTGAAAAGGTGGCTGATGGTATATCTGTTGTAGCAGGTAAGTCTTCATGGTTGCACAGAAAGGCTGAGAACTCTAATAGAAAACATACATTCAAGGTTTCCTATTCTCAAATGCATAGATGGTTAAATACAGGAGCTTATAGAGCAAGTCTATCGGAAGAAGGTAAAACACCAGGTCAAATAGAATTGTCAGTTAGAAAAGCTGCTGAGAATTATGCAGTAAGAATGGTTGTTATGAATCATTTTGATTATGCTGACTATGCAAAGTCAAGAGCTTTAAGAAGTAAGCCAGGTAGATTCTTTGGTCAGTTCCAACATTATACCTTTGAGTTCTTTGAAAGGAACATGAAGATACTTAGAGAGTCTAAGTATGATGTTCTATCAGGTAAGTTAATGCCGGGTAAAGATGCACAAGGATTAGCTCAAGCATATAGATTGTCCTTTGCTTATTTCTTAGCACCTGTACTGGCATCAGTTTATACTGGTATTGATTGGACTAATATAGTTGAGCATGATACTGCACAAAGATTAAACCAATGGTCTACTCTAATGCTTGGTGATGAAGACGAAATAAATCAAGCGTTCTATGGTAAGGGGCCTCTTATCTCTACATTTGGAGGGCCAATCACATCTGATATTCTTGAAGTGGGAATGATGCTTGACTTAATAGACTTAGATGAACCTGGTTTGTTAACTCTTATCGCTGGTCTTGAACAGTACGACCCATATTCAAACTCAAATGATGTTACTAAGAAGATTAGAATATTAAATACATTTGCTGGTAGAGCATGGGAAAGACACATACCACAGATTAAGAAAGGTAGAGTGGGATGGGCAATACAGCAAGAGCTTGGTTTGTATCCTACTGCTGAAGCGAGGAAAGCTCAGAGAAAAGTAAAGAAGATAAGAAAACAAATCTTACCTCCAGAAATAGAGAAAGCTTTAAGGCAACTAGAAGCTCAATAATTTAATCCAGTGG
>TARA_R100000656_G_scaffold94406_3_pt1 | contig 10411 bp, 11 predicted proteins | sample TARA_R100000656 | Tara Oceans TARA_R100000656 (sample SAMEA2622517) | marine metagenome | biome: marine biome (ENVO:00000447); feature: mesopelagic zone (ENVO:00000213); material: "saline water (ENVO:00002010), including plankton (ENVO:xxxxxxxx)" | depth 350 m
TGCCTATTGTTCGCGCTCTAAACGCAATGCCGGGTAGCGGTAACTCAGTCTCCAGATGGTTTAAGAAATCTATAGACCTTAGGGAGCATGGGAGATTCTCTGCCAAGCCAACAGAATCTGAGAGGAGGCTGTTGTGGGCTTTGCGAACAGGAGAAGAAACCGGACTCGCTGATAGTGCGGAAATGGCCGCATATCGTAGAGTTAGGGATGTATTTTCTGGTGAGCTAGAAGCCATGAAAACATATGGGATTATGGATTCAGGTATAGAACAGAACTATGTCCCGCAAATCTGGAGAGCTTCTGCGTTATCTAGGAATATGGATCGTGCCACAGAGAAATTGGCCGAGTACTTTATGCACGAAAGCGTTGGTAGGGCATCCCCGATCACACAAGAAAGGGGGCGTGAAATCGCAAGGAATATGATCCATCGTATTATTGACGAGGATGGTGTTCATTTCCCGCCAGAATACGCAGTCAGGAATGAGCCTGGACTCGATCACGTAGATTACTCAAGACTTATAAAACTACACCTGCCAGAGAATAGGTATCACCTGATGCAGTTGGAGGAGTTTCTTGAAAACGACATCGGATCAATGCTCGCTAAATATCTTGATGGTTCAACAAGGAAGATAGAGTTCGCAAAGAGATTTGGCGCGGGCAATCATGGCCTTATGACCTACCTCAAGGTTCTTGAAGAAGGTAAATCAGCGGCCCTTAGATCGCTAATGACTCCACGCGTAATACGACGCACTAGACGCGGCATTACCATGGAAGGTGAGGTCAGGGAAATGAAGATGGAACGAGAAATTCCATCTCCATTTGAGAAAAATGAAATCGGCGCACAGAATATGCTGTCCAATGTTATGGACGCACTATCTAATCCCAAACGTGGCGGAGTGGTGGAAGCTGAGCAAATACTGAAAAACGCCCATACCTACCCCCTACCACCAAAACAGAAATTCCAGTGGGATCGCCGTGCTGAGTCTATGGTTGCTGGATTAGAGATGGGGGTCAGAGGTAATAAGCTTCCACCATCAGAGATCAACCTGATGGAAGACTTGATAATGTCTTCTCAGCGCAAACCTTTTGGAACTGGCTCATACACCCACTCAAAGATGCGCTCACTATCTAAGTTCATGCGTAACTTCACAGCCCTAACCTATCTTGGTTTTACAACACTAACGTCACTAACAGACGTAGCACTACCGTTGGTACGATCAGGAGAGATGACCTCATACATTAAGGGTATGGCTAGATTCGCTACTGATCCAGATTACAGAGAGATGATGCGGGAAACTGGGTTATCTATAGAGAACTATGTACACAATCGCCTTGTAGGTATGTACGGTGTAGACGCATCTAAACTAGCAACCGGCTTCTTTAATGGCACTCTACTTACGCCATGGACAGATCGTATGCGTGAGATGGCAGGTATTGTAGGATACGAGTGGTTCAAGACTGAACAACGGCGCATAGCTCGACATGGCTTAAACAGCAATGCTGGTAGGAAAGCCAAAAAAGTTCTGGAGCGGTATGGCTTGGGAGCTTACGCCCGTCCAGATGGGCCATCCCTAGATAGCTTGATGGTGAGCCGTAAGCATATGGGCATAGATCATGACGCGGCAATCGATCCCGAGATGGCTATCCGTAGTCAGGATTTGAAAGAAGCCTTAATAAAATTTGCCAATGATACGATCTACGCTCCTAACACAAACGATATACCCTTGTGGGCACAGTCTCCAGTAGGTGCGATGATGTGGCAACTTAAATCATTCCCGATGATGATGTCGAGAATGGGCAAGGATGTGTTAATGGATGCTTATCGTGATCCGACTCATCATTCCAAGCCATTGATGATGTATATGCTGGCAGGCCCAGCTAGCGGCGCAATGGCTTTAGCGGCTAAAGACACCATCCAAATGAGGGCAGGAGAAGATGAGGGATTACTCAGAACTAGGAATGCTGAAAGCGTAAAAGCATTTACGCAAATGGTTGGGTATGACCCGGACATTCATGGTGATAAAGATGATTTCGTGGGGTGGTATTTCGAAGGACTACTGCACATGGGTGGGCTTGGCTTATATCTGGAAGTTCTACATGACCTAGTACAGCAGGCGGATAATGGATACTTTGGCTTATCCAGAGCCGCTGGTACTGTAGGCGGGCCTGCGGTTAGCCAAGCGATAGGGGCATGGAACGTCACTCAAGGACTACATAAAACCATACTGGGCGCAACATCAGAGGAACAGGCAACTGGTGGAGTAGGTACACAACGCCAAGCCGTTAGGGAATTGGCGCAACGTGTGCCTGTGTTGGGTGGGATTAGAGCGCTTAAAGAAACTCTAGTAGATGCGGTACTCCCAGTTTCAGAAACCGGGAGCAGGCGATCTACCGGTCGTGGTGGTGGCAGAGGGTCTACTGGTCGTTAGCATTTCGTAGTCTTCACACGCTTTTTTCGCAGGGGCATCATGTTTTCCACAGTGCCATTGCTTGTTCTCTCCATACAAGTCCGGCTGAGCGTATTTACATAGACGGCATTGTGGCTTTGGCGTTATTTCTTCGGGATTCCAACACGCTGTTCTTTTGAAACAGCCCTTGCATCGCCAATCATCAGGGCTATGACTAATCCTTTCTGGCCTAGATATAGCGTTAGATATTCTTTGGCGTAAGTTAGCTACCTCAAACTCATCATGCACTAAGCACTCTATATGGTATCTACAATCATCTTTACAGATAGCTAGGAGAAGACCTTGCGGTATGTTACTCAGATGCATTGATAGCATGACTTGAGCGAGATATTGAGGATGGGAAATCTTAACGCCCTTCTTAACGAACGCGTTGAACTTGGATTTGTTCATCGTTTTTATCTCTAATACGTAAGGATCATCATCAGAGAAATAGATAATACCGTCTAGGTGGCAAACCAGATGCCCGCCTAATGCGGTATATTCATACTGTTCACCAGTGAGTTCATCTGTGGACAGCACTTTCGCGCTTTGTCTTTTTCTTAAATCATCTATGACAATGGTTTCAAGCGCATGACCTACGTTAAATATACGTTGCAGTTTAGGTGAGGGTTTATCTTCGGGGAATCCACGCAAGCATAGGTTTAGGTATTGCGTACACTCATTACCTACGGTGGACGCACCAATATAGGAGCGAGTTTTTTCTCGTAGCCCCTCTTCGAGTTCCTCCAGATTTTGGAGGAACTCGATTAGAGATAACAACTCAGTCACTTTTTCAGCCTGACTAACTTTTCACAATCATGGCAGATAGGTTTCTGACCCGGCTTGGTTCGTTGGGCATGAAACTGACTTGTGTGTTTATGCCTCTTACATTCACGACATTGTTTTGTCCATCCAAACGCTTGGCTAGCCATGATCAGAAGTCCGGTAGGGCGTCATCAAAATCTTCTTTGCCCTCAGGTACATCTGCGGCATCGTTTTTAGGTATACGGTAACCCTTTACCTCAGGGCGCGCTTCCATAACTTTGCCGTTGTTTGGATTACGGCGCTCTCTCGACATACCTACAACAGCGCCAACGATTAGCCCTCGTAAAGACGAGATATCCCCAGGCTTATCTGGATTGGGGTGACCCCCGAACTGCAACAAACTCTTGAGTTGGCGTTGGCCTATCTCTTGTGCTTGCTTACTGGTTTTGTGATGCACGTTTATCCAATGTCTAATCGTGCCTGTGCCAGCGGTATCTTCCAGTTCCACCATTACTTGGTGCCCATTACCGTTATTCATTTCTTGCCATTCTGCTGTCAATACACGCACATCGTATGTGCCCGGTTGCAGAATCGAAACGCCTCGCGCTTCTTCAATACCACTCAGGTCTAATTCAGAAAATGTAGTCATGCCGCTTTCTCCTTGATTTCAGTTGGCTTGGTTCTTGATTGGGCTTTTCGAAGTTTCTCGTAAGCCGCATCGTCACTACGAATAAGTTTCAAGAGAGTAATTACGTTTGATACCTGCTCAACAGGCTTCAATCTCCCTCTTGGGTCTCTGGTTTTACCATGCCACCCACGCACTTCTTCAGTAATAACGAGTCGTTTGATTGACGGTGCTGTCTTGTCCCCATCAGTTACTCGAATACCACATAACACATGATCGAATAACGCAGGAATTTGTTTCGCGATCTTGTTGCCTTTTACTAAAGGCCAGTAATTCACGTTACCGTTGTCGTCAGTTTCTTCAGAAACAAGACAAGTCATGTAAACGTGCATATCAATATCACGAAGCCATTTCAACGCGCCAATCATAAGGCGGGAATACTCCCCCCATTTCGCATACCCATTCGTCATATCTTTGAACTCTTCATCGATATGATTCATGAGTTGATCAGAAAGTTCGGTCAGGCTGTCTACTGCAAGCCATTGATAACCGGACTTCTTGAACTCGGGTGTATTCATCATTCGTATAATGCCACGAAATGAATAAATACCCTTCTCGGGATCGTGCTCTCCATCCCAAGATGAAAAATCTACGTATTCTATATCTGTATCTTCAAGGCTTTTCAGCCCACTTTCTCCAGATAAAATCAGGCCTGCACCATACTCTTTCTGATAGTACCTGCATTGATGGGTCTTACCCCATCCATGATGACCCATAACGAGGGTCTTGTCTTTGATAAACGACGTATCACTCGTCTTTTTCGTGTTAAACATTGCTCGTCTCCAATAACTTGTTGGCTTCCTCTTCCGAAGAAACTTCCGCAAACGTAAGCCTGTCATAATGAATTGGCTTCAACGCTGGTTTTAGTATGTCTCTGACCTTTTCGGGCAATAAATCCCACTGCTTACGATCAATCGATACCTTCACCGCCTTCCACGCTGATCCTGTTAGCGCTTTGATCTCTGCTTCATTATCTTCTAGAAGAGATTTCAATTGCCGGTGATCCCACGAAAACCTTTCGTGTGTCTTTAATACAGCGCAGACAGAATCGCCTAGCTGTAATACACCAGTACGCCCCACAGGTACATCACAAAACAACTTACGTATTCCTGTCTCGTAGTCTTCCAATTGACGATTAGCTACTTTAGCTGTCGCTATAGCATCACGCCAAGACTTTGCAATTTGGGTGAGTTTCTCCGCTGTCGTCGAGTCGGTTTTGCTGTTGGGCATCCGTTCGAACGTATCCCATTCATCCGACTCAATCGACTTAAACGCCTTGCTTTCAATCATTTACACCCCCCTTGCCAGACCGCCGAGTACCGGGTATGATACACCGTCCAAAACGGTTGTCAAGCCGTTGAGTACGCCTTTTTAACATGACGGAGGTACAATGTGGAACGGATCATCGACATTCGAAAGCTAGTTGAAGATCAAGGTGGGGCAAGGGCAGTGGCAGAGGCAATAGGTGTTCCTCGAACTGCTCCTTACCGATGGGGGCGTACAAGAAATGTAACCTTGCGAACTCTTGAGAGAGTGTTGAGCGCATTCCCTCATGTTCGTATAGATAAGTACGTAATCCCTATGGAGAACATGAATGAGCATCGAGCACACAAACGAGGAGAACCCAGCCCTTGAAGCCGCTATTGGGTATCTGGAACAGGATTGGTCAGTCATTCCGATTAATCCTACTTCGAAAAAACCATACATCCCATGGAAACGCTACCAACAAAGGCGTCCAACTGACGGTGAGGTCGAGCAATGGTTTCGTAATTGGCCAGACGCAAGGCTTGCAGTCGTCACGGGAGAACTTTCAGGAATAGTAATTGTTGACTGCGACTCAGAAGAGGCGCATCAATTTGCTATTGAGGAAGGTTTGTCTTCACCTGTTCGGGTGAAGACAAAGCGTGGAGTTCATCATTACTTCGACCATCCCCGTGATGGTAAGCGAAGAGGCCCGCGTGTGGGTGGCAACAGCCGAGGAACCGATTGGCCGAAGTTTGATGGGATTGATTTCAGAGGCGACGGTTCATACGCCCTGCTACCCCCGAGTCCTAGTTACGAATGGGATATTGAGTATCCCTTTTCTCAGACCGATATCCCTAGATGGAAAGATTGGACAGGTACACCACCTTCCTATGCGGAACCCAATGTTATCGATATTAGTACTGGCGATCTTGTTGATTTTAATGCGCTTGACCTGTCTAGTATTGAAACAAGAACGCGTATACCAGAGTGGGATGCTACAGAAGCCTATATAAAACAACACTTTACGAATGGGAAATTGCCCACTGGTGGGGGGAATGGGCGCAATGATCGGATGATGCGTCATCTGTCCGACATGGTATTGGAAGGATACTTCGGAGAAGCATTACGCAAAAAGGGTAAGGCGTTCATGGCGAGATTCTTTGAGGACGACTTGCCAGATTATGAATTTGAGGCAACAGCTTCAAGTGTTGAGCGCATGGAAAGGGAGAACCATCCAGAACGATGGGATCAAGATGGGAATTACACTTACGGAAAGGTACTTCCACAACGCAAAAGACAACTACTTACTGTTCAAGATGCAGATGCGCTCGTATCGGCGGCAAACAGTACAGCATATTTTGCTGATCCGTTCTTGTGGAAGGGGTCTATTACACAATTACATGGGTACTCGGGTTCTGGGAAATCAATGTTCCTTCAACACCTGACATACGCTATCGCGGCAGGACAAAATGACTTCGGGCCTTTTGAATTGAATGGCCCTGCGAATGTTTTGTATTTCGATTATGAGAACGGCAGAGGCGTAATTGGAAAACGATTCAAAACATTGTCGTCAATACATGGAGACGCAGGGGAAGCGTACAAAGTGTGGGCCTCATTCCTAGATGACAAGGACATTAACCTAACAACCCGACAAGGAGTTGCAATACTAGAGGATATTATTAAAACAGAAAATCCTGATATTGTAATACTCGATACAGTGCGCTCCGCTTTCCTTGGCTTAGATGAAAATAATGCCGAAGCGTGGTCACGAGTAAATCATTTAATGATAAGATTGAGAGACGCAGGCTTGGCAGTAATCTTCGCTCACCATTCCAATAAACCGGGCGAATCTGGCTTGGGTCGAGAAGCTGGTTCAACCAACCAACTGACTGTTCTCGATACCCAGGTACGAGTAGCACAGGTATACAAGCACGAAGAAACGGCTAAGCAGAATGCGGGTTTGTGGGATATGAATCTGGATACTCCGGTGTGGCTTCGAATGGAAGATTCGTTGCCAGAGGGATTTCATATCAAGATGTTGTTGGAGTTTAGATACAAGAAGGTTCGTGAGTGGACTGACAACCACCAATGGGTTCAATACATTGGCTTCGCCATGGATAATTATGGGGATGAGATTGTAGTCGGTTCTAAATCACCGAAATCGAAAGCACGGGCGGCGTTAGCAGATGGTTTAACGCTAGAGGAGATAGCAGATAAGTTATCTTTGCCATACACAACCATCAAAAAATGGATACGAGCATGAGCACATACATACACAAGAGTTATGTTATTGAAGATTGGGAAGACAAGAAAGGAAATTGGCGCTGTATGGTTATAGATTCAGCGAAACGATTTCTCTCTATAACAGATGCTTCGCTATCTAGGGATGACGCACTCGGTATGGCTCACAACTTCATAGATAAAAAAATTCTACAAACCGACTACGATAGTAGTTAATCTTCCTCAGCTAGTTGGCTAGGGTGTAAGTGAGACGCGATAACATCCTCATCTTCTAGTTCCCCATCGCTTTTCTTTAATATCGTGCCTGCTGTAAATGCAGGTGGCAGAAGGAAGGCGGTCGTACAAGAAGCGCAAGCGTAAAGATGCACCATTTCATGTTGCATTGAAGGGGAACCTTCAGCCTCTTCGTCTAGCTTGTCTATAATAAGATAATGCCTTTGTACTGTACCGGCGTTGAAAAACTTACGAGACCCACAGGAACGGCATACAAAATTACTTGCGTCCATAATGTTCTCCTTATGAAAAGAGTTGAGCGCTACCGGAACCCCGGCGCTCGCGGGTTATGCTTACGAGAAACATGAAAGTTATCCGGCTTAACTGAGCACGAGCAGTACGAAATGTAAGACAAAAAGACAATATTGTCAACACTTGTGATACAGGCGTGCACTATTTGTGTGCGTGTAGTGCAGAAATGGTGCAAAAAAAAGCCCCGCAAGGTGCGAGGCTGAATAACTACTAGGAGGATGAAAACTTTTCGGTTCCTTTCGCTGTTGCTTCCCTTCTCTGCGTCTTATCTGCGAGGCCCGTTTGGGGGTCGAGCAGATGTTGTGTTTGGTCTATCCCCTGTCTACAGCGAAAGCGAGGGTAGCACGAGATTTTGGGTTTGTCAAATGGCTAGGTCTTCGACACTCCTTTACAGGGTGTCTCAGACGTAGACCAAAGCTAATAGTATCAGTACATTAGTTGACGCAGATATACTAATACATTAGCATCCCCGCTGTTTCTAAACACCCTATTGGCTTATGGGGAAAAGAATTGAGATAACCAGAAAACAGCGCGCTTGGCTTAAAAGAAACAAGACTAACCTAACAGACCAAGAACTCGCCGATCACATTGGCTGTTGTATTGATACCCTGCGCCGTATACTTATGCGTGAAGGGTTGGCGCATTACGACGCGGCCAAGTATGTCGTAGCTGAATCAAGGCGCCAGAGAAAGTGGCGTCGTCCTTGTCTCGTATGTGGTACTAAAGAGGAAAGACCACTATGGCAATATGTGTGCGCCAGATGCAAGAAGCGACAACGCACGGGTGATATTGATGCCCCCTAATATCAAGACTATCCGCGCTAAAGGCCACGCTTTCGAGCGCCAACTCGCAAAATACTTCCGAGATAAGACTGGCTTAATAGTACAACGCACCTACCAGACCCAGAAATTCTGGGATTCAACCCAAGGAAACGAAGACCTTACCGGCCTACCCCATCTCAGCGTCGAAGCCAAACGAGTGGAAAGGCTCGACTTCCCCGGAGCTATGAGACAAGCTATTAAAAACTGCCCCGAGACCTCTATCCCTGTCGTAATAAACCGACGGAACAATCAGGACATGGAAGAATCATATGTACTCCTCCGCCTGGGAGACTTCACCGAAATATATTTGGCTTGGCTTGACCAGGCCAGCGCCGCAACAGCCGCTTCCTTCTCCGCCGCAGGCCCAGATAAAATTATTAAACTTCCAAGACAAGGGGATTCTGAACAGAACTGATATTGTCAGTTCTGTTCAGGCACAAATGGACTGCAAGGATTGCCATGGTGCGTGTTGCAAGCGCATAGACCGAGAGACTTTCGAGGTCATCAGATGCCAATACCTAAATGAAGATGATCTTTGTTCTGTCTATGAAAGCAGGCCAATCACTTGTCGTCTTGACGAGTCATTCATGTCAGAGGAATTTGCACGCCAGCACTGCGAGCTGGCTCAGGCATCCATTAAGCACTCAGTAACCATCGATGAGTTCTTGGCTTACTCGCTGCAAGCAGACTGATTTTCTGTCTGGAAGACAGAAAATCACTTCTACGGACGATCCCCAAGCCAAATATAAATACACTGTGCCCTATGGACTGGTCGCAGACATTACTATCTCCTGAACAAGAAGCGATAAAGCAGTTATTCGATCTCGAATTTGAGATTGACGTAAAGTACCCCAGCCAAAGACGTAACAATGGCGTTACAGACCCCATGCTAGAACTTGGCTTCGATGTTGATCGCGCTAGCCTTATATATGACAGGCTAAAGCACGAGAATAATATTGGCCCTACAGGGGCGATGGCCTTTTATTCTCGAAAGCCAGTGGGTTCTACGGAAGACGAGATTTCGATGGGGGAAATGTTCTCAAGAGTAATGGGACGTACAGCGAATACAGAAGGAACCGCTCGTGATTGGTGGGAGAAACTAAAGAAACACGACGAACTACAGCCAGAATATGCTGACGACTTTGAGAAATGGCGTGACAGTTCAATGGTGTCTCATGATGATAGGGTGTGGTTGTGGTCTGATGCACTCAGGTATGCTGACCCGGCATTACTTGAAAACCAACATAACATGGCCGATGTATGGGCGCATGAGTTTAGGCATCGCGGAAAGGAAATGCTTTCGAGACAGTACGAAGCGGAAGGGTTAGACCCCGACATAATTGATAGGACATTGAGCGGATTAGGTATACATGAAGAAGGCTTAACTCGTATGTATGATTGGGACTACGGGTCTGATAAAACTAGAAGGCAAGCGGTGGATTGGTTATCAAAACGATATAAATCTGGTCTAGGTAAGATGGATGAATATAGGAGTGTGCAAAAGGAATTAAACAAAGACGCGCAAGCAGTCCTTGATCATAGGCGAGAAGAAAGATGGGCTAACATACCGCAAGAACCACCGGATAAAACGTGGGGAACTACTATATTAGATTGGCTTTTCAAGTAAAATACAATGTATGAGGGTATACATTGCGGGGCGCATGACGGGCTTAAAGGATCAC
>TARA_R100000656_G_scaffold24434_1_pt1 | contig 10386 bp, 16 predicted proteins | sample TARA_R100000656 | Tara Oceans TARA_R100000656 (sample SAMEA2622517) | marine metagenome | biome: marine biome (ENVO:00000447); feature: mesopelagic zone (ENVO:00000213); material: "saline water (ENVO:00002010), including plankton (ENVO:xxxxxxxx)" | depth 350 m
TATAGCAAATCTTTGTGCAAGTACTTCCTGGATCCTGTCACGCTTACTCATCCTGGTGCCAGGCTTTTCTGCCTTATATCCTACACTAAAATCATTTCTCCTACGCATTTCTGACTGCAATGCCTGGAATATAGGTTTACTCATACTGGTATCTTCTACAGTAAACAAAGATGGATGATATATCTTGGCATAATCAAACATATAATCTACTATACCCTTCTTCTCCTGACCCAGTATAGATATCACAGGAATTGATCTCTTCCTTGTGTAATCAAGGACATATATGTTATTTTCTGGAGTGACTGCCACAACTATAAGAACAGAATAGTCACTGTCCCTTCTTTGACTGTCGGTGGCAGGATCAACCCCGCAGAAGACATTACAGGGTTGAGTATCCTGCCCATTGGGGGTAATGAAAGACAATCCCGTCTCGACGTCGTGGGTAAAGCTTCCTTCCCAATACTGGATATGATCTCTGGTAAAGATAGCATCATCTGCACTTTGAACCTCCATCATATATTCCTGATAGAACTTCTGAGGCTGACCAGAGTCTGCATAAAATTTCTTCTTACGCTCCATTTCCTTGTGTCCAAACCAACTAGGCCACAATGGCGTACCATCATTCATAATAGCTTTATAAGTAATCACTTTCCAGCTGAATGCATCTTTTTCTTTTTTCGCTTTGTCGTACCCAACAAGGATATTTTGTATAAATGAATCGTAGTGTACAGGTGTTCCATTAATTCTAAGCCTGCCGTCTTTAGGCTCCAAAGCTGGAAAGACCACAGCCGTGACAAGATTCGAGATCTTCGCTCTGGATTCGGGGGTGATAGTGTTATTCTCATCTTCAAAATCATCCAGGACAATAAGATCGTATCTTTTATGCAGCTTAGCACCTCCACGAATGCCTGATAAGTTAGATTTAGAGATAAGTTTACATCCATTTGAGAGTTCGATGTCATCTTCAGTCCATTTCCTTCCTTTTAAGTCCCCAAAATAATACCTGATTTTATCATTATATTCAATATGATACTTAATATAATCAAGATTAGGTACAGAGATCTTTGATGAAGCTGCTACCCAGCCATAGAATAACGGATCCTTAGCAAAACAGAAATCATGCATTATATTACACTTAGTAAGTACTGTCTTTCCATGACCCCTTGGAAGAATAATAGCTAACTGCCTAAAATCCTTATTCATTAGAGCATCTGTAACCTCATAATGAAAGAATGGAGTCTCAGACCGCAAAAAGTCCTCTATAAGAAACAATTTACCAAAAGCTACAAGGTCTTTTCTAGCTAATTCTAGCTGTTCTTCGGCCTTTGATACATTTTTTGTATTAAAATTTGCCATTTATCGTACCTTATTATACGAAAAAGAACAATTACAAAGCAAAAACTATAACTTATCTATCTTATTCTTTATTTCATCGAACTTTATGTTCAAATACCATCTAAGTAAGTAATGATATATTATAAGTAATATAGGTACGTATACTGCATGGAATACATCGAACCCATTCTCGGATAATGATTGTAGCCAATACCTCATGCCTCTAACTCCTTTGGACGCTCTACGGCTTCTAACTGATCATTGCTGAAACCTTCAAACAAAGCTCCCGTTACCTGTGTTATCTTAGTACTGGACTTATCTTCCAGATCCAGGATATCAGAAAGCTTGAATAATGCCTTAAGGCGTGTATCTGCCTTTTCACTACCATCAGCTTCTGACTTTATCCTGTCAAGTACATACTTTGGGCTTATTCCCAATTCCTCTATAATTGGTTCCAATTCTTTCTTCATAGCTTTTATTACCCTTTCTGTTTTTATAAGATTAGATGATTTGGTATTAGCATAGTGGGGATTATTGGTAGGGAATGCCCTTAGATATGCGTCTTGGGCTGCGAGTCCTGAGGAAAGGTACTGTACAAACAATACCTCGTGTTTTGAGAGCGTAGTTCGGGAAGAGACTCGCTCATCTGCAGACATTTCCCCACCAATTGAGTAAATATTCCTTCTCCTGGATGTATCCATCTTAGTACGTGGTATACATACAAATGTTCCTGTACATGTGCCGATATAGCTGCGTATACGATCCTTGCCCTTGTTCCGAATCATTTTACCCTTTCTTAATACCTGGATTACGCAGCCATCATCAGCCTGTACCCAATCACCAATATGAGAGACACGCCAATCGGGTACAACGTCCACACTTGAAGGGACTTCATCCATAGACTCAAATACTGTGTGACTTATCTTATTTACTTTGTAATGTCTCATAATACAGCCCCCGCCAGGGGGCGTAATAATTCAAGCACGTCCTATGATATTAAATCTATTACGTATAAGCTTTTTAATCCATTGATGAAAATCGTCATCTTCTGCTGCTGCTTCTGCTGCTACTACAGGATCAGGAACTTCTTCTCTAGGATCTACATGATATTGCTCTTCCTGGATGAATTCAACTTCTTCCTTTTCTTCATTAATGCCTATCGTAAGGTGATATATCTTCATGCTATAAACTACATATAAAATTATACAAATGGATATACTTTTCCCCTGAGAAATTAATTTTAACTGAAAATTTCGTCTAAAGCCAGTTATTTCTCCCATACTTAAGACTTATATTTCAGCACTTTTCTGCAGTATCGGGGACAACTTAGTTAACTATATTGATAACCTACAACCCGACTTCTGAACCTCGTAGTAGAACTATTGCAAGGGGACTAAAAGGCTGATATTCTTTGAATCTGCAGTAGTTAATATAATATAAAAATAGCATATGAGAAAACATTCATTCTCATACTATATACTATAGGGGGGTGAGAATTGAGAAAAGTTTTAAAAATTGTGGCATTTTGATGTGTGGTCTTTCATATGGTCGTACCCCCTTGAAAAGGGGTTTTAAGTTAATGAATTACGTTATTTTTCATTTGTATTATATGTGTTTTTTCGTTAACTATAAGGAGAATACTATGTGGGAAATGCCCAAGATATTTGATCTAGCAAGTGCTTATGCAGCATTTAAGAAGATCATCGCAACTCTGCTACATAATCAGTACAGTGGACAAGATGAAGGTAATCTATCTACTAGTAGACGGCAAAGAAAACGTCGACTGTTCAATCAGTATGCTGATGAATTCATTGCTATCTGTGCTCATCATAAGCGTATGCTTGAAACCGAAGAAAAATGGGATAAAGCAGCTAAATGGGAACAACTGATAGATCTTATGTTCAAAGAGAAAGAGCAATTGGTGGAATCAAGAGAGAAAATTGCTAATTTCGGTAGTTATGTATAACCTTTAACCTGTTGGGGGGACAGTCAATTCCCCCCATTTTTGTACTTATATACTCTTCCTCTATCTGACATGATCAGAGCTGAGATGATAAAGAGATGAAGACAGTGGTATAGTATACACACTCCTACTAAACGTGTGAAAAGATTTATGGCTCACTATAGTTGCAACCTCCTCGTGGTGTGAGCTGGACTATAACATTCATTTAACCGATGAGTGTTATAACTAATAGCATAATTAAGATGAGACAGCGGTTAACGTCTTGACTTACTGGTGACTGCACTTTTGCAATATTCCAGACTCATTTGACTGATGTTATAACTTATTCAGGATCCTATCTTGATGAGGAAAGCAACAAGGGCTCGGGCTTCCAACCCATTAGGAGAGCTTCACTATTGCAAGTACGTCGTTATGCATCAGTTCATATGTTTTATAGTGATTACAATCACCAAGTCTTGAAAGGACTATAACCAAAGATTTAATAGCAAGTTTGTTTGAAGAGATAGATGTATTACGTGAGAATATGTCAGGTTTTAATTCTAAAGCTTCCGAAGTATCTTTAGAACTTGCTAGATTTTACTCTTGTTGTTCACAAAAGAAACTAACAACAACAGGAGGTACATATGCATAAGTATATGATACTGGTTGAAGTCCCTTCCACTGCTCTATTGTTTGGAGTAGATGGGCTCAATACCTCATGTAAAATGGAAGCTATTGGCTGGATAAAAGCTGATAACTCTCATTATGCGTGTAGTAAAGCATCTGAAAAGCTAGATGTCTCTTACGATAAACTAAAAGCTGTACTCATGTAGAGTATGTATTATTTGACGACAGGTGGGCAGAAATGTCCACTTGTCTAATAAATAGTTAAGGAGAAACGGAACATGATCTACAATATGTTTATGGGATTAATTCTAATCATAGCAATCATCAATGCTTTGCAAAAGAATAAGGTGATTAAAGAGTTACAGTATGATATTAATATACTACATACTCAGAAAGCTAGACATGATTTAGAATGTCCACTTCTAATAAAAAGACGAATAGGATAAGGAGACAACCATTCTAGTTGCAGGAGTTATATAACTCTATGGTTTAAATGTGTATGGATTTACTAGATTAACCGATACAGGTAAGAAGACCTTAAAAGCGGACTTCACAGGATGAGACATAATAACAATATGTTGTGTCGTTCGAGTTGATGGTTTTTTAGCGGGGTTAAGGCCTGGCATTATAAAAAACCCTTTGTGTTCTATTCAACGGTGCTGGTTCATAGCTAGTATAAGTTTAGACAGCTTGCACAACATTAATTTTGGGAGCATTGTAGGGGAAACAAGGATAGGTTTATGGGTTTATACCTCTTCTATCATGTACAATGTTCCCAAAGGTTTTATAAAGGAGAAATACAATGAACCCTAAAGAATATAATTTTAAAGAATATAAAACTGATGCTGTTGAGAATGCAGTTATTAAATACGGCAAAGGTAATATATATACTGCTGTGTTCAACATGGAAGCTAAGATTGCCAGTTTGCAAGTAGAAGCCGATAGTCTTAGAGAAATGATTGATTGGGATAAAGAAGAAGGAGAAGAATAATGAAAGTAACCCGTAAAAAGAACAAAAAGCGTGGTCTTGATGGCAAACTTATAAATCCTTATAGATTAAAGAGAATTTGTAAAGGTTTTTGCAATCATGGCATGCTAGGAAGGAGATAACATGGAAAGAGATATATTTACTGGTGTATTCTTGGTTGAACCAGTTTTAAAAGAGAATAAAGCTGCATTTGCTTTAAGTAAACATCATGTTACATACCATTATCAACCTGGTAACTGTGCATTTCCACAGAATGTTGAAGAAGATGATTGGATTAAACTAGATCATATTGGTATTTATGATGATGGTGAAATTCTTGCTTCACTAATCAACCTTAAATTACGTGAAGGTGATACAACAGATCGTACTCTTAGAAATCAATTAAGAAGATATGATGAAGATGGTAATGAATTACCTGGATTTCCTCTTCATATCACATGGTCTTCGGGTGAATTACCTCCTGTAGTAGCTGGAGAAAGATTGAATAATTCAGATGCTTGTGATCTATATCTTACATACATAGATCCAGTACATGAATACAAATTCAATAAAGATGTACTTAAAGAAAATGATCTTGATATTGATGATCTTGCTCAAAGAGATACATATAGTAAAAGGATTGAACATATCTTTTCTTATTTCACCCCAATAGGAATTTGGAAAAGATTTAAAGCACCTGTTGAATCAGAAGATTAAACTTGGGAGTGTAGCCAGCACTTTAAACTGGAACGTAATATACAGGTGTAACTCCTGTACGCTTAATCCCCGAGCTTTGCTGCTAGCTTAGTATTAAGGATTACCTGCCGAGCGATTACTGGCAGATTTCAAATCGTAAAACAAACCACAATAAGGAGGATAGTATGGTACAAGGAAGACCTGTAAGTACTATCAAAAATAAAGACGGTAAAACAGTTGGTCAATTAGGGAAACCTATAGTTGTAAGTATTGATCAATTAACCAATAATCCTGGTCAACCACCAATGCGGATAGATTGGGCTGATCCACGCTCTAAAAGGGAACTGACAGCTTTAATGCATTCAATAGATAAGCATGGATTACAAAAGCCAATCACAATCACAAAGGACTATGTTATTACTGATGGTCATAGAAGAACAACCACATGCACTAAACTCGGGTACACCCAAATACCTGCGTATATAGCACCATCCATTGAAGGTAATGGTGATGCATTTGTTATTACCAACAGTAAACGTAAAGCCATAGATGGCTATCAATATCTCTGGAGATATATGAATGGTCATTCAGTTCCACCCACATTTCTTTCAAGGATAGCAAATCTTGAAGATTGGGCTGGAAAAACATTTGCACATGGATTGTTTAAGCGGATTCTAGCAAAACGTGGATCTGCATCTACATATTCATTTGCAATGGGTATTTACCGTAAAGAACTTGAGAAGGATAAGAAAACATATAGCAAAATGCTGCAAAAGGCTCATATGAGAGAACTTGTGTATTATATGCTTAATGTTGGAAATCCGTCTGAAGTTAAAAATGCAATCTACAGTTTCATACCTACTGATGTCTTAGTTTCCTGTGTTAAGGAAAGAAAAAGGATCAATACAGTATTTAACTACAAATAAGGAGGTACATCAATGCCGAATATACTTTTGTGCAATGATACAGCCAGCTTTACTGAAACCAATGTAGAATCTACCACAGTTGGTGGACTTCGTACAGAACTTGGTTTAAGTACTGAAGCTATTAACGTGAACCGTGTTGTAGCCAATGACTCTCATGAACTTCGTGATGATGATCGGGTTGCTGCTGTTAAAACTAATAAGAAAGGTGGAGAGACAAAGTCTTAACTCTTTTCTTTAATAGCGGGAATTATTGATCGGTTCCGTTAACCACAATAGTCGGGGGAATATTATTTGAAAAAGTCAAAATAGACTATATTCGTTGATAAACCCCCGACTTTAAACTAAAGGAGAATCTCATGATTAAGAAATTTATAGAGAAACATGACTTCAGTTATCTTCCCATAGGCCCCCAAGCAAAATTAATTGAAGCAGTAGAATCATTAAACAGATCAATACCATGGCAATTTAAAGATGATCAATATGGAAGTCCAAATTACCCTACAATAAAATTTAATGTTAATAAGAATTTTACATGGAAACATGGGACATTTAAAAATGCTGAAATTATTAAGAACTTCTGGGAAGGATCTTATAAGAATAAAAAATTCAAATGGGGAAGTATTCAGAACATTTGGATAAGACCTGATAGAAATAGAAGATCATATGTTTCTAACAGATTTAAAAACAAAGTTTTTGATGTAGATAGGATTCTTCAACAAAGACGATGGTCAAATGCAGTCTGGCTTGATGATAAAAATAAAATTAAAGAGTTATTTGATGTATGTACTAAAGAAATTGTTAAAATATTTGATGATTATATTAAATATATTGCAATGTTCAATAAAGATGATGTTATGAAGGAAGGGATAGACATTATTCAAACAAACTTTAATTCTAATTCAGCAGAAGAATTACAGGAAGAAAGACATTTTAGAAATAATCTATTAACGGAAATGTGGAAATTTGATAGTACAACACCTAAAATCATTCTTAATAGAACTGGTATTACAAATCAGTCTACAATTACAATTTTTCATCCATTTAAAGATGTAATGATGAATGTATTTGTAGTTGAAGATAATGTTCCTGTATATACGTTTCCAATTGGAAATGTTATTAGTAGCTATAGTCTTACTCTTGAACAATTGATGTATTCTTCATTAAATCTTTCAGGAAGATCGGGTATTTCACGTGGAATAACCAGATATTGGTTTAAACCACATATACAAGGACAAAAACATCCATTTATAAATTATCATATTTATAATAGTAATAGTAGTGCTCAAAGACGAGCTACACAAGCAAAAAATCCTTCTGATTGGCTTATTAGTTATAATAGATCATCTAATACATGTGCTGGTAACATGAATATAGTTGATGGATCACATGCTAAAATAAATTTAATTAGATGGATAGAAAATGTACATACCTGGATAAGTACATTCAGATTGGGTATAACTCATCCACTAAATAACATAACAACTTCTTATTTTGGTAGTCCTAATAATTTAGATTCAAATGTAAAAGCAGATTATTTGGATAGAATAGGATTTAGTAAATCACATTGCTATGATAGAATGGTGAATTTTCATACAACATCAATTGCAAGAAATGAACTTTGTAATAAGATTTGTACAAAAAATATCATAAAAGATTGTCATGGTTATCAAAGTGATCTTAAACACATGGAAAGTGAAAGGATAAATCTGATGTTTAAAGAAGATGATATGATTACAAGAAAGATTGTTTCAATATTACCTATCGAGAGTATTATTCTTTCAGAAGATACAGAAAATGATGATTACCCTATGGAGTATCCTAATACTAATACAGTAGCAGAAGATATGCTTAGGTGGGTTACTTTAAATCAAAACGCACAAAACAGATAAGGAGATACTAATGGAGTTTTACATTACTCAAAAGGATTGGAAGAAAGTCATAGATTATGCCCAAGCATCCTATGATGAATTCAAATCTGAGATTGGTGGCTTTCTAATAGCCAAAAAGGATAAAGATGGAGATATAATACTATCTGCACCTGAAATATTAGAACAGAATGTAACTGGCGGTACCACAGAAATGGATAAAGCTGCTGTAGCTGATTATTATGTAAAAGTCTGTATGAAACATGGTAAAGATGTTAGATTTGTCTGGTGGCATTCACATGCTAGTATGTCAGCATTCTGGTCTGGAACTGATACAACTACTATGAAAGAATATTCCAGTGATGATTGGTCTGCATTTCTTGTAGTTAATATTCGTGGTGAATATAAATTCAGAGTTTGTATATGGAATCCAATTATAGCTCATGAAGATATAGATCTTAATATATTAGATGCAAAAGCCAGAACTGTTCCAAAAGCTATAAAAGATTCTGTTTCTAAACTTTGTAATAAACCAGTTACAGCGATGACTAATTACAAAAAGAATGGAAAACAAACATCTATTTATAGTACAAATGATTGGGATAGAGATAGTTATATACATAATTATTATGGAAATGGCTATCAATCTAATTATGGTCATAAACATGGATATTCTGGAGATCAAATCTATGATTCTAGTCTTGAAATTGTAGCTGAATGGAATGATCTTTACACAGAAGGACAATTCACCTTCAAGGAATGGTTGAAGGAAGTTAAAAACTGGAATAAAATACTTAAACTAAAGAAAGCAAGTTTTAGTATTAAGGAATATACAGAAAATGAACTTCAACTCAATTCTGGGATTTATAGTGGATATAATCCTACTAATTTCGTAGATTATGGAGAGGAAAATGAGCAGAATATCAAGGTTTGAAGGCATATTTAACAACTTTGATAAATTTCATTTCCACATACTTGGTTGCGGAGCTATTGGCAGTTCCGCAGCCACCCAATTAGCCCGATCTGGTGCAGAAAAGTTTACACTTTATGATTATGATAAAGTATCTCTTGAAAATATTGGCGTCAGTCAGTATACTGCACCTGATATAGGTAAATATAAGGTAGATGTATTGACTGAATACTTGTCTGAAATATGTCAGGATCCGATTGTACTGTCTGTAAGAGACAAATTTGTAGATAGCAGTCAATATGCATCTTATGGAAATGATATTATTGTCTTAGGATTTGATAATATGTCAAGTAGGCTACAAGCAGTTGAAATAGCATGTAGTGTAAAAAGACTTAAACCAATTATACTCATAGATGGTCGTATGGGAGCACAAACATATCAGCAGTATGATTTTAAGAAGCCAACTGTAACCAAGTACAAAAAACGCTGGTATGATGATCATGAAGGAAGCGAAGAACCATGTACTGCTAAAGCTACAAGCTATTGTAGTAATATGGCTGGATCCTTCATTACTAATGCTGTTGCAAAGATAGTAACCAAGCAACCATTTGAAAAGGAAATAATATTCCATTTCCCATCTATGTCTCTAATGGCAAAATAATGATAAGAGAGAGGTCTTTATACCACATTTATAGTCAGAGAGCAATGCTATCGAGTACTTAAATGTGGTCTCTCTCTTAAATAAAGGAATTATATGGTAAAAAAAGCTAAGAAAGCTAAAAGAGTTCTTTATATGAGTTTAAAGTATTGTAAAGGATGTAAATATGTATGGGAGAAAAGTAGTACTGGATCAATAATCTATCATTCTGACCTTCCTACATATAAACTACCAAGAATAAACTGTAAAAAATGTGAAGGTAACCAAAATGATAATGTTTGATATAGCAGAATGGATAGCAAATCTATTAGTATTAGGTGTTGCTGTTGTAATGTGGGGTATAGGAATATTTATAATAGCTATGATGTTTTCTATGCTCAATAAATTTATCAAAGAACATACATAAGGAGAAGTTAAATGAAATGTTTAATGTTTGATCTTGAACGTGGATCACAAACAC
>TARA_R100000656_G_scaffold98756_1_pt1 | contig 10312 bp, 16 predicted proteins | sample TARA_R100000656 | Tara Oceans TARA_R100000656 (sample SAMEA2622517) | marine metagenome | biome: marine biome (ENVO:00000447); feature: mesopelagic zone (ENVO:00000213); material: "saline water (ENVO:00002010), including plankton (ENVO:xxxxxxxx)" | depth 350 m
TGTACCGCCAGTTAATGGTGACGCTGTATCTGGAACAGAAGGACCAGTTCGCTTTTGAACTTTGTTGAAATGGCAATCGGGAGTCCCTCTAAACGGGGGACTCTTGTGCCTTACGAAGATTACTGGGATATAGTATATCAAGAAGGTGCGGACAAAGCTCTTTATCGTAGTGTATACACTTATGACGAAGAAGCGTATGATTTCTTAAAGAAAAATGGTACGCTAAAGAATTTTGTTGGTACACGGGATATAGACGAAATACCTATTGATATTGATAAAGGACAGAATACAGACGATTATACTCTAAAACAAACTCAAGGAATCCTTTATTACTTAATGAATGATTTATCCTTAAATGAGGGAAATTTTCAAACATTTTTCTCAGGGACAGGGTATCATATATCTCTCAGTGCAGATTGTTTCAACTTCGAAGCATCACCAGACTTGCCGTTCATAGTTAAACAGACTATGCTCAAATTGTTTGAAGAGTTCAAATTAGACCAGAGTGTCTATGTACGAACTGCGATTATACGCCTTTCACATACATTAAATGTCAAGTCACAGTTATTTAAGGTACCACTCAAACGTGAAGAAGTGATGAATGGAGATGTCGAAACTATACATAAATTAGCTTCTAATAGAAGATTGGAATTCTTAGGAGTAGAATTATGGGGTGAAGGCAACCTAGAACATCATATAAATAAAGATGTTCCTACTATACGTGAAATGAAAAGTGTTCTTGAACCAAGGAATATAGTTCCTTGTATACAGACACTTTATAAACGTGGACCTAATGAAGGTAGTAGAAATAACACTCTTATGCGGATAGCTTCACATTTCCGAAGACACGGGATTCCGAGCGAAGCTACAAAGGCGGCATTATTACATTGGAATAGCAATCAATTAAATCCACAACTTGTTATTGATAAGGTCGAGTCTACATATAACTATGGATATAAATACGGTTGTGACGACAAAATACTAGTTCCTGTGTGTGACCCAAGATGCGTTTACTATAAGAATAAAGATTATTTGATTGATGTAAAGAACGCAGAGGAACTACAAAAAGACCTGTCTGAAAGATTGGAAACAGACTTTACAGGTAGGCAAATAGATTTAGCAAAAATGTTCGGTCTTGAAAACAAAGACTGTACAGTTTATCCGGGAGAACTGGTAACCATATTCGGTCCAACTGGAGCAAACAAAACAACTTTAGCACAGAATATCGTGTTAGGGTATGACTTTGCTAATGATGTCATTAAGAAAGAATGGCAGATGCCAACATTATACTTATCTCTTGAATTAAGTGGTTGGTATTTACACAGGCGAAATTTACAAATCGTCAGCGGTATGAAGAAAAACGATGTTTCAGCAAATCACGAATATGTTGGAAAGACTTTTAACGAATATCTAAGTCATCTGGTAGTGCAAACAATAGCACCTACACCTGAGTTGATTCAGAAAAAGGTAAAAGAACTTCAACCTAATGTAGTTGTAATAGATTACATAGATTTACTGGAAACACCTTTCAGTGTTAAAGGCGAATACGAACAAGTCAGGTACATCAGTCATTTTCTTTCCAATCTTGCTGTTAATAATGACATCATTATTATACAAATTTCTCAAGTATCTAGAGAATATAGTAGAAATCAAGTATTAGATATCTACGCAGGAAAAGGAAGTGGTGCAATTGAAAATGCATCAAGGAAAGTAATTGGAATAAATGGCAAACAAGATGAAGCTAAGAAAACTGTTTCTCTGTTCAAAAATTCTGATGGTGACTTATTTGACATTGATGTTGAATGGACACCATCGTTTAGATTGCCTACAATAGGAGGTTTGTCGTGAGTAAAACACATACCATAAGAGTTGATTTGAGCTTTGCAGTAAAGAGAGCTCTTCAACAAATTGCAGAATCTGAAAAACGCTCACTTAAGAAACATTGTGAATTTGTTCTTGAGAGAGAAGTTCAGAATCGAAAATCTGGAGGATTGTATGTCCCAGAACAAACAGACAACTCGTGAACTTCTAGGGGAATATATTGACCTTGAAATAGAGGGAGAATATTCCAATGGAACTGAAAACGATGTTGCCGAAGTTGCTCAGCAACTAGACGCTGTCAGAAACAAAATCAGCCGAAAGGTCGATGGCATTGATTACTTTATGACAGACTTAAATCGAAGAGAGCATCTCATTGATGCTGAAATCGAGGCTTTAAAGGAAGAAGAACAACGCCTTCGAGTAAGACGTAGAGCTGTAGAAAGCTTAAAACGGTATTTCAATAATCACTTATTACCTATGGTAATATCAGAATTAGGAGACGAAAATGGAGTCTATGAAACTGATACTGCTAGGTATAAGATGTTTGAAACTTGGGGTCCCGTAGTTGTACTTGATGAAAGTGATGTTCCTGATGATTTTAAAGTCGTAAAAATGACTGAAGCCATTGACAAAAAGAAAGCACGTGAAGTTCTAAAAGAAGGAAACAAAGTACCCGGACTGCATATGGATAAAGTCAAAAGAATCAGGAGGTCCTAATGAGTAAGTGGCTAGACATATACATTGTACCATACGGTGCATTTGTAACGCTACTAAGAATATTGCAGGTTGGAGTTGTATATATTACATCGACACCAGTACCTATTGCCAATGTAACAGAACGGCATATAGATATATCTCTTAGTGTCTGGCGATTTTCTACGCATCTTCAAGTAATATTATCAGAGGAGAACCTATGCCGAGACGTAATCGTAGCCAAAAGTTAATCATATTAGATTTATTAAGAGATGGCATACCAGTTACACCTATGATGGCTCTCAATCGCTGTGGTTGTTTCCGACTTGCCGCCGTTGTTCATCAACTGCGTAGAGAAGGTCATAAAATAAAGACCCAGCAAGTTAAAAGCCATACTGGTAATAATTATGCAGAGTACACTTATGCGTAGAACTATGGGGTTCAATCACGCAGGAGGGACTGCTCTCCTTCCTTGGTCTACCGACCGTAACGACTGAGGTTACTTGGCAATAGCCAGCGCCTTTAGTCGATTGAGCCCCATAACCTTGTGACGGTTGAAGCCAGTATACAATAAAACCGAATACGTGAGTTCAGAGTAAGCCGTAACCGAGAGTTCGCCTCTGTCAAAAAGCCGGACACCGTCACATTAAATGGAGAAATAAATGGGAAAACTAATACCAAAGTTAAATTATAATAATCAAATCGCAACACGTCAATGTATCATTATGTATCAGAATTTATTGGACTTAGGAAGAATCCAAGAAGGAGGAGCTGCGCACAAACGTATGCTTTATTTAAAACGGGTTTTAGAACTACAATATGCCGTAAATTCCACTTTCCTTTCTCAGGAGATGAAAGATGATGCAATAAAACAAAGGAATGAACTGAGTAACAATGGCGTATACAAAGGATGATTTCAAAGAAGTACTCTATCCAATACATAAAACGTATTGGCAAAAAGCCTATAGGAAATTGTCCGCTAAAATGAGTACACTATTATCAAGTTTAAGAAGACGTTCGGAACAGTATGAAGTTGAATTCGATATATCAAAGGAAGAAATTAGAAAGATGTTCTATGATGTCTATGGTACAGAATGTAAATATTGTAAGAAAATATTAAACTTTAGAAATATAGCTTGTGACCATATCGTCCCACTTATTAAAGAAGGCGGAACTAATGGTGAAAACTTACAGCTAATCTGTAAAACTTGTAATACAAGGAAGGGTCCCCTACACGAAACGGACTTTTCACTGCTAATTGATTTAGTACAGGAGCTTCCTGAAGAATTAAGCAGTTATGTAATGAAGAAGCTCGCCAAAGGAGGTCGTTACTAATATGAGTAACTACAACTTCGATACTAACGTACCAATACCTGTTAAAAGGTTTGGTTCGTCTGGCGGTCCTAGGAAATCTAAGTACAGTTTCCTTGCCGAATTGAATGTTAACCAATCTGTATTTGTACCTCACAGCGAAATCGGTGTGACGAAGGTATCTAGTGCAGTTAATCGTTTTGGGAAAAGACTCGGTCGTACTTTTACTACTCGACGCAGAGACGAAACCGGAATATATGGTACACGAATATGGAGAACCGGTTAACAACCAACGATAAAGTACTTGCCCTTATCAGGGAACGCCTCGATATTGGACAAAAACAATATGGAGGAGATATCCCAATAGCCGGGGAAGGTGGTAGAGATAATCTATTTGAATCTATTGAAGAAGCAATAGATATGTCTGTATACCTTTCAGCAACGCTATTAGAACTGAAAAATGTTCGGGATAACAAAATAAAGTCAGTCGACAATAATTCCCTTAGCATACAGCCCGAATCAATTCGCTTAATATTAAGTGGGTTACATAGTCTATACTCTGCTCTTTATGCAGAGAACCAGTTGGATTTATGTGCAAACATTGATAATTTAATCAATGGAATAAAGACGGCTTGCAAGTGGAACGACGACGACGAAAAAAACCTGATAACTCTTTAGTTAATGGGGAGCTAAATAAGATAATCACTCGGCTGTGTGCTAGTGAATACTTTGTGGTTGGCAAACCAGAGCTCCCCAGTGCTTTAGAGATGGCATATATGTTCTTGGAAACAGGTTCATTAGACGTGGACCTATATTATGAAGTACGGTGGAAGCACTATGACAAAGACAGCTCTATTAAATAAGGCTCGACATTATTGTGCTAATTGGAATCAAGGGAAATGTTTGGGGGTCATAATACTTTATGACAACAAAAACCATAGACTACATCATTGTATAGACACGGAAAGATTGCCTGTTAACAAAGATTGTAAAATAGTTGAAGGTTGTGAATATTTCGAAAATACTGTAGCCCCCGGGCTATAGTGTGCTCTAGTGCCATAACTAGGGAACCTAAGAAGGGGACGGTATACTGTTATATTGTCCCCTTTTGCTTTTTTTTAAAATATCATTATTATATGAATCGGCATTATTTACTATTAGATAATGAGTAGCCATCTTCAGGCATCAATGCAGAACCTAATCCATATACAGTAGCACCAAGAGCTACAGCTTTACCACCGACACCCGGTAATCTTTTACCTATATACTTAGCCGCCTTCAAAGGGTTCTTTGCAACAGCTTTAGCTGTCGTTGAAATTTTCTCTGTAATTGGAGCGTCACTTAATATCTTAGCTTTAACATCTCCTCTAGTTAATCTCTGCTTCTTAAAATCGTCTGTCCATTCATACTGGAACGGATAAGCAGATTTCAATTTACCATACATCTTACCCTTAACTGGTCTCCATCTATAAAGGAATTGGTCCATAACCAAAGGGACATTACGCTGTGTACCCGTTTGAGCAGAAAATGGAAGGTCTTGAAAATCAGTTTTTAATAACCTAGAGCCTATTTGAAGTACCCCTTGGCTAGTTTTAAATGGTTTGAAGTTACCAGCTATATTTATACCGCCCTCAAGGTATAGTTTTGACACCCCACCAAAACCTTGTAATCTAAAATGCCCCTTTAACCCATTCTTAGCCTTAAAGCCACCTGTTTCACCCACTTGTCTTGTTATATCTTTAGCCCAAATTTCCTTTGTAACGCCTTCAGAAATCTGTCTATCACTAAATTTAAAGTTTCTATCAGCATCTATCTCTCTAATAAGCCAATTATATAGCTCTTCAGTGCCCTTTATCTGTCCATTAGCTATTCTATGTGATATTCTGTTACCCCAATCGTGCGATTGGCGGAATAATCTTTGCTGAATCATCCTATCACCCCTATGGGTATTAATTATAACAGGAATATTCTTTTTATCTGGTAGAAATGTGTTCCACTTACTAAATTTATTGAAGTCATTTTCCCAAGCTTTAATTACAGAAGGGTCGCCTATAAAATTCTTTAAGTCACGCCACTTATATACACCCATATAGTCATATCCAGACCTTCTCAACCTCTGAACATCCCACTTTTTATTCCAAGCCATACTCTGAACTTCATTTTTAGCTATTTCGTGCCTGTACTTTCTATCTAACTCACCGTGCCTTGGTCTACTTCTTATTAATTTCTTTCTTTCCTCAGTTAAAGCGAGCCTAGTATTCGGGTTTTTCTCAGCCTTTATAAGGCTTTCAAGTTCCTTTACACGATTATCAAGTGGTTTATATATAGCCTCTGAGCTATCCCTTAATACTTTTAACCGTAATTCTTCAGGATTAGCATTAGGATACAACTTTTTATACTTAACAAATTCAGCCTTTGCGTCACGACCGCCTCTCATACCCTCAGTAACGAATCCACCATATTCCTTATCTAGAACAGTCTGTAAGTCCGTATATTGCTCACCTTTGATGGTTCCTCTTAAATTTCTATATACACTAAGAGCCATATTCTCTTGCGCTACGCCACTTCCACCGTGTTTTTGTATAAACGATTCAACTGGGCTTCTTGCATCAAGAGGAGATTTATTGTATGCTCCTTCAGAAAAGTTTCTCATTGCTTTGCCAGCATAGGTTGCGGCAGCATTAGGTCCCATTCCTATAACTCCACCTATACCTGCACCTAGAGAAATATCTTCATCATCTCCTAGAGCTTTATCTGCGGTTGCACCTACTGCTAAACCAAGTAATGAACCTGCTCCATAAGGCATTAGATTGTGCCTCCTTCGTTAAACGCAATAATATAAGCAGATATAATCATTACACTAGCGTGATATAATAGAATCCATCCTAAATCAACGCATATCATCATTTTGCCATATTGTTATACTGGGGGTAAACCACCACCAGCCATTACCATTCTTCTTAAAACACTTTGCTCTATCTTTTTGCCATTGCTTATCTTTGGGGGCATCTTGCTCATATTGCCACCCATTTTTCCACAATTTCCAATCATCTTTCCTACGATGCATCCTCTTCCTCCTCGCTTGGTAGGTTAGTTGGTCCACCAATATTATTACTAAAAACCATATTGCTTACTTCCTCTTCCTCTTCAGAAAGCTCAGGGGATTCAGGTTCAGTTCCTTCTGGTACCATTTTAACTCCTCCTCTAGTTCTTTCAATTTAATTTCTTCGTCTATAATATGCTTATCAACTAGTGAAGTTATCTCTTCTTGAGCAGAAATCATCTCTTTTTCTAGGTCTTTGATACGGATTTCTATCTGCAAATACCCATAAACTGATACAGCTATAAGAGAGCATAATTGAATCAACCATTTAATATTGACAGTAACATTAAGTTTATCGTCCCAATGGAGCACTATCCTTCCTTCATTACTTCATCAAATAACTTTAAAGCAATCATTCTCTTAACGCCATCTGACCACGCATAAGTAAGTGGGTGATTATCAAAAACATCAATAAATCGTCCTTTTAAATCCACCCCATCTGCTATCTGAGTAAAATTTGACTGTGTAATCCCTAATTTATCCGAGGTAATCATTTATTTTCCTTACTAACTTTTACATAAGCTACTTCTGTTATTTTTACCAACCTATTTCCTTCATAATCAATCCTACAAATATAATAAGTTGAGCCACCAACTTCAGTCACTTTGTAAATTGAACTTTTTTCCTTACTAATAGGACTAAAACTATCGTATACATTACCACTACTAGTATATAACACTATACTGAGTACAATACCCTGAAAAGGTTTCAAAATTGTACTAAAATACAAATTGGGTTTTTTTAGGCTTTTCCCCAAATTTTTCAACTTTTGTCTGACAAAAAGGTTGAGATTCATTTTTTTAGTAACCTTGTGGGTCATAGGCTGGCTCTCCTTTCAATGCTTCACCCATTTGTATCAAAGGTACACCAGTTACCTTAGTGACTGCATAGTATGGATTGTCTATGATATTTCCCGGTCCCCATACATCTCGTATCATTCTACCGAACGGAAGCATAGTCCATAAATAATAATCACTAAGTCTAGACCAATCACCATTCATCATTGCCTTAAACATTGGTGGCAATAATCTAAAAGCTGGTGGTGTTATCACTTGCAATGGTCCGAAAGGTGAGCCATAGAAAGCTCTTTCTCTTTCCCTGTCATTACCAAACAACCAATCTGATGTGTCCTGTAACCAATTCCAAGGAGCTGGTAGTGCATTTTCAAACAAACTATACAGGAATAAGTTTGAAAGACCTAACATAAAAGCGTCAGCTTGTGCTAGTCTAACAAATCTATCGTGCTCTTGTGTACCGGGTTGCATCCCATATACCTTAGCATTTCTGATAGTATCATTTCTAAAACGTACACTGTTCCAGCTCCATAGTTGGAATCTAGAGAACACCCTACCCAGAGCACTATTTGACCACATAGGTCTGTGTGGTGCTGAATAAAGGAACTGCGTTGCCTTAACACCACGTTTTGCCATCTCAATAAGAAAAGGATGGTCGTAATCACGGATAGCATTCCCAAATTGCTCCCGTGCTTGTAAATAGTGAGCCATAAAAGCATCACGTCTTAATGTTCTTTCAGGGACACGCATAAATGATGCCGCCCATTGCCACATAGTATCAGTAAGTTTATACTTTCTTTTCAGCTCTAGTAATGTACTGTTTTTCATATCAGGATTTTTACTAAGCTTCTGACCTACCTCTTTGGCAAATTTCTCTAATCTTTTTGATTTAATCTTAGGATTTAAACCAGCTTCATATAATAGGAACTCTTCAGTGACACCTAATCTCTGCAACCATTTCTGTACATCACCCATACTATCCCACTCTGGGTTGACGTGTGTCTTTAGGTATTCAAAGTTACGTGCATTCTTCCAGTGTGCGAACCCAGTACTAATATTTGTATGTATAGTACCACCATATAAATTAGCTATCGAACTTTTTGGGTGAGCCAACAAAGAAGCTAGCTCCCATTTCGCTTCCAGAGCAGACCAAGCATCCAGTTGTTTATATTCTATTCCACTTAATTCATCTATCGTAGCCTCATCTAAGTCCCAGCCCTTTAATATCTTACGACCAACACCTAGACGTTTACGTATATAATCAACTCGTTTCTTTGTATTATTATCTGACATCCATTTATACGGAGTCCCTTTTATCTTCATTAAAGGATTTTCCATAACTTCTTTAGGTATATGAGCTGGATAACCCATAGCACTCTGAGCATATAGCTTGAAGAAATCCCTCCAAGCATTAGTAAGATTAGCATCTCCAGTTCTTTGATAAAACTTATTACCAAACTCGTGTATCACTGTACGATTTGCTACTTGCATAGCCTGACGATAGAATGTGTCTATAATGTTTTTCATATAAACATCATAAGCTTCAGGGCTACGGTCCCAACCTCCGAGGTGTGCAGAGCGACTAAACTGATTCCCTACCTTCTTTAGGTCACCAGATAGTATGTTTTTAGCCTTATCTTGCTTGTTTAAGGCTACATTATTCATTACCTCTTGCATAGCATCAAAGTTCTCGCCCATCTCGTCCTTGGCTAAAAAATCGCCTGTTAACTGTCTATGGTGAGTTAAGAGACGTCCCAATGTTAACTTCTTTTCTTCTGCTGTCAAGTCAGGACTATTTCTTACCTCTGTCATAGCTTTTTCAAGGTGAAAATTAGCAACCTTCCTATCCATAGATATGTGAGGAAAATACATTTCAAATGGTAATCTGTTCGTGATATCATAAGGTGTTAACTCTACAGATTTATTAGCATCAGCTAATCTCTTCCTACCTTCTGCTCCCTTACGTAAAGGCTCTGGTGTCATACTAATTAGTATTCGTTTACTAATCTGACGTATACCATCAATACCTAGTTGTTCAATAGGTAGCTTACCACCCTCTCTCATTGTATTAGATAGATACTTCATCCATTCACCACGAAGTTTATCTAATCCTTTCCACGACAGATTCCCTGAGGCATCTTCTGTCATATCAAGCCATCTTTCCTTAACGTATTCAAGGTCACCAGATAGCCAGTTATGAACTACTTCATTTTGTGCAGTATAAATTTGATTAAGCTTTCTTATTACTTCCTCACCACTCATAAGACTTACCTTACCATCCACAAGAACCTTATAGGTTTTATTTCTTATCTTATTATACTTATCCCTGTTACCAACATAGTTACTTTCATAGTTCATTTCTTGAAGGTTAAGTAATGGGTCAGTTTTATCCTTACGTAGAATATTCTTTATACCACGCTCTCTTATTGTTATAGCTATGTCGTGTAAGACATCACCTTCCTCAAGGCTAGCTACAAATGGTGAGAGCTGGTCTCTAAGTCTTTGCTTCTCTTCATCTACTCTAGACAATGACTGTTCTATAGCTTTAGTTGAGAACTGTTGCATCTCTGCAATAGGTGACATAGGAGTG
>TARA_R100000656_G_scaffold117522_3_pt1 | contig 10047 bp, 11 predicted proteins | sample TARA_R100000656 | Tara Oceans TARA_R100000656 (sample SAMEA2622517) | marine metagenome | biome: marine biome (ENVO:00000447); feature: mesopelagic zone (ENVO:00000213); material: "saline water (ENVO:00002010), including plankton (ENVO:xxxxxxxx)" | depth 350 m
ACTATTTTTGCAACTTCTCCTCTTATCTGGTTGATTTGTGCTTCATCAAAATCCATGATTTTTATGCGATTCTCTTCTCCAAATGTTCCACTGTGTCTTAACAGATCCTCTTTTTCTAATTCCAATCTTTTCGCTGTCCCTGGAGCCATTAATTGACCTTCAGTTTTCTCTAGAGAAAATTTACTTTTTCCTGGCTTAATAAACAATTGCCTAATCTTTTCAACTGTGGCTGGAGGATTCCAAACAGGAATGGCTTCTAATTGCTTCGCTTTGTTTATAAAATAAGCAGCAGGTTTTGCTATTCCTTGCACAATTCTTTTCCCTCCAGAGAGGACTGGTGGCAATAGCATTTCTGCAACAGCTCCTAAACCAACATTCCCAGCTCCTTCTTTTAAATTCATATTTTCTTTTGTCATTGCCTGTCTTGCTGCTTCTGTTCCACCATATCCCAAAAGAGCTTTCCCTCCTCTTGCAAGCATACCTCCTCCTCTTGCCAATTTACTTGCAGGTGTAAATGCTAAAACTGATCCTATAATGCTTTGAACATCTTGCATTGTCATTCCTGGTTTATTCATGTAATAAACTTCACCATCCCATTTAACCATAAGATTGCTATATGTATCTTTGTAAATACCACCCCATCTTTCATCTTTACCAGCGAATGCTTTTTCATAAATTTTAGCTTTTTCCAAATCATCAAAGGTCAAAAGAGCTCTAACATCAGGCAAACCAGCTCCTACACTGTCCCAAAATTCAAGAGCACCTGTTTCTGTAAATTCAGGCATATCAGGATGCTGCAAAGGAACATCTTCCACTTCTCCAGTATCTTGATTAATATATTGTCCTTTGGCAGCACGAGATAATGTCCCAGGAAGTTCCATGAAGAATTCTGGAGAATTTTGAATAACAGCAGGAAGTTTTCCCAAGAAATCAAATGTTTCTGCAAAAACACTTTTCCCACCAGCATCTACAATCTCTTCCTCTTCAGCATCTGTATCATAAAGTTCTATTGATTGGTTGTTCTTTCCTGAGTAAAGATTTTTAAATAGTTCTTCTTGTTCTTTACTCATTGTTCTCTCGCCATTCTTCTTTTTAATTGCTTTACCAATGTTGCTTTTTTATATCTTCTATCTAATTCAATTCCATGCTCACGACCTTCTAATTCAAGTTCTTTTTTGCTCATACCACCTAAACTCTCCTCTGGCGTCCCAACCAGCACTCTATGTAACCATTGCATAAAACTTTCAGACATTATTCTTCCTTTTTCCATTTAGGATTCCATGGTTGATTTATATTGGTATCAAGAGTTCCATATTCTTCATTATGTTTCTCCCATGAATGGTCTAGATTTTTTTGCCATGTATCAGCTGGAACTCCCCATCCTTGTATATAAAATGGTTGTTGCTGCTGTGCTTTATCTTGTCCAGTATCTACAGTTCTATTTATCCATTTAGGAGGAGCAACCATCACATCTCCTCTTGGCATATTAAGAATGAATTCACTACGATACATATTCAAATATTGCCGTGCTACATCCTCAGTCATTCCAGGATTTGCTTTTATTATTTGTTTTGTGTTAATTGGTCCTGTATATTTTGCATAAATTCCAGGATCTACTTTTTCCATTTCTCTATTAGCGTCCGCAATCGTATAATTACCAGAAGAAAGAAGATCCATTTCCATATTCATCAATTTCCCAGAAATTTTCGAGATTCTCTGCAAAGCATACATATTAAGATAATTTGTCATTGGTGAATTTTTAAGATCTAAAATTGCTGCCATATATGCTTTAAATTCCATATCTGAAGTTGAACCAGATCCTTTTGGTCTCATCAATGGAGCAAGTTTAAAAGCAAGAGATCTTAAATTTTGCGTTGCTGCAAGTCTCATGCTGTCCCCTGAAACAATCACATTTCCTCTTTCATCTCTTTCTGCCCAGAAACCTTGTTTTATTTCCTCAAATGGTCGCAAAATGGCAACATCTGCTCCTGTTGTTGTGGCTCCTGAAAGCAATTGCTCCATAGGACTATCTAAGAGAGGAGCGATTTCTTGAACTTTTGAGCGAACTTCATCCTGATGAGAAGCCAAATAATCCAATCTTTTTCCTATCATCTGAACATAAAATGGCTCTGTATCACCTGACTTAAGAATTACAGAGGTGATTTGATTATTGCCTTCATTTATTTCCCATTCTGCAAATTTTTGATTTGAAACAATGGATTTCCCAACAAGATCCTCATCATATTCGTTCGTCACAGCATTCTTTGGAACAATTTGGTCAAAAACTAGTCGGTAAGATGGATGATTTTCATCGATTCCCAAAGTATTAAGAATATAATCCTCTGCTTTATCTTCAGCAACATATACTGCTTTGCCACCACTTCTTGAAGATTTTGCAATAATTTCTCCTTGAGGAAGAAGTTTAATACCTGTAAGAACACCATTCTGATAAGTATTATAAATAACCATTGGCTGACCAGCTTTACTTATTATTGGTTTCCCAATTTGATCTTCTGTTGTTGCTGTGAATTGCTTTGCAAGACCAGGATAATCTTTTTGTGGATATTCCTCTAATGCTTGTTCCTCAGACATATACATTGCTTCTCCTGCCATAACATTGCTTGGTTTTCCTAGTTTCATTGCAGTACTCAATCCAACAGCACCTGTTATAATGTCTCCTGCTCTTTTTTGTTCTAAAGTTTTTGATGCAAGTTTAGTTTTCATAAGTTCTGTTCCTGCTGCACCTGCTGCTCCTATTGCAGTTGCTCCAGGTTTTGAAGATTCTTCAGCCATCTTCGTAAAAAATAAGAATGCTTGTTCTTCAGGAGTATAAATTGCTGTTTGAGGATAAATCTCCTCCATAAGTTGTACATAAGGACCCAATGCACCGATTTTAGGATTTAAAGTGTTTATATTCGTTCCTGAAGCACCAAATTTTGAAAAATCTATAGCCATTCTATCCTAACATCCTATAAGCACTATAAAGTGAACCAAGACCACCGATTGTTTGACCATACACACTTGGTGTTTGTATAACTTCACCACCTCGTTGCATAGCAAATTCACGAGTTTCATATGGCATTCCTTTTAGAGCACCGATTGCAAAATTCAAAGAACTGAAAGGATATTCTCTCTGTTCAACGAAATCTCTATATGCAAGTTCTAATGCTTGTGTATCTAACATTCTTTCTGCTTCACCAACACCTAATAATCCAAGACTTTCTCGTTCTGTTAAAGTTTGAACCAATGGAGCAACATCCTGGAATGCTCTTGCTCCTGTTAAACGAGCTGTTTGCGTTAAATCAAAGACTCTTTCTTCACGAGTCTTGTCTTTTTCTGCTTGAGCTGATGCAAATTCCAGAGCACCTCTTCCTGCTTCACCCATTGTTCGTGCTCTTTCTCGAGCTTCTCCACGAGTTAATTCTGCCGACTCAATACCCATTCTGGAGCCACCATATGCACCTCCACCGAGTTGACTTTGTAAAGATTGGCGTCTCTGGGTATAAACATCTGAAATATCTTGTAAACTAGGATCAACTGCTGCCATATAAGCAGGCATATATTTATCAACATCTGCTTGTCCGAATGCAGTTGGATTTAATTGTCCAATGCTTTCTGTATAATCAGACATCATTCCTGCAAATCCAGGAGTTGTTGTATCACCTGTTAAATATTTTTGGTAATCACCACTTTGGGTTCTTAATTTTTCAACAGCTTCTTGCTCTACAGCACTTAATTTTGAAAGTTGGTCTGTAGGAGTAATAAGCTGTTGTCGTGTCTCTCCTGTCTCAGGATCAGTAATTGTTTCATATTCTAATTGTATTGGCTCTCCAGTTGCTGGATCTATTTTCCCATAAACAGGAAGACGAGGACTTTGGAAAGTGGCCATAGGACTTTCTGCAAGATTTATCGATTCTGCAAATAACATCTGCCCACCTTTTGAAACCCATTCGGGAATCTGTGTGCCTTCCATAACATCTGTTTCTGTAGGAACTGTCTCTATTCCAGTTGTGCAAAGTCCACCCATTATTTATTTCTCCAAATAAGTGCACCCAACTTTGACCAAGCCGAGTTTTTCATAAAAATTATCTTTTCTTTCAATATCACCAAAATATATATGTCCAAGTTTCAATTTTAATTTAGCTTCTTTTCCAACATTCATGAATTCTTTTATTAAAGAAACTGCTGTTTTTGAATTCCTATATTTCTCCAAAACATAAAACCACATATCTCCTAGAGTATTTTCTTTTGTGAACCAATCTTCAGAAGCAATTCCTCCAATTGAACCAACTAATTTTTTCTCATCATTTATTACCACAATTACAATTCCAATTTTCATAGCATAAATTACAGAATCTGTAACTTTTGTTATGTCTAGAGCAGGAATATCAAACTTTGCCTCCGCATGCATCTGAGTGATGAGATGTATAATAGCAGAAATATCTAGAGCATTTGCTCTTCGAATTTCCACTAGACCATTCCACTTAAAGCACCCATTTCGGAAGGTGGTTGATTTCCTCCCATTCCTCTACTCATAACTTCGTTAATAAGAATCTCTAATTCAGGAAGCAATTTAATCAGAACTTGAGCTGTTTTACCATCAATCGCTCTATCCAGTTCTTTTAATTCCTCAGGAGTCATACTTTCCAGTCTTGACATCAAAACAATTTGAATATTCTGATCTGGTTGTTTCATCCCTTCAGCAGCTTCAACACCAAGTTTTTCATTCAGAACTTTAGGTGGTGGTTGAACTGGTGGTGGTTGAACTGGTGGTGGTTGAACTGGTGGTGTTACAGATTCTTGAGCCATCATAATTTCATCTTCAATTGCCAATTTTTTTCTCCTTATAAAGTATTGACCAATCAGACTGCTCACAGAACACTCCAATCACCCAACATGTTGGTTCTAATATTTTTCTATATATTTTACCAAGATAATCTGGTTTATCTTTTTTGCCATATATGTAAGCAATTTCGTTCGCACGATGCTTGGCAATATGTTTCCAGAATTTAACAAAACGACCTTTGCGCATTTGCTGAACTACATGTATTGCCCATACATGATAACCTCTTACATGAGTTGGTGTTAAATAATCTCTTGTAAATTTATAATCTAAAATAACATCTTGTTTGCTTAGCAATTTTTGTCGCATTAACTCATTACAAATAACTCTTCCTCCACTACCAATCAGACCTCCGATTGCTCCTCCAATAAATCCACCGATTGGACCACCGATTGCTGTTCCGATTGCTGTTCCAACTGTTGAACCAAGAGCACTATCAGCAGCTTCTTCTGCCCTCTCCAGTGGTTTGCCTGAACCAAGAGCAAGTCCAACAGCAAAACTAACAGCAAAATTCGAAGCCATCTGAGTTGGTGCAAATGCTTCTCCTGCTCTTGAACTAAATCCTTCTCCACTCCAGAATCCAGGATCTGGAGGTATTGCACCTTGAGTAGCAGATACTGCACTTTGAGTCCCTCCTGTCATCATACCATAACCTGTTCCTCCGAATCCTTGCTGTGCTGCAGCATTAATTCCTGTTCCTGCTGCTCCTGGAACAACATACTGAGACATTTGGCTGGATCCATAACCAGAAGTTCCCATGGGTGCTCCTTCTAGATTGCTCATCCAGTCGCTTCTGCGAATTTTGCTTGTGTCCATTCTTGGAGAGTGCGTAACATTCATATCAGGTGGATTATGTTTATTGAAATAAACATTGCCCTCTTTATTATATACGAGTTGATTTCCTTTACCAGAAATTTCTCCTGATAAAACCCGTTTTTCAAGTTCTGGATTATAAGCATAATTTGGTGGTGCTTTGTTGGCGATATCAACAGCTTTGTTATATGCTGTCGTATGTATTGGAGAAGCTTCTCTCCAAGAATATTGAAGAGGACTCTCTCCTCCGAACTCCATTGCTGTTTGTGCAGCATCTACACCTGCTCGATCTAGAGCTGTTCCAAAAGTTGTATCTGTTGCATAAAGATATTTTGCTGCTGCATCCTGTAAAAATGGTTCAGCTGTTTTACCAGCCACCTGTAATATAAGATCTAAAGTATTTATGTCTTCAGGAGGAAGCTCATCTCTTCTTTGATTTTGTTCAGCAATCCATTGCTTATCTTCATCATCGAAATTCTCCCATTCTTCAAACATCTTGATTGGATTGCCTTGTGTGTCTCTTCGGAGTCTTTGAAAAATAAATCTCTGAGAAGGATCTGCTCCTGTACCATAAAAATATCCACCACTTCCCATTGACATTGGTAAAGAGTAAAGTTCCGTTTTATAAGGAATTCCCTCTGGACTTGTGCCACCAGGAATGCCACTCAGACCTCCCAATGAAAAATTAGTTGAACCATATCCATTTGCCATTATCCTATAACTCCTCTATCTCTTAAATCATTTATCAAAGTTCCTAAAACATCTGCAACTTCAGCAAGAGTTGTTGAGTCTGCATCCAATACTCTATCAGCTGTAACATTTGTCATTGTATAAGTTGCACTTGATGCTGCTAAATTTGTATTTGACAAATTCATCTCTAGTTGATTAATTAATTGATTTGCCCATCGAGCATCATAACTTATTGGAGGACTTGGTAATCTTCCTCTTCTATTCCCTGTACTCATCGCAAGCCATCTCCTCGTAAATTAACTCTAAATCGACCCAAAGCCCAATTGTCTCCAACTGCAGAACTAGAAAAACGAACTTTCATCTGGCGTCCTTTTGCTCTGCAACTTATTTTAGTTGTATTTGATGAAATAGTAAATGGTCCTTTTGAAGTTTCAGTCCCATTTGGGTATTTTGCCGATTTAAGAGTGACAGATACACTTCCTGTAACTGTTGCATCAGGAACAATCCTATCAACCATGAAAAGATTGGTTCCATCGGGAGAATCTGATAAATTAAGCTCCATAGGAGAACTTTCCACATAAGCAGTCATTGCAGACCCATCATCATCTGTTCCTGTTTCTTGGTTATAAAGTTTTCCATCTGGATCTGCTGCATAAGGAGCAGTTCTAACTCCAAAAGCATCATGCCAAGTTGTTCTAGCCATAGATCCTAGCGACCAAACATTCGCTTCATAATTATACATTATATATTTGTCTGGCTCTTCACCTGAAGAATCATTACTCACATAGAACCACATAATTTCTTTAAATTGGCGATTTAAAACACCAAATATTTTTTGAGTCTGCTGGGAGTTTAAAGTATCAAAAATAAAAAATTGCATAGGGCAAGGCAACTCTCGCACTTGACCATCAAAGATGAAAAAGTTTTTACGACCCATCCAATAAACTGTCCCAGACTCATTAACCATTGATCTTAAAGAAATTGGACCACAATTGGTTCCTAATAATCTAAAAGCAAATGTAAAAGGTGGACCAACAAAAGCCATACCATACATAGCTTCATCTGTTCCGATAAATATTTCCTCTCGAGTTCCAACTGCAGCCATTATCTTCGTTCCTTCTTGAAGTCTCTGACTTCCTGCAGTTGTTGCTGTAGAAACAGTCCAATTGGTATAATCTCCTTGGTCTGACCAAGCAACAAGCATAGGATCTTGTGCACTTGCACCACTATCATAAGACCCCATAGAAACAACATGTCTATCTGGAAAAGAAAGAATTGTGAAACGACTTGTTTGTGGTGCATTACTTACTACAGTTGCTCTTGCTGAAACACCACCAGAGCTATCCCAATAATAAGTGTAATTATTGCTAACAGTAGCAATTAAATCTTCACCCCAAAGATTAAGACTCCATATTGTCAGATCCAGTGTAACTGCACTTCCTGCACGAGCTGTTCCCCAAGTTGACTCACCCCATGGACCAGTTCCATAACCTAATGCTGTTGAAGCAGTTGCATTATTCATTCCTTCACTTTTACCGATTAAATGTTTTGCTGTTATTGAAGAGCCACCACCTGCACCTGTTGCATCTGCTGTGGTTGTTGCTGTTATTTCATAAGCATTTGCACTTGTAACATTTATTATTTCATATGGACCATCAATAGTAACATTATTAAATGTTGAAGCATTTGAAAAACTTACAATCTCCCCAGAAACGCAACCATGAGAAGAATCTGTTACTGTAACAGTTGTAGAGCCACTCGCTGTTGTTAATGGATCTGCACCTAAAGAACTCGTTGCTCGTAAAGGTGTTATGTCGTAAAATTGACCATCTAATAATATTAATAATTGCTTCTCTGTGCCAAGAGCAACATAATCTGTGCCATTTAAAGATCTCCAATTGACCATGGCTCTGCATTTTCCAGCACTTAATGTTGTTGAAGAAGTTATTGTTGTTGGTGTAGTAGTTTCTTGTTCCCATCCACCGATCTTTGCAGGAAAACCATTTTCAAAGCGAACTTTGTCTCCATCAACCCAATATGGTCCAACTGCACCTGCTGTATATTCTGGAATATCTTTAACGATTCCTGGCTTTATATCAATTCCTGTTAATGGCATGTTTTATTAACCTATTCTTACAATCATCTTTTTATTTTTGTATTTTTTTATTTTCCACTTTTTTTGTGGGTATTTTATTCCCATTTTTTGCAGCACCAATCATCCCTAATCCTGCTTTCCCAACTCTGTAGCCAAAGCTCGCAGAAATAGAAATGTATATACAATTAGCAAACCAGTCAGGTGTGCTTTCGTCTAAAAAAATAAATCCCTGTTTAACTGTTTCTTGTGTCCACGGAAGAAAACAACCTGCCAACACAGCAATAAAAAATATCGTCCATGCTTCATCTTTCCAGGATCCTCCCATCTGCTCTGTTAATGATTTTTCCATATCAAGCTCGCCTGTAGCTTGTTTTTCATAAACTGTTGCTTCTGCTTTAGCTTTTGCTACTTTTATAGATGTAAGAGCTTTTTTCTCATCCATCTTGCCTTTTACCCAAGATCCTGCTATATCGCCAACTGCACTTAATAATCCTCCAATCAGTGGTAATGCCATCAGACTTGTCTCCATAACATAGTTATTAAAATAATAATTGTTGATCCTGCAGATCCAATTATAATCGCTTCAATTCTTTTTATTCTTGTAATAGTTTCTAACCATCTCTCCGCACAAACTGCTTCGTGGGTGTCCAGTTTTGCTTTTACTTGGTGTGCTGACATTCTCGCCATTTCAACCTCCTAAATTAAGATGGTTCAGTTGGCCATGATATATTATCAGGATCAGCATTGTTCGCAGGAACATCTCGTAATGCTTGGCGATAAGTTTTCCACGCATCTTTGTTAGATACTTGCGAATCCTCTAACACTACATAATCACACATTCTTAATTTTTCATATCTTTGGAATCTGACCAGTTCCCATTTTTGTTCCGTAGTAACAGGAGAATTAGAAGGTGCTACATAAGCAGTAACTTTTTGTGTATACCATTTATCACCATCCTTATAAGGAGTAACATTTTCAACCTTATCGTTTGGATGTGTAGTAGTGACAGGTGTAACCTCTACTAATTTATGTAAATCTAAAAAATCTTGATTAGGTGTACCACCAACAAAAGAAACATTAGAGTATTCTTTACGAATATTAGGAATCGTTTTTGTAACTGCTCCACTTTCTACTTTTAAATATGGCATATTGCCTCCTTTATGCGTTTAAATTAATAAGTTGGGTAGACCCATCTCCTCCAGCTGGAACTCTTAAATACTGGTCCCCAGTACCTATGCTGCCCTTACCACCATTATCAGCGACTGAAATAAATCCTCCACCACAATCTATGGTTCCACTATTACTTAGTGTTCCTCCATATCCAACTATCATGTTACCTCCACCTGAACTTCCTCCTCTATTTGAATTTCCTCCAGCATCTCCACTAGCACCGCCAACACCTCGACAGTATATTCCTCCAGCAGCACCAATAGTTAAATTTCCAGAAACTAAAAGAATTATTACTCCTCCAGTTCCATTTCCTCCTGCTACTGCTGCATAGCTTCCTGTAGTAACAGCAGCTCCTCCTGGATTTCCAGCTCCTCCTCCACAGGACCAATCTCCATTATTTTGTCCAGCAGTTCCTGCTCCTCCCCAACTATTTGCA
>TARA_R100000656_G_scaffold8319_1_pt1 | contig 9993 bp, 10 predicted proteins | sample TARA_R100000656 | Tara Oceans TARA_R100000656 (sample SAMEA2622517) | marine metagenome | biome: marine biome (ENVO:00000447); feature: mesopelagic zone (ENVO:00000213); material: "saline water (ENVO:00002010), including plankton (ENVO:xxxxxxxx)" | depth 350 m
GTCAGCGTTGTCGAGTGCGCTGATGGCGGTGGTCAGCTGGTCGCCTAGAATCAAAATCAGGTTAGGCATGTTTGATTGGCCTCTGGTACATGAGATTCTCTATCTTGTCAGGTGTTCTTTGTAAACTGAGCAGGTTGCGTCCTCTACACCCGCTCGCTCGACCACACAGAAGATGGTACGAAGAATACGCCATCTGCATGTGGGCGGTTCAACTCAGTAGCAGATAGTGTCCAAACATCAATTGCTGGTGTTCAGTGACGCTTGTGGAGTTGCCGGGTTATCTCTTCAAGTGGCAGTATGTGAGGGCTGAATGGACGCTGGCTGGAAGTATGCTAATGATAAGGGACGTTAATATGACCAAGAAGATTGTGAACATTGAGGACCCATCACTCACCCTCACTGAGCGCCAACACAACGAAAAATTCAAGGCTCGCACCGTTGATCTTTCCGGCTTGCTACCCGCGCAAAAACTGGGGTATCGAGTGGTGCACGTGGATCCCGGCTATCGTGCCTGGCCGTTCCACAGCCACCGGGTCAATGAAGAGATGTTCTTCATCCTGGAGGGGCAGGGCTTGGTTCGGATCGGAGAGGAGTCCTTCTCCATAACAAAAGGTGACGTTATTTGTGCACCGGCTGGCGGTACCGAGCACGCTCATCAGATTCTCAACAACTCCGATAATACGTTGTCGTATCTGTGCATCAGTACCATGGAAGCGCCCGATGTTATGGAGTACCCGGACTCTGGAAAGTTTGGAGTATTCGTTGGTACAGCCCCCGGAGGCCCTTCAGAAGAGCGCACATTTTCCTTTTTTGGCCGAGAATCTTCTGCGGTCAGCTATTGGGATGATGAATAATGTAGAAACTTGCGGCATGGCTGGCTTAATTGGCGTTCTCCACGCTAGCGGCCTCCACTATTCGGCGGAGGTCGTGTTTCTGGATATGGATGTCACAAAATACAAAGTCGTTAGCGCCAGCATGACTAAAGAAAAACTGCCGATATAAATGAGTCCTCCTCCAACAATTAGCACAACAGAGTTGAACAGACCAAACCTCTTTTCCATGGTTGACAGTATATAAGTCCTTTCATCTGCTTGTTTGGCGCTCAACTGAAGTTTGCTCATGGATAATGGTCGAATACAGCCAGATCCAAAACCAATTAATAGCGTCGCAAGACAAGCCGCAGGGAAAGGATCTCGATAATTCTCAGCCAACCACTCGCAAAGTGTGAATAAAGCCATCCCACTTAACATAACCACTACGTTAAGCCAGTAGTACCCGTTACTCCCAAGTACGCGATCCAAGTGGTTTGCATAGTATGCGGAAATGAAAGCAGAGAGTGAAAAAAAACTCAGCACAATACCGAAAGTGTATGGGTCGGGCTGCAGTTGTATGAAAAAGAAGGGCAGAAATCCAATAAAAGGAGCTAATGTCGCAATGCGGCCGACCACATAATAAGTCATCCAGAATTTGACCGATCCACTTAACCTTGGTGTATCGTCACGACCTGATGATATGTTGTGGCGAGCTTGGGGATTGGTGCTGATTGAGGGGAATGAAAGTACAATCAATATAGCTGCTACGTTTGTGAAAAGAGTGGCCAGGAAAGGCCATTGGTATTGATAATTGTAGAGAATGGCGCCAGAAAGCCCGGAAATTAACGTGGCAATAAACATCAAGCTTTGTGAGTTAGTCTGGACTCGTGCAAAGTCTTCTTGCGATATTTTTGAGTTGGCTTGAGACAAAAGCCCAATGTCAGAGCTAATTGAATAGCAGAATCCGATGCCTCCCAGAATTTGACCCACAAGGGGTAACCAAAAACTGACACTTGTTTGTTGGGTGCCCAGAATAAGTAGAATTATTCCAGATAATTTGGCCACCTCGCCAGTCAGCACCATTCCTTTGGCTGATAGGAACTGTGAAGTGTATCTGACGACCCCGCTGGCAAGTGTGATCGAAAAACCATACGCTGCAATGAGCAGCATGGTTCGCACCAAGCCATATTCGAGCGCGGTGAAGTACATGAAAATGATAATGACGTGGAAATACAGCCTCGACATTATTCGATAGGCATAGAACCTTACTATCATAAGATTGACCGCATTCCTGGCTGTTGATGGGACGGGGCATGAAGGTCTGGCCCTGTCGAGTATGGGTGCGGCGTTTACTTTTAGATCGCGTCGACCAATTGGCTGCTATGAACGGTACCTTGTACTGTTGCGTATATGCTTTTTCGCAACCAATCCAACGCTTGTTGATGACGGTAATCGCTGGTTTCTCTCACCTTGATATAGTAGGACCTGGCTGCGGGTACCGGGCGTCCGGGAAGCACGACAAGTGTTCGGTCTCGCAGATCGCAGCTCACTTCCGCCAAGGAAGCCAACGCGGCACCGCAGCTTGCTTTCGCTGCTTGCAGGGATAGACTGCTGCTTTCAAATAAAACGATCTCGTCGGATTGATTCCCTAGTTTTCCTTGCGCGGCTAACCAAGCGTCCCAAGATAGTCCGCCGTTTTCCCTGCTTGAACTGTGGCTTTCAAGCAAACAGGACTTCTCCAACCAATTTTTAGCATCTATCTTGATCATTTCGAGGTATTCAGGAGAGCACACGGCAACCATTTCGTCACGATCACAGAAGCACCAGCTTTCATCGATGAATCTTTCCTCATTTACGTTCACTTGGATGAGGCTTATATCTGCTGAATCGAACTCATTATCGTTTAAGCTCGACTCTAGAACGCAAAGCTTGAAATTATGAAATAGTCTCCTGAACATTGGTAGATACATTGGAACCCACTGTTCTGCTATAATCGTCGACATGGCCATTCTAATAACAAACGTTTCTTCTGGTTTTTTTTCCTGACCGTTATTTACTATTGATATAAGTGGGCCTATTTGTTGTAGAAGCAAGCGGCCTTGATCTGTGAGCCTTACACCGCGAGCCTGGCGGAAAAACAGTTCCGACCCGACAAGCTCTTCCAGGCGTTTAACTTGTTGACTCACTGCGCTCTGTGTCATGTGCAATCGTTGGCCACATGCGGTAAAGCTTCCGTAATGCGCCGCTGCAGAAAATACTTTTAGCATGTGTATACTTTTTACTTTACCTATACTTATTATCATCAGGCTCAACTCCATTGAACTTGGTTCCTTTGATGGTCGCTCATCAACACCCATCGATGCGGTGAGGCAACCCTATAGTAAAGCAAACACTATGCTGGACTTACGTTCACGCTAAGACCAACAGGACAAGACTCCACGCCTGTGTTTTTCTTTTGCCAATCCACACGTATTTTTACTGTTGCTACTCTCACGGGAAGCTGCCTTCTGGAAATCTCTGGAGGTGGTTCGGTAACAGGTTGACCGATTGATACCCTTCCGGTCCCGTATCTGACAAACTCCACCTCTCCTTCCCAATGCTCGGGACGACCAATTGGAGAAACCCGAACCAAGCTTCCGCGATGATAGGTGGCAGCGGCTCGCTCGTTCACGAAGGCTTCAACCCATATATTTGAACAATCGATAACCCTCAGCAGGGGCTGGTTGGTGCTGACCTGAGTGACCCCTTGAGTTTCAACAGACCAAATCAATACCGGAAAAGTAGAAGAGATAACGCGCTTTTCCTCTTGCCTCTGTTCTAAGGACACGAGGTTTTTTTGTTTTCGCAAGGCGCCAAGTCGTGCTTGTTGCACATTCAGGTCGAGTTTCAGGTCTTTAATCTCGAGTTCAATTTCACTCACGCGCAGTTGCGGATAGCTGAAGGTCATCGTGCCGCCTAGTTGCAACCCCAGCCTATCGGCCTCCGAGTCAAGGCGGATCTGCTCCCGCCTTGAGCGCAAGACCTCAACCTGGGCCTCGGCCTCTCGATGAGACATCTCAGTGACATCCAGTTCCTCCTCACTGACAAACCCTTTTCCCTCCAACTCACGGGTTCGTCTTAACTGCTTTTCCCTTAGTTGACTTCTGACAGTCGCTTCGGCTAGTTCAGCCTCCGCCTCATTCAAAGTTACAGACCAATTCTTTGCCTGTAATTCAGTCTGCTGGGATAAAAGGTGCTGGAATCGCGACAACTCACGCACTCTGCTTTTCAGCCTCCCTTTGAGGGAGGATATTGATTCAAGCTGAATGGCGATCTTTCGTTCGAGGTCCGCCCGCTGCAATCGCAGACTAAGTGCCAGCGGGTTGTTATTGACTCCTTTCACTTTGCCAAATGTCTTGCCTCCTGGGACAAACGCTCCAGCCCGAACCGTATCGGGCTCGGGCATCCAGGTACCGGAGATTGGTGAGCGCACCTCGATAACTCGAGCGTTCACGAATGCCTGGATACTGTCACTATCGTATACCCAGTTCCAGGCTGTATACCCTGATGCAAAAACAACCGTTGCCGCTAAGATATGCAGCCTGTGTATTGCCAACTTGCTCCTGAGTTTCAATCGTTTATCCCCAACTGAATCATTCCGTTGACTCGTTCCGATTCCCTTTCTTTGGCTTATTCTGGAAACGTTCCAGAATAAACAACCGTCGGGCGTATCAGTCTGTTTTTACCAGCCTGTTCGGCGATATGGGCACTCCATCCTACGATGCGCCCGAGGCAGAAGGTGGGCGTATACATATCTTTCTGCAACCCGGATACACGCAATGCGGCTGCTGCCCAGAACTCAAGATTCGGGTACAGGTCACGACCAGGCTTCAGTTCTTGGAGGGTGTCGACAATGACCTGCTCCACCTCCAACCCCAGTTGGAGCAAGGGATCGCAAGCTTTATACTTTTCACACATACTCCGCAATGCGGCACCGCGAGGATCATGGGTTTTGTAGACGCGATGGCCAAACCCCATTATGCGCTCACCGCGTTCCACCTTATTTCTGATTACAGCTTCGGCATTCTCAACAGAGCCAATCTCGTCAAGCAAAGTGTCTACCTTAGAGGGCGCCCCTCCATGGAGTGGCCCAAGCAATGCGCTTATGGCAGCAACAATTGATGATGTCAGGTCAGCCTCGGTTGAAGTAACCACGCGTGCGGTAAAGGTTGATGCATTGATCGAGTGGTCCATGGAAAGCACCAGGTAAGTCTCGAGCAACTTGACTTTCTCCGCAGCTGGTCGCTCTCCAGAGAGCATGTAGAGGTAGTTGTCCACGTGACCGAGAGACGGGTCTGGTCCAACAAACGGTTGTCCCATGCGTTTGTTGAAAAGGTAGGCAAGTATAACCGGGGCTCTGGCAATCAACCTGATCGCCTCTTCTTTTTCAGGTGGAAAGTGTTCCTTCTCCAGAGGCATGGTGGACATCGCGGTTCTCAATGCAGCCATATAGCTAACTTCGTCAGGGATGAGGTCCAGCATCGGATAGATCCATTGCGGTAATTCGCGCGCATCCGCCATGGATTTTGAGAACGCGGCCAGATCCATGGGCGTTGGTAATTCCCCAAACAACAGCAGGTAAGCAACTTCCTCAAACGAGTGTTTGGTTGCAAGCTCCTCAACCCAATGACCACGAAAAATCAGTTGACCTTTTAGACCATCGATGTAGGTGATCTTGGATTTTCCGATAGCGATGCCTTCCAGTCCTTCGTTTATTGCGTTCATACGGGGGCCTCCGTTTCTCTATTCTTATCTGTTACTGGCGCAATCTCTTCCCGAAGGAGCGGTAGCTTGCGCTCTGCTGCAAAACATTGATAGCTGCTGAGTATCTCGGCGCCGTTCACGCCCAGCCTTCTCACGCTGTGATTACTGAAGTTCAGGATGGTGGTTGCCATACGCTCCGGATTCTCATACTTTGATACCCCCATGTCGCACGTGAAATCCGCGCCCTCACGAATTTCCGACGGCACATCCTGTAACCGGAAATTGTTACCGGACTTTGAGAAATTTCCGGATGACCCAACCAATAACATTCCCTCCTCGGAGGCCAGTCTCACCATTTCTTCAACAACTGGCCCGCAGTTTAGGAACACCGCGATAGAATCACTCTCGGTTGAATGCTCGAGTACCCAGGGTGACAAGGAACGAATGAGCCGGGACTCTTTGTTCAGCGGAAAGACTACCGCCAGGGTGCTGTCCCGAGTTATTTCAAGCAGCCACTCCAGAGTCCCATCGTCCGGAACGACCGCGATCTCTGTCAGAACGTTCATGTTCCCCGCCACAATGCATGGATTGGTGAAGGACCGTCCCTTGAGGCTGTACATTTTACGGATCGAGTATTCCGAATTGCCCAGTAATCCGTAACCAATGTCCGCCGGCGTCAATGCCAGCCCCCCGTTTTTGATGACCGAAACCGCATTCCGGGCTGTTTCCAATAACACAGCTTTGTTCATTTCAAGACACCTTTTATTGGCTAAGTGAGTAAACCCAAGGTCTGGCTGACATATCCTGTTCAACGTATTGATCAATCTCTGATAGGTACTTCAATGTGATATCAATTTCGTCCTGACCACTAGCTATTCGCTCCCTGTCTTTGTCATCAATGTTGATATCTGCGGTTCCCATCCGGGCCTCAGGCGTTCGCCACTCGATAAGTTTTTTTCCGAGGTCGAGTGACATCATCATTCCCTTGGATTCCGGGCTGGCGCTTTTCAAAAGCATGCTATAGGTCTCGTCACTTATCACTGCAGCTATCAGACCGTTCCGCACAGAATTTCGGTAGAAAATCTCGCCAAATGACAGAGCCAGAACGGCGACAATACCAAAGTCCTTTAGCGCCCATACGGCGTGCTCCCGAGAACTGCCACAACCGAAGTTCCGGGCTGAAATCAGAATCTTGCTGTTACGGTTTTCTGGTCTGTTGAGCACAAAGTTTGAACAGAGCAGCCCAGTGTTGTCGTAACGCCAACGTGCAAACAGCCCTTTGCTCAATCCTGTCTTGGATGTCGTAACCAGCTCCGTCTGCGGGATAATGGCATCGGTGTCCACGTCGTTGTGGCTCAGAATAGAGGCTCGGACGTCACGGAATATCCACGGATCATTTACCGTCATTGTCCTCACCTTATGTCAGTTCAACTTCAGGCGAATAGGAGTAACTCGCTGCTATCGACGCTGAATCCAGGCAATGCCTTTGTAGTAACGGGATAACGTCGTCCGCCGAAAAGGCGCCCTCTAAACCCAGCGTGGGGATCGACAGGGCGTAAAGAGTGAACTCGTACCAATGCAGTTTCTTATCGTTGAGTGGAGGTGAGGGGCCATCGTAACCAAAGTAATGACCCGCCATGGTTTGATCCTCTCCAAGAACTTTCGTGTAGTCGTTCAGCCCTTCGATGAAACCATTGTGATGCTGTGAACTCTTGCCACCGACTGTGACGCATTTGGACACGCTTCCTTCTGGTATACGCTTGATGCCAGGCTGGATATCGGCAACGACCCAGTGGTAGAAATCTCGTCTAAGAGCACTCTCTGGTATGATCACCCCGGCCAGATTGACTTGTGTAAGGTCAACAGGAACGTGGCGATCCTTACATATCAGCACGAGTGAACGTGTGGCCGGCGGGATATCCTGCCATGCGATTTCCGGGTTTACGTTGCGGGCAAAACATAGCCCCTCGGACAAATCCTTTTTCGCAAATGCAAACTTGCTGGGCATACGCTCTCCATCCGAGAACGATTCCGATAAAATCTTCATCATGACCTCCGTATACATTCCACTGCATGGCAGCAGTGCGCTTACATTGAGTTAGTTGTTTGTTTCAATGCCCGCCGCCGGAGGCACTAAACTATTGACAATTTCTTTCACGTGTTCCTCGTCGCGCATTTGCCACCAGTGTCCATCCGGGTAGGAAACCGCCACAGGGCCATTGGCACAGCGTCCCATGCAGCCAGAAGACGACACCCTGTACCGATGCTTTTCAGCTATAGGAAGACTTGTCCTAAGGGCAGACTTGGCCAGTTGACAAAACGCAGTTCCGCCTGAGCTGCCACATGCACGGCCACCACCTGGTCGTACATTGGTGCAAATAAAGAGGTGCTTGATATATGGCTCATTCATAGGTGAATCCCCAGTGTTCTCGGATCTTCGATTTGACCTGCAATTGCGGAAGCTGCTGCAACGGCCGGGCCACTCAGGTGAGTACGCGCATTCGGCCCTTGCCGGTGCTCAAAGTTGCGGTTACTTGTTGAAACACAGCGAGAATAGGGCCTGACGAACTCGCGATTGACGCTGACACACATGGAGCAGCCTGGTTCGCGTACTTCAAATCCGGAGTCGACGAATATATCCAACAAACCTTCGCGTTCCGCTTGGCGTTTGACACTCTCCGATCCGGGCACGACATAGGCTGTCACATGGGGGGCGACCCTTTGATTGCGACATACATGCGCAGCGATGCGCAGATCACTGATTCGGCTGTTGGTACAGGAGCCGATGAACACCGTATCTATGTTTGTACCGCGGATGGGTTCTCCCGGGGTCAGCCCCATATAGGCCAGTGCTTTATCATCGCTGTCGTCCTGGGAACCAGGAACCGTTCCATCGATTGGCATTGACTGGGACGGTCGGGTTCCCCAAGTGATCTGGGGCTCGATGTCGGAAACATCGATCACCAGTTCCCGCTGTACCTCGGCATATCTGTCACTGGCGAGCGACAACCAGCGACTCTCCAGTTCGGATTTGTTGAGGACTTGCTTTCCCGCATCTGTTGTCAGGATATAATCAATGGTGAGCTTGTCCGGGGAGACAAAGCCTGACCTGGCACCGGCCTCAATCGCCATATTGCAGATCGTCAGTCGTCCCTCCATGGGCATTTGCCGGATTGCTTCACCGGCAAACTCTATGACCATGCCTCGAGCACCGGAAGGTCCGAGGTGCCTGCATATCTGCAGGATATAGTCCTTAGGCAGTATGTATCTGCGTTCTTTTGAGTCCCCTTCGAGACAGACCCGTAATACGCCCGGGCGTCGTTGAACAATGGTCTGGGTTGCCAGCACATGCTCGACTTCGCTGGTCCCGATCCCAAATGCGACCGCTCCCAATGCGCCGAGTGTGCAGGTATGGGAATCACCGCACACGACGGTCATCCCCGGCATTACGAGTCCTTGCTCTGGCGCAATGACATGAACGATACCCTGCCTGTCACTACCAATCTGATGATGGGAAATACCGAAGTTCTCGGTATTTTTTCTCATCGTACTCAGCATCTGCTCCGCCTCCGAGAACGTTCCTCCAACCCGCCCAGGTGCCGTGGAAACAATGTGATCTTCGGTGCCGATCGCCAAGTGGGGATATCGCACAGGACGGGATTTTTGTCTTAAGCCATCGAAGGCCTGAGGACTGGATACTTCATGCAACAGATGGCGATCAATAAATAAAATGTCCTCCCCCGTTGGAAGTGTCTTGACGGTATGTAGATCCCAAATCTTGTCAAATGTCGTCAGGCCCATCTCGGTCACATCCTGTAGAAATCGAGGGAGTTCTTACCGAGAAACCTCGCCTTGGTCTGGTTGCTAAATCCCGGGTGGGTGACCAGATCTTTAAAGGTTTCGCTCAGCTTGCCGCCTTCGTAGTGCACATGAGGGAAATCGGCGGATCCGAGAATCCGGTTTTCACCAACCAGATCAACAAACTCTTCAAGTCGTGGCTCATCACCCTCAACAGTGAAGAAAACCTGATTCTCCCGTAAGTAATCCATCGGGCTTTTTTCGGCTAGCCAGACTTCGGCGGTGGGTGTCTTACGCCACTTTTCCGCTCGATCAAGGAAGGTGGGAAGCCAGACAGCCCCGGCTTCCACGAAAGCCACTTTTAACTCAGGGAAACGATCCAGTATTCCGCCCGCGAGCACTGAAAACATGCTGTGCAACATTCCAGCTTCGAAATGGAGTATCAGACTGGCGGGAATGCTGGAAAGTGAGTCATTGAGGCTGTCATGGGGCCAGCCCACGTGGATACTCATTGGCATGTTTTCAAGACACAATGTCTCGTAGACGATATCGAAACGACGGTCGTGCAGAGGCATGTCACCTACCGTGCTTAGTACCATGCAGGTGGAAGCGCCTAGGGATTTAGCCCGACGTACTTCCC
>TARA_R100000656_G_scaffold84768_1_pt1 | contig 9755 bp, 6 predicted proteins | sample TARA_R100000656 | Tara Oceans TARA_R100000656 (sample SAMEA2622517) | marine metagenome | biome: marine biome (ENVO:00000447); feature: mesopelagic zone (ENVO:00000213); material: "saline water (ENVO:00002010), including plankton (ENVO:xxxxxxxx)" | depth 350 m
GGCTGGTCCATTGCGGCCAGGACCACATTACCCGCCGATTAGGGTGGGTATCCCAACGTGATAACTGCGACATTGCTCTTCCAGTTATATCATCAAGCTTAACTGCTTCCTGAAAATTTAACGGCATTTTAAGTAAAGATTTTGAACGGCTTTGCTCCCTTAACTGAGCATAAGTACTATCGGCTAACTGGTGGCTTGGCTGCTTCATATTGCATCCTTGTAATTTAAAGTTAAAAAATAGTAACTTTTAAGGCGCCAGCGAGCAAGCAGAAACTTAGCATAAAGGTTAGCAAAGAACGGTAATTGACCCCGTCACCATTTCCTATACAATCGGTTGATTGTCATACGGATATGTAGTGCATGAACAAAAAAGCCCTGAGTGAGCGCGATATATGCTCCAAGTTTATTACCCCTGCCATTTTGCAGGCCGGTTGGGATTTGCAAAGCCAAATTCGTGAAGAGCTCACCTTTACTGCGGGTAGAGTAATAGTACGTGGTCGCATGCATACCCGTGGTGAAAAGCGCCGCGCCGATTATGTGCTGTATCATAAGAAGAATCTGCCGCTGGCAGTGGTAGAGGCGAAAGACAATAAACACAGCCTTGGCTCTGGTATGCAGCAGGCGCTAGCATACAGTGAAGCGCTTGATGTGCTGTTTGTGTTCTCCAGCAATGGTGACGGTTTTTTATTTCATGACAAAACAGGCTTAAGCGGTAAAACCGAGCAAGAGTTAAGCCTTAACGAATTCCCTTCGCCAGCACAGCTATGGCAATGGTATTGCCAGCATCATGGTTTTAAAGACGCTGCCGTGCAGTTGGTAGATACCCCATACTATGATGATGGTAGTGGCCGCAGCCCGCGTTATTACCAAATGACAGCCATTAACCGCACGGTAGAAGCAGTAGCGCGTGGCCAGGACAGAATATTACTGGTTATGGCCACCGGCACCGGTAAAACCTATACCGCGTTTCAGATTATCTGGCGGCTTTGGAAGTCACGGCAGAAAAAGCGTATTTTGTTTTTGGCCGATCGCAATATTCTGGTCGACCAAACCAAAAACAACGACTTTAAACCATTTGGTCAGGCCATGACCAAAATTACCAAGCGCACGATTAATAAGTCTTATGAAATCTATTTGTCGCTATACCAGGCAGTTACCGGCACTGAAGAAGAGCAAAACATCTACCGTGAGTTTTCGCCCGACTTTTTCGATTTAATCGTTATAGACGAATGCCACCGGGGCAGTGCAAGGGAAGACTCGGCCTGGCGCGACATTCTGGATTATTTTAAAACCGCTACGCACGTTGGCCTTACCGCTACACCCAAAGAAACAAAGGAAGTCAGTAATATCCATTATTTTGGCGAGCCCATTTTTACCTATTCGCTTAAACAAGGCATTGATGATGGCTTTTTAGCGCCTTACAAAGTCGTGCGCATCGATTTTGATATTGACCTGCAAGGCTGGCGGCCAAAGAAAGGCCAGAAAGACAAATACGGCCTGGAGATTGAAGACCGGATCTATAACCAAAAGGATATGGATCGCAATATCGTATTTGACGAGCGCACCCAGCTGGTAGCGCAAAAAGTTACCGAATACCTGCAAAAAACCGGTGAGTTTCAAAAAACCATTATTTTCTGTGATGACATCGACCATGCCGAGCGCATGCGCCAGGCCTTAGTGAATTTGAACCCAGAGCGGGTGCGCGAAAGCGGCAAATACATCATGCGCATTACCGGCGATGACAACGAAGGCAAAGCCGAGCTTGATAACTTTATCAACCCGGAAAGCCGTTATCCGGTTATTGCCACCACCAGCAAACTGATGACCACCGGCGTAGATGCCCAAACCTGTAAGCTGGTGGTACTTGACCAACGCATTCAGTCGATGACGGAATTTAAGCAAATTATCGGCCGTGGCACCCGTATTAATGAAGACTACGACAAGCTGTGGTTTACCATTATGGACTTTAAAAAGGCCACCGAGCTGTTTGCCGATCCGGCCTTTGATGGTGATCCGGTAATGGTATATAACCCCAAACCGGGTGATGATCCGGTGCCACCGGAAGAAACACCGGGGGGTATAGAAGATGAAGGGCCAGGTTATCATCCAACGCCTGAGAGCGGCGAGGGTGAAGATGATGGCTTTGGCCCAGGTGGTGAAGGCGGCGGCGAGAAACGGAAGAAGTTCTTTGTTAATGGCCAGCCGGTAAATATGATTGGCGAGCGGGTACAGTTTTTAGGCCCGGACGGTAAGCTGATCACCGAATCATTAACCGACTACACCAAACATTGTGTGCAAAAGCAGTTTGCCACCTTAAAAGACTTCTTCCGCCACTGGAGCAGCGCCGAGCGCAAACAGGAGATTATTCAGCAGCTGGCCGAGCAGGGCGTGTTTTGGGATGAACTGCGCGCAGAAGTTAAGCAAAAGCACGGCGGCGAGCTGGATGCCTTCGATTTAATTGCTCATATCGTTTACGATGCACCGCCACTTACCCGGCGCGAGCGCGCCAATAACGTGAAAAAGCGCAACTACTTTACTAAATACCAGGGCGCTGCGTTGCAAGTGCTGGAAAACCTGTTGGAGAAGTACGCCGACACCGGCATTGCGCATATTGAAGATATTAAAATTTTACAGCTGCCGCCTTTTAATACCATGGGCACGATGGTCGAGCTGGTGAATGCCTTTGGTGGTAAAGCCGGTTACGAGCAGGCCCTGCACGAATTAGAACAAGCGCTTTACGACGATAAAAGCATCGCCTGAGTGTGAAGCTCAATTTACAGGTGAGAACCGGCTTGCGCTAAGCCAACCGTTGCAGGTCTGGACGGCCGAATCGAGCCTACAGGGATGTATTAACGGCGTGTTGGCGTGTGTATGCCGGTTCGTGAGCTTTAGTCGCATTTTTTGAGTTAAAAAGGAACACCATGTCAATTAGCAGTACCATTAAATCCATCCAAGACATTATGCGTAAAGACGTTGGCGTAGATGGTGACGCCCAGCGCATTGGCCAGCTGGTCTGGATGCTGTTTTTAAAAATCTATGATGATAAAGAGCAGGAATGGGAGTTATTCGGCGATTACAGCTCACCCATTCCAGAGCACTTGCGCTGGCGCAACTGGGCAGCCAATGCCGAAGGCATTACCGGTGACGAGTTAAAGCAGTTTATCGATAACGAACTGTTCCCGGCTTTACAGAACTTGCAGCCAAAAGGCGATGATCAGCGTGCTTTTGTAATTAAAAGCGTGTTTGAAGATGCCTACAACTATATGAAGTCTGGTCAGCTGCTACGGCAGATGATCAACAAAATTCAGGAAGGGATCGATTTTAATAAAGCACAGGAACGCCATTTATTCGGTGACATGTACGAGCAAATACTGCGTGACTTGCAAAACGCCGGTAACGCCGGTGAGTTTTATACCCCGCGCCCGGTTACCGAGTTTATGGTACGGATGGTTGGCCCTAAGCTGGAAGACAAGGTGCTTGATCCGGCCTGTGGTACGGGTGGCTTTTTAACCTGTACTATCGAGCATAAGCGCAAACATTACGTTAAAACTCCCAGCGACGAGCAAGTGCTGCAAAACAGTATTTTTGGAGTGGAGAAAAAGCCATTGCCACACTTACTGGCCACCACCAATATGATTTTGCATGGTATTGAAGTACCGTTTCAAATTCGCCATGACAACACCCTGGCCAGGCCACTAATTAGCTGGGGGCCCAAAGAGCGGGTCGACTGCATTATTACCAACCCGCCGTTTGGTGGCATGGAAGAAGACGGCATAGAAACCAACTTCCCGCAGGCACTGCGTACCCGCGAAACCGCCGATTTGTTTATGACGCTGATTATCCACCTGCTAAAAGACGGTGGCCGCGCCGCCGTAGTGCTGCCAGACGGCTTTTTATTTGGCGAGGGCATGAAGTCGCGCTTAAAAGAAAAGCTGCTGGAAGAGTGCAACCTGCACACCATAGTGCGGCTGCCCAATGGCGTGTTTAACCCTTACACCGGCATTAAAACCAACCTGCTGTTTTTTACCAAAGGCACACCGACCAAAGACATTTGGTTTTACGAACATCAATATCCAGAGGGCGTTAAAAACTACAGCAAAACCCGGCCAATGCGTATTGAAGAATTCGCAGTGGAAGAAGCCTGGTGGGGCAGCGCAGCCGATGGCTTTGCCACACGGGAAGAAAACCAGTTTGCCTGGAAGGTTTCGGTCGCAGATATAAAAGCCCGCAACTACAACCTCGATTGCAAAAACCCGCATATTGGCGAGTTAATAAGCCATGACCCGGAAGAGTTGTTAGCCAGTTATGCCCAACAGCAGCAGGAAATACAGCAGCTGCGCGACCAGCTAAAAAGCATTCTGGCCGAAGCCCTGGCTCCAAGCCATGCCAAGGGTGAAAAGTCACCTACCAGTGGCAAGGGTGGAAACTAGCATGGCAGTGCAAGTTGAACAGCTAATTACCGAGCATTTAGATCTGTGGTCACAGGCACAAACCGCCAAAAGTACCAGCGGCCGTGGCAGTAACAACAAGATTGAGCTAACCGGAATTAAAAAGCTGCGTGAGCTAATTTTAGAACTTGCTGTGCGCGGCAAATTAGTTCCGCAAGACCCAAATGACGAACCGGCCAGTGAGCTGTTAAAGCGGATTGCCACTGAAAAAGAAGCATTGATAAAAGCGGGTAAGCTTAAAAAGCAAAAGCCACTGTCGCCGATTACGGATGATGAAAAGCCCTTTGAGATCCCAAAAAGTTGGCAATTTTCTTACCTTGGCGATCTGGGTAATACTCAAACTGGTTCAACACCAAGTAAAAGTGATCCTGAATTATTTGGTTCTGATGTGCCCTTTATTAAGCCAGGGGATATTTCTGAATGGGGTATTTCGTATGATGGAGAATTTCTTTCTCAAAAAGGGGCTACAAGCCTTGGGCGATTAGCAACACCAGGGTCAATTTTGATGGTTTGTATAGGCACTATCGGTAAATGTGGTTTGATAGAAAGAGAGTGTGCTTTTAACCAGCAGATCAATTCAATTACTCCTTATGTAAACATCTCAGATTATTTGCTGATTGCTCTGAAAGCAAAGTATTTTCAGATGTCAGCTTGGGCGTCATCTTCAAGTACTACGATCGCAATTCTGAACAAAAATAAATGGTCGCATTTGGTTGTCCCACTCCCTCCTGTGGGTGAACAAAATCGAGTTGCATCAAAAGTCGACGAGCTAATGGCTCTTTGCGATCAACTGGAACAGCAAAGCTACCAGCAGCTCGATGCTCATAACCAACTAGTTGATGCCTTACTGGCTACCTTAACCCAAAGCCAGAACGCCGACGAACTGGCCAGCAATTGGCAGCGCCTAGCCGCGCACTTTGATACCTTGTTTACCACCGAATACAGCATTAACGCGCTAAAACAAACCATTCTGCAACTGGCAGTAATGGGCAACCTGTGCAAACAAGACCCCAACGACGTACCCGCCAGCGAACTGCTCAAACGCATTGCCGCCGAAAAAGAAGCTCTGGTAAAAGCCGGTAAAATCAAAAAACAAAAACCACTACCGCCAATTAGTGATGACGAAAAACCGTTTGAACTGCCGGATGGGTGGGAGTGGGTGAGATTAGCAGATATTTCTTATCAAATTACTGACGGTGCGCATCATACACCTGTGTATATTGAGCAAGGAGTCCCATTTATATCTGTCAAAGACCTAAGCAAAGGATTTATTAACTTTTCAAATACAAGATATATTTCCAAGGAGCAACATGCAGAACTCACCAAAAGATGTAATCCAAAACGAGGGGATCTACTTCTAACAAAAGTTGGAACGACAGGTATACCTGTTCTTATAGACACCGATCTAGACTTCAGTATTTTCGTTAGTGTCGCCCTTGTTAAATTCTCTACAGCGAATATTAATGGTGATTTTCTCGTTTACTTGTTCAACTCACCACTTGTAAAAAAACAGTCTGATGAGGGAACTCAGGGGGTCGGCAATAAAAATTTGGTTTTAAAAACCATATCTAGTTTTTTAATCCCAATACCGCCCTTTAAAGAGCAGGTTAGAATTCGAGAGAAATTAAATCAAGTAATGGATATGTGTCATACACTTTCTGAAAAACAGAGAGTTGTTATACAAACACAAACTGTTTTAGCTGATGCTTTGGTTGCGCAGGTAGTGGCATGATCGAAAAAATCAGAATTTCCCTTTGGGATATATTTACCTTTTTCATGACTGGCGTTTTTGCACTAATCGTCACACTTTCGGTATTGGCGCTAACTGGCCGATTGCCTAAGCATGACGTTGTAATCGATTTTGTGATCAAGTTGCCAACAACTTACATTATTGTAGTTGCGCCAATTGTTCTGACTTTACTTGGTTTATTAATTGAACCAATGGCAAACTTTTTTGAGAGATATATAGGAAAACATCTATATTTCTGGCTCAAGCTGAACAAAGCAGAGCGATATTCAGATGAAGTAGTGATGAAGGACTATATCAAAAACCACTGCTTTGGCGATCTGAATAATCGTATCGAAAATCCCTACCATCTTTGCAAGGACTATGTCGAAACAAAGCAGTTAAGCACTACCTTTATGGTGTTTTTAGCTCGTTATGGCTTCTACCGGAATTGTAGTTTCATAGTTTTAGTAGCTGGTATATTTTATTTTGTGGATAACCTCGATGGCGCTTCATTCCTGTTGATGCTGCTTAGCTTTTTAATCAGTGCGCTGTTAACCAAACGAGCAAATGAGTTTTATAGCTACCAGGGCCCGGCAGTATACAATGCTTTCCTGATAGATCATCTAAACTGGCCAGCACAGCAGATGGCAAAAGTACAAAAGCAAACTGAAAAGCCAACAGAAAACCAGGACTAGTTTAAAATGGAATTAAAAGGACTTTTAGAGCGTGGGTATTTCCCGAAAGAATTACCAAGACCGTTTACAACAACACCTTTTGCAGAAGTGATGTATTCTTGGTCTATTTTGTTTGGATCGTCTACTTTCCTTGGTCATTTTGGCAAGCCGATTGTTAAAGAATCCCGTATTCCAGTTGCTAAAGAGGTCTTTTATTCATTAGCTAGAGGGGGCTTACAACGCCGTCAATTGAGTATCTGTAACCCTATCTTGTTTTATTTATTGGCACGTGAACTAGTAAGCCATTGGGCAGAGATCAAACCTCTTGTTTCAGGTTCAAAATTTGCTGCCACTGAGCCTGAATTTAAAAAAGATGGCCGAGCTATTAATGGTAAATATCCTCAAAACGCTAGGGCCGAATTAGCTAGGAAGAATCGAATTGGCGCACGTTATATTTTAACAACTGATATCAGCAGGTTTTATCACAGTATTTATACCCACTCGATTCCATGGGCGTTGCACGGAAAAAAAATTGCTAAGATTAATCGACGGCTGGATAGCTTAGGTAACAAGCTTGATTACTTGGTTCGGCAAGGACAAGATGGGCAAACTGTTGGGATACCAATTGGCCCTGATACTTCGTTAGTCATTGCAGAGTTATTAATGCACCGTGTAGATAGTGAACTGGCAAAAAAGTTTCCTGACACAAAAGGGCACAGATTCATTGATGATTACGAAATTAGTTTTATGAATCGTGATGAAGCTGAACGTGCTTATCATATTCTTGATGCTAACCTTGCAGAGTTTGAATTAGCGCTAAATACAAAGAAAACTTACATAACTGCGCTGCCAGCCAGACTTGAAGAGCACTGGGTTACTGAATTACGACGGTTTCAATTTCGTTCTAGTGCTAGTGGTCAGGCTGCTGATTTAGAGGCATATTTCTCGTTAGCATTTGAGTTACATAACCAATACCTGAATGATGCTGTTATGCAGTGGGCTATATCGTGTCTGAGATCAATTCAACTACACGAAGAAAACTGGGAATTATTTCAAAGACTTTTAATGCTTTGCGTGGCACCTGAACCTGCTTGTTTACCATTTGTGCTTGAGCAACTCCTTCTTCGTAAGCATAAGCACCCAGATGTACTCAAAGAAGAAATGGCGTTTTTGCTGAATAAGTTAATTATTGAGCATGCCGAACTTCGGCATTCAAGTGAAGTAGCAAACTCGCTATGGGGATGTTTGGCACTTCAAATTGAAATTAGTCAAGAGGCATGTAACAAAGTCTCTGCTTGCCGGGATTCTTGTATTGCGTTGTTAGCTTTGGATTGTGAACAGCAAGGACTAGTAGAAATACCGTTAAAAAAAGCCGTCTGGGAAGAATACTTAAATACCGAATCGCTATATGGCGATCAGTGGTTACTTGCTTATGAAGCAAGCTTAAAAGGTTGGCTGAAGCCAAAAAAGGATCTTGATTATGTTGAAAAAGATGCCAGCTTTGCCTTTTTAAAATCTAATAATGTGTTTTTTTACCGGCAGCGTGATAGTTGGGATGATGATGAACTGCCAATAACACCTTCATTTAGACCATACGATGATCAAGTTAATTATTAAATAACAGGTATTTGAAATACCACGATGAACAAGTCGGCAGAAGATTTCGATTCAGTACTGCATTCAGAAAAAATTCTTTATAAGTAATGAATTGAAGATAGGGCTATTGCAGTCCATTGATTAAATGTGAAAAGGAATGTTAATCATTAATGAATGGCGTTTGCCTTTTGTGGAAGAGTTTGAACAGCTATTTGGTAAAAAACGTATTTATGGTAAAAACGAATTACATCCGGGTTGGCAAGAAATTCAAAATTTTTTCAATTCTTTAGAAAAAACATTTTGGACGTCATCGCATTATAGTAGCTTTATAAAAGGTGCTGCATGGTATGCCAGTTTAGAGAAGGGTATTACTTATGAAGGTTCAGCTGATTACGACAGAGGTTTTGTTCGACTTGTTCGCCAGGGGAAATCAGAGAGATATTTCAACAATATTACGGCTGATAATCGGTTCAAATTATCTGACTGTAAGACATATGTTATTGATGAAATAACAGGATTAGAATGGAAGCGTGATGCTGAACTTGAAAGGTGTTCTTGGCGCTCAGCTATTTTGAAGTTCAGTGAAGGAGCTATTAAAGACTCCCGTGATTCAGAATTTGAACAGCGGAAGAATAACTGGCGTTTACCGCATAAAATTGAATTTCTAAGAGTGATGCGTTACGAGGAAGAACTTGGTTTTTTGCTTGATGATATTACAGGAATGTTTTGGTCTTCGGACGATGGTGCTAGCCGTATGATGCCATCTGTCAAACCAGTTTTGTTCAGCACCAATATTACTCCACGTCCTGAAGCACTTCGTGTCAGGTTGGTTCGTAACGCAGTTAGACGAGATAAAAGTGACTCACTTATCAGTCAATTTGAAATCAGTGCTTGCGGTGATTTTGTTACCGATTATGTGAATAAAATTGAGTGGAAACGAAATTCTGAGCCAGGATTTTTTACCTATGATGAAGCGAAAAAGCGTTTTAAAGTACCATCATTTGAAGAGACACTGCGAAGCTACACTTTTTATAGTAAGAGTGATAGTTATAGAGATTGACGAACCTACTAGCCTTAATTTACCCACTTGGGTAACGAAATAATTACCCATGGTTGCATCAGGAAATCCCCTCTGATATTCTCAAGTCGCTTTCGAACCACTAAGCAAAACTCGAAGCAAACAACTGGGTAGCAAAACGGGTAAGTAGGCGTTTTTAAAGAAAACGACATTTAGATTCAGTGAGTTACGCTTCAGTCGGGAGACCTCTCTCTCCGCCAATTAAATGAAAAAGGCCCACGCCAAAAGCG
>TARA_R100000656_G_scaffold115545_3_pt1 | contig 9666 bp, 6 predicted proteins | sample TARA_R100000656 | Tara Oceans TARA_R100000656 (sample SAMEA2622517) | marine metagenome | biome: marine biome (ENVO:00000447); feature: mesopelagic zone (ENVO:00000213); material: "saline water (ENVO:00002010), including plankton (ENVO:xxxxxxxx)" | depth 350 m
CACTGTGGCGGGCAAGTGGCTATTTCCGAATATGTATCTGAACCGGGGACGCGATATGAACTACGACCCCGAGCGGTACAGTCAGGCCATTCTGGATGCTGTGGTCAGCGAGCCGGACAAACCGGTGTTTCTGGCTGCTCACTTTGTATTGCCCCACTGGCCCTGGTTATCACGGGAGTGGGAGCCGCTGGAAGGCGAGCCCTACAGTGAAGACCCCGCTGAGCAGTCGTTTTACCGCTACCGCATGATGCTGAAGCAGGTAGACCAGCAATTCGGTCAGTTTATGGTGGATCTGGAGGCGACCGGTGCGCTGGATAATGCCTACGTGTTTTTTATGTCGGACCATGGTGACGGATTTGACCTGCCGGCCGATGAGTTAACAGCGGCGCGGGACGATGCCATCTTTGAGGTATATACCACCACCCGTGGTCACGCCACTAACCTGCTTAACTTGGGTCAGAGTCGCATTCTGCTGGCGGCTAAAAGTTACGGCAACGACGATTTCGGTCCGGCGCTCCGCGCCGGTAACGGCTCACTGATGGATATTGCTCCGACGATCTCAGAAGTGCTGGACAACCGCTTCGCAGATAAGTCGTTCGATGGCTTATCAATGCTCTCTGCAACTGATACTGAACTGGCAACCCGGCCACTGTTTATGGAAACCGGGGTGATTGTCACCGAACTGACCAAGGACGAGATAGATAAAAAACGCCTACTGACCCAGACCGTGGGCATTTACGCCACCGATGCTGCCGGCAAGCTGGTTGTTCGAGATGACTTCCGGGACATGATTATCAGGAGCAAACACCGCGCCGTGGTCAAAGGCGACTGGCAGTTGACTCTGATCCCCAGCATGGGCGAGCACATGGTGCTGATTAACATCCCCGAAAAAAAATGGTGGTCGCTGGACCAGTATGAAGGGGATGCCGACACCGCCGATATGCTCCGCGATCTATGCGAGCATTATAAGAATGACGTCGGGTTCGATACCGCTGGTGTGTGTGGCACTATCCAATAAAAATGGGCCTTGGATATTTCGGGCTGAAAAAACAACCTGTTGTACTGTAACCTGTTTTTGGGAATCAGTTGCATCCATAGCCCGTCGGGTTAAACGGCTTTTTTCGCATTGAATAAGGAGAGCGGTATTGAACCGTTTAAGGGTTTTACTGTTTGCGTTGGGTATGAGTCTATTGGTCGCAGGCCTATATCACGGTTTTTATTATTATCAAGCGCAACAAGCTCTATGTCGGACTAATTCCCCGGCGCATGCCTATCAGCAATGGATGGTTTTCCATTACGGGGACAAAAAGTATTCCCAGCACAATGAGGAGTTGATCATCAGGGATTTTTTTGATGATCAGATCAACGGTGTGTTTGTTGATGTGGGTTCAAGTCACTTTAGAACCAACAGTACGACCTACTATCTGGAGAAAAATCTAAATTGGCGGGGCGTCGCGATTGATGCTATCAAAACGTTTGAAGACGGTTATCTGGAAAACCGGCCCAACACTAAGTTTTTCAGTTTTTACGTTTCTGATGAGTCTGATCGGCAGGTGGATTTCTATATCAATCTCCACAATGACCGGCTTTCCTCGGGTTTAAAAAGCCTCGCGGAGAAACAGGGTAAATTTCGAGAGCAAATGACCTACAGCATCACATTGAATGATTTGCTCAATCAGTTAAAGATCGACCGAATTGATTTTCTATCAATGGATATTGAGCTGGCCGAACCCGCAGCTCTGGCCGGTTTTGACATTAACCGTTATCGTCCCGATCTTGTTTGTGTCGAAGCGCATCCCGAAGTGCGCGATGAGATCCTGAAATATTTTCAGCAAAATAACTACAAAGTTATTGAAAAGTATAGAGAACTGGATCCCCTGAATTTCTACTTTACGCCCGTGCAAGTCAATCGGTGAATGTCCTGCTCGCATCTAGTTTAAGGAATTCTGAGAATGAGTTCGGTATCAACGGTTGTAGACCCTTCCAATGAAAAAAAATATTTTGGGTTAAAGTCCGCCACGGCTTTAGTTGTCGCCAATATTATTGGCGCAGGCGTATTCACAACAACAGGGTTCCAAGCAGCGGACTTAGGGCATCCCGTATATATACTATTGCTCTGGGTAGTCGGAGGGTTTCTAGCCTTCTGTGGGGCGCTGTGCTACGCAGAATTGGGTAGCTCTATGCCGGAAGAAGGTGGCGAATATGCATACTTGCGCCAAACCTATGGGATGATGTTTGGCTTCATGAGTGCCTTTGTTTCTCTCATTGCAGGGTTCCCGGCACCTATTGCGGCGGTTGCGAAAAGCTTGGGCCATTACCTTGGTTTCTTTTTCCCGATCTTAAATGATAACCCAAGTATTTTTGGCATTGTGGATGCCGTAGATTTGTTTTCCATCGCATTTGTTTGGCTGTTGATATGGGCTCATCTACGAAGTACCGAAAAAGGCATACAGTTCAACAATGTCATAACCTTGCTAAAAATAAGTGGCATTGCGTTGATTATTCTGGCGGCATTTGCCTTTGGAAACGGCGATTTCAATAATTTGAAGACAGTGTCAGATACCTATAAGTCTGCCGATAACTGGAGTCGTTTCAGCGCCTTTGGTACGTCCTTAATTTTTGTGATGTTTTGCTACTCCGGCTGGAATGCCTCTGCGTATGTGGCTAATGAAATAGAGAACCCACAAAAAAATCTTCCCAAGTCGTTGTTGTATGGAACCTTGATTGTGTTGGTTCTCTATCTTGGTTTGAACTTGGTTTATTTTTACGGAGCAGATGTCAACACCCTGGCCGGGAAGGTGGAAGTGGGGCTGGTGGCCTCAGGGCAGCTGTTTGGGCAGGTCGGTGTGACCCTCGTGGTTATTGTGTTAGTGATATCGCTGGTTGCTTCGGCTTCGGCAATGACGATTGCTGGACCAAGGGTTTATCATGCGCTGGGTCGTGATTCAAAAACCTTTCACTTTCTTGCAAAAACCAACAATAAAAGCGGTGCCCCGGTGAATGCGCTTTTGTTACAAGGGCTTGTTACAACCATTATCATTCTTTCGGGAAGTGTGGATCAGATACAGCAGTACGCAGGTTTCACATTGACGCTATTCAGTACTTTAGCCGTTCTGGCAGTGATTGTGCTGCGCATCAAGGAGCCCCATAGAGTTAGGCCGTTCCGCACTTGGGGTTACCCTTTTACACCGGTTATTTTTATCATCGCCAGTCTGTGGATGATGTTTTGGGCTTTGCAGGGGCGACCCGTAGAGTCGTCAATCGCATTGCTGACAGTGGTTGTAGGCGGTGTGATTTTCTACCTGACGGAGCATCAGCGCCCGAAGCCGAAATTTAGGTCTCCGTCCAAGCATTGATTAGCGGGGGTGACCTTACATTTTGTGTGGCTTTTACGGAGCACAGTAGGTTTTTGTCGATAAGATAACCGGATGTATCCCGCTCAGGTCGTTCCAGGGAATAAACCAGGATCGATCTTCAAGTGGTGCCAAGTGCTCACCGAAAATGTCGCCGAGAATGATTCTGTAGGTATTAACCAGGTTGTAGGGGCGACTTTTGTAATCTGAAAATGCCTGTGTGATGGATGCGTTCGTGCTGTAGACCGCAAAAAAAGGGGAAAGCCGGTCAGTGAGACAAGTGTTTTCACTGCTGTTCTGATCAAGGTGGGCACCGCCGCCGTGGTCGCCCTGAATGATGATGATTAAATCCTCTTGCGGCGTTTGAAATAACTGTTCAAGTTGGGTCAGCAGTAGTTGATTGGTCACTTTCAGCTTGTTGATGTAGCCCTGTTTATATTGCTCGATTTTTTCCGGTATCAGCCCTGTCGCGTGGTTGCCATCGCCAGTGGTCAGAAACGCCGAAAACTGGTTGGTTGTGTTGCCTTCGTGGTCAAAAATGAAGGGTGGGTGCGGTGATAAAACGTGCTGATACAGGAAAAAAGGTTTTTTTGCCTTCCGATACTGTGAATGGGAGAACGCGTTGAAGAGAAGATTTCTGTGTCGACTGATGGAATCCGATGCCAGTGATTTTTCGAGCCATGGGCCAACGATGGTTCTGAGCGTGTAGTGATAAGTGAAATCATTGATCAGGTCCCGGCCCGTTTTTGGTTTAAGAAAAACGGCATCTGAGGCGGGTTTGAGGTAGGGATAACCAGAGTCCGTAAAAAGTAGGCTGTAACCAGCGTCTTTCAGTTTGCTGTGCAGAGGTCCCTGCGTTGTGAGTTGACCCCAGCGGCGGCGGGTTGTTTTATTGTTGCCCGAAAATTCATGCGCATCGGTATCCCAGTACCTACCAAGAAAAATTGCGCTGAGTGTTGGTAGAGTCTGGTTATAGGGGCTGTGGGTGTTTTTTAGAACAACAAAGCCCTTGTTTTCAAGTTCTCGGACAAAGCTACTGTTATCGTAGTGATAATTTTCTTTCAGGGAATGCTCTCCGGAGTAGCCGTCCAGAACGATATGAAGTATCGATGGCTTGGAGTCTTGCGCTGCCTGCACATTCAGGTCGTTAAACTCAGACTCTGCACTCTGGTACTCAGCAAATGTATTTTCGGCGACCGGGTTTTTCTGAAAGTCCTGATTGGTAAAAAGCTGGAAGAGCAAATACCCGATCAGATAAAAGCAGAAAATATTTGCAAAAACATTCAGGGTTTCCGGTGGGCGCCAGCGTAAAAGAGCTAGCGCAATGATGGCAGTGGCGAATAGCCAGGCCAGTGAGGCGTTTCCAGTCATGGCAATGCCGCCGAGCGACAACCCGAAAAAAAATGTCAGGACTGCTGCACGATTGCTTGATCCGTAGATTTTTTTCAAAAAAACAAAGATGCAAAAAGAGGCTGTTAAGAGAATGATTTCTATTAGAAAAATATCAATAAAATTAAAAAATTTCGCGTTATCATTCAAAAATTTTATCGGGTAAAAAGCAGCCAGAAGAAAAGGGTAGATTGGCGAGGATATTTTTATTGGCATGAGATGACTTTGTAGGAAAATAGGGTTCTTTTTGTATTAGGCACATCTACTGAATCGATAATTTCCGCCCGTGAGGCCAGCATGGATATGAAGTTTTCTTTTGTGTAATCGCTAAAAATATCTTCTCTATTGGCAAGCATGAATGCCGTGGTCGGGTCATCCTTTTCGACAAATTCAATGATGCCCGTGTTGGCAAAATCAAGTAACCACTCAATGATTTGGGCCAGAGGAATATTTTTTGCAATGGCCAGGTGGTGAATAAATGCCAAAGCTAAAATGGCATCGGGGTGGCCGCGTTCATTGAGCCCTTTTCTTTCGGCTTGTCGCCAGCCTTGGGATGGCGAGGTGTTGGCCGCATCAAAATATAACGGCTGAAAGGGCAAGTTGTGTTTCTCTGCGCGAAGAAATGCCCCGTCTACTGCATTCTGGTCGATGTCGAATCCGATAACGCGACATCCACCACGCTGGATAGCCAGTTCAGAATATTCACCCGTATTACAACCAAAATCCCATACCATGGAGGGTTTTTGCCGGTCGATGAATTTTTCTATGAAAGCTTTTTTGGTGGATTCAGCCGCACGGTCATAGGTATTTTCCGTGGCGTAATCCTGCCAGACAGAGCGGTCTTTGGATCCTTTTGGTTGCATCCCGGCAACCCATTTTCTCATGCCAGTCAGCATCCGTTGGTAGGCGGCCAAAGGCATTGGTCTGGAAGGAGACTTGGTTTGCCGGATGTCATGACTGTCGGCATCTATTACAGAAGTATTAATTGTCTTTTTCTGCAGTTTTGCTTGGGCAATAATGTGAAACAGCAAGTTCCAGGATAGCCAGGCTGTTTTGGGTAGCATTTTGTAAATGTCATCAATTGGAATACCTTCGAGGTTGCCACGGTACCAGCCGTTGTGGGGTATTCCCCAGCGCGTTCTGAGCAGAAGCGGGGTAATAAACGATTCACAGAACTGGCGGTGGGCCAGCCAGTACTCTCCTTCCCTATAGGGTCTGATAGACAGCAGGTCAATAAAGACGGGCGTCGTACCTCTAAATTGAACGTTGTACGCTGTTCCGTCTGTCAAGGTGTAACCATCTGCCAGCAATTTTAAATGGAAGTCCAGATGAAACAGGGCCGCTTTTTTTAACGCTGAAAACCCCCATTCGTAGGGGTAGGAAATAAAGGGTATGCGCTCATGGCTGACAACATAAGCCGTAGTGTCGGGAAACTCACAGGACAGGGAGGTCATGTCGACTTCACGTGTTTCTATGAGCCAGCCCTGTTCTACTAGGCTCTGCAGGTAGTTTTGATCTCTGAGCTGTTCGTAGTATTGCCTCGCAGGCTCATTGATCGTTCTGTAAATCTGTCCGTCAATCTCAAAAACATGTCCTGACGAGTCTCGAAAGGAACCGCTGTCCGTTAATGGTTCCATCGGGACTATTTCCTTTCGCCCTGTGGATTCCCTTGGCTGTGCGGGGTTTCATCACTGTCCATCGGGCCTTCTTCAGGTCTTTTTCTGGAAAAAAACTGTTTTATTTTTCCGTAATAAATACCAAATACGGTGGTCGCTGTGGCGACAGCTGCCAATAGCCCCTGCAGTATGAGGCTTCCGGTGCCGGGGTCTATGTAGGCGAACGTGTTACTGGAAAACGTCAGGATAAGGATCATCAGAAAAACGTTTTTCATGTTAATGCACCTCGTTACAAGTGAGTCCCCTGCACAAATTATCTTCATATGGGAGGGATTATTAATCAACCCAAGCCGTTAAATACATAATTCACGTATTGCTTGAGCTTGTAGTTCAGGTAGTTCCAGAGATCCTTTTGTCCGACTAGGTTGCTCCGCCATGAGAGGTTGTCCCATTTGCTCTGTCGGCTGGTAGCCATTTCCAACTCGAGGTAAGGCAGGATCTCATCCAGGTCGGTAATATTGAAAGTGTGTTCCATGGGGCCGTTATACAAGTAATTATGAGACAGCCGTCCCTCTGCATGGCTGCTGAAGGCATAGCTTGGGTAATAGTGCCAGAGAAAAATGGGTACTTGATCCCACTTGTCATCCCATGACCAGGGCGGTTTGGGCCTTGACCAGGCGCTTCGGTCATAATCTTTACCCGCAATATACCTGCCCACAAAGAGGGGCTCCCCGTTCTGGTCGGTACCTATGTGAATTTTGTCCTCAAAAACGGTGGTCGCTTTTTCCCCCGACACTGAAACAGTAGTGGCGTGTTTATACCAGGGCTGCAGGCTGGTCAGGGTGTAACCGGTATCGAATTGTGTTTCCCGGTCAGCCCGGGGTGGAATCAGTTTTTGTGGATCTGGCTGGTAACGCATGATCTTTGTATTTATATCCAGTGAAGTCAGGTCACTCCTGGTGGCACAGCGCACGCCGTGGCCGAGCGCTTGGGCATAGATTACGACGTGGGTGCCGCCCTCAAAGAGAGAAAGTGACTGAATGGGCTCGGTACCTTTGCTTTCGCCAGTGGAATTGCAGAGAAAAAACCGGTTGTGGTACCAGGTTTCTACATGGGCCACAGCCATGCTTTCTTTGTCGATGCGCAACTGGAACCCCTCGTTGTCACTGTCGTGATAAGTCCAGTGGGTCAGGAGTTGTCGAAGTGGCTGATCGTAATCCTTGATGTGATAGAGCATGTAGGCCAGATAGTAGGAGTCCTCGGTTTCTGCAATGACTTCTCCGTGGATTACCGGCGGTAATTGATCGACCCTTTCAGCATTTCTGACGTTATTTCGTGGGTCGGTATCCCCATCAAAAAAAAGGTCTGTGGGAATATCCCAAAGCGGTCTGTGCCCCATTTTATGAATGATGGTCGGGCTGTAGTTCTCGACCAGATACCTATAGAAGCTGTCCCTGTCGGATGTGGCGGCGGGAGCCAAGTAGGTGGGTTTATAGCCCGGAAGCTCCACGTCCTGTCCCTCAAGCATGTCATCCTCGGTGACCGAAAATTGATAGTTGGGTGTTTCTCCCACAATCTGACCATTAAGGAGGATCAATACTTCAAAGAAGATGGCGATTGTCAGTGGTATGCCTATCAGCAGGTAGGTGACCAAGCCCCAGGCTCTTGTGTGGTATCTATGTCTCCCTGGATGCATGACTTTTCGGGGCAGCCAAAAACTGAACCTGAACAGTGTGGCCGGAAAGAACACGATGGATGTAATCAAGGTTTTAAACATAGGGGATTGGGTGATCTACGGCCAACACAGGGGCTAGTGTAAAGGCACACCCCTCTTGATAACAGTGAGGTAATCAATGTTTTGAGATGTTTGGTGGTAGATTCAGCGTGAATGATTGTGCTGCTAGGGGTTGTGGTTGTCTTTTATTGTGCCTGGCCAGTAAAGAGGCAGAGCGGGACGATACTCGCACCTGTCTGTGCTGAATCGTTTGGCCGGAATTACCCCAACGAATGAATCACGTAGTTCATATAACGTTTGACCTGTACTCCAATGCCCGATTTTTTTGCAGGCGGTAACGACGGTTGTCGGTTTACCGGGTTGGTTTTTCTCGCCAGCTGCTGTGGTGCACGGTGGTAGTGTTCGGTCAGCAGGCTGGTGAGTACGGTGTAGCTTTCATTGGCGGTAAAGATCAGGCTCATCGGGGCGTTGTAGTGATACTGCTCCGAGTAGGTTTCGCCGGTGTGGCTGTTGAAGGCCAGGGCGGGGTGGAAGTGCCACAGGGCGACGGGGATGTCGTCCCAGCGATCATCCCACGCCCAGGGCGGTTTGGGGCGGGACCAGGCGCGCTTTTCAAAGTCGTTGGCAGCGAAGAATTTGCCAATCTGAATTTCCCTGCCGGTGGAATCTGTGCCCAGCACGATGGTGTCTTCGAACAGGGTCGTGGCGTGATTGCCTGAGGTGGCGTGGGTTTTAGCCAGGCGGTACCAGGGTTTCAGGCTGGCGAGCCGGTAGCCGATATTGTATTCGGTGTGGTCGTCGATGCCGGGGGCAATCAGCCCGTCCGGGTCGCTGGCCAGTCGCAGGATTTTGCTGTTGCTGGCCAGTTCGTCGAAATCTGCGGGGTTGGCGCAGCGCACGCCGTGCCCCATGCTCTGGACGAACAGGACAATGTGGGTGCCGCCCTCGAACAGGCTGCGGGTCTGGATGGGTTCGGTGCCTTGGGATTCGCCGGTGCGGTTGCACAGGAAGAAACGGTTGTGGAACCAGGTTTCCACCAGGGTAACCTGCATGCTGGTCTTGTCGATGCGCAATTGGATGCCTTCGTTGTCACCGTCGTGAAAAGTGGCATCGGAGATGGCTTCCCGCACGGGCAAATCGTAGTCCTTCACGTGATAGAGCATGTAAGTGAGGTAGTAGGCGTCGTGGGTTTCGGCGATGACTTCACCGTGGACCACGGCGGGCACTGTGCCTAGGCTCAGGGCTTTGCTCACATTGTTGCGCGGGTCGGTGTCGCCGTCGAAGAAAATGTCGGTGGGAATATCCCACAGTGGTTCGTGACCCATTTTGTGAAGGATGGTGGGGCTGTAGCTTGCCAGTAGCTGGTCATAAAACTGGTCGCGTGGCAGTGTCGGGTCCGGCGGTTGGGATGCATTGTCCACATAGCCGGGCAGTGTGACCTGCAGGTCTGAGGGCCATTCCTCCAGTGCCCTGCCTGGCCAGTGGTGAGTGGGGTTGTAGCTGGTCGATGAGATCGGTCGCTGTGTATCTTCGTCGTCATCCATCGGTTGTGCCATCAGCTGGGTATTGATGA